>JAEEGL010316529.1_pt1 | contig 13746 bp, 9 predicted proteins | sample 9134231 | NCBI WGS metagenome assembly JAEEGL01 (sample SAMN16246548, study PRJNA631951) | gut metagenome | biome: gut microbiome; feature: rumen; material: fiber-attached | host: Bos | place: Iran: Karaj | collected 2018-10 | reverse complement strand
TGCTGCAAATTTTGATTGAGTATCTTCATTAAATTCTATTAATTTATCTCCTGTATCCTTTAATGATTCATCTATTTTTTCAAATTTTGCTAATTTTTCATTTTGTAAATTTATTTGAAGTTGATTTAATTTATCTGCTAAGGCACTTATTCTTTCTGCATTGTGTGATGTTGAGTTTAATGATGCATTCATTGACATATTTCCACTTTGGCGAGATGGACTGTTCATTTTTTTATTTATAATTATTTTATGAATTTTGAATAATTTAAGTGGGGATTTTTTTATTGTTTTTTTATTTATTTTGTTTTATAGATTTAACTATTAATGTTATTTAATTTTATATAATTTTTTTTATTTAATGAATTCTGAAAGTCAAAGTAGTAGTACTGAGAGAAACAATGAAAACACAATTCAAGTTATGTTTAATTCTATTACAAAAAAAATTAATATCGGAAATAGTTATTATAATTTTTTAAAAAATGTTCAAAGTAAATTTAATATTAATAAAAATGATATAAAAAATATAATATTTTGTATTGTAGATAATAGAATCAACATGATTTTTAATAATGAAGAATTATATAAAGAAATATTTGGAAAAAATGGAAATTTAAAAAGTTATTTTAATAATGGGTTTTGTAAAGCAATTTTAAATTATAATGATATTGAAACAAAATGTATTCTTCTCGAAGAAGAAATAAGAAATAATCTAAAACAATTAGAATTATTAAATCAGGAAATTAAAGATTTATTAAAGCAAAAAAAACAATTAAAATATTGCAATGAAAAAAAAATAAGTATTTCCATTAATGATATGAATAAACCTAGAGATGAAAATGAAGAACTTAAAGAATCTCTTAAAAGTAATAATGTAATTATAGAAAAAAAAAATGATGTTCAATCGGACAAACCTATTATGCATACTATAATAATAAAAAGGAAAAAAGATGACAATTGGCCTAACAATTTAAAATTAATGTGTGTTCCAAATGATAGTGATATTTATTTTAAACATGTTAATTTAAATGTAAAAGAAGAACAACCAATAACTTTTGAAAATGGAGAATATATATATAAAAAAACAATAGGAATTATATTTAAAAATTATAAAAAGATAAAACAAACTGAATATTTTCTTAGTGCAGTATTAAAAAGTGATACTAGTAAGTTTAAAATTGATCTTGGTAATATTATAGTTAGAATTGTATAATTAAAAGATTAATAACTACTATTAATTAATAAAGAAATGAATAAATATATTTTATTTTTTAATATATATACAATAATTTTTAACTTTTTAATTCATTAATTAAATCTTGATTCACTCCAACAAAAAAAAATATTTTTTGTAAATTAAAACCAATATTAAATATAAAAATCATATAAATATATATGTGGCAAAAAAAAATAATAAATTATGGAAGAATTTCAATGGCCTAATAGTTTCGAAGAATTAGTTGAATTAATAATTCAAAATAAAATAACAACTTTAATGATAAACCAAAAATTTAAGGAAATAATAAATAAAGCAGAAGATGAAAATTATAATAACAAAAATATTAAAAATATAGACAAAGATAATATTTTTGGTATCCTCTATAATTTTAATAATATGTTAGATTTTAAAAAAAATATATCATATTTTATTCTATCATTTTTTTCTGCTTTACCTTATAATATAGGAATAAATTTTAATAAATTTAAAAGTATAATTGAGACATTCCATTCACTTAAAAATGAAAATTTAATTGAAAAGAATTTAAAAGATATTAATTATCCAAATGAAAAATGTATAAATTTATTATTTTCAATTACACAAAGTTTTTTAAAAGATTTTCAATTATTATTTTATTTTGATGACATTATTTTAAATTCTGTCAATATTCTTTCAAAAGAAATTAATAATCAAATTGAAAATTCTTCTAATATAATAAAGATTAACAAAGAAATTATTTTTTATATTAAAAAAATACAAGCAAATGGAAATGAAGAAATTAAAAATAAATTTATAAATGAAATTAATTTTGATAAATTAATAAATATTTTTTTTTCTGAGCCAGATTATAAATCACTTTTATCTCAATTTTGTGAAATAATAAAATATTTTCCCTCTTCTATAGAACCAATTACAAAAAAATTAATTGAAAAAAGAGAAACTAAACAGATAACAAGAATTATAATAAAAGATAATTTAATGAATTATTTAACAGAAGAAACATTAGATAATTTAATAAATATAAATGAAAAATCAACTTTTAGCTTTTTTTTACATTCATATGAAGAAAAATCAATAAGATTAATAAATTTGTATGACTTATATTATGATAAAAATTACTTTCTAGAAAAATTATCTGATTATTTAAAAGAAAAAAATAAAATAAGACAAAGTGAATTAATATTAAAAAAACAATATACAGAAGAATTAGATATGGAATTAGAAAAATATGATGATAATGAATATTTCACTTTGAATGAAAATATTCTTAGCAATATAAAATTTATTTCTTCAAGTAATATAGAAGAAGGAATAAATTTATTATATAAAATGAAATATTATGATTTATTTGGAATTGATACAGAATGGAAACCTAAATTATCAATTTTTGAAGAATATTCTCATGAAAAAGAAAGTGATATTATTCAAATTGCTTGTGAAAATTATATTTGTATTTTGGATGTTGAATCTTTTACAAATGAAGAAAAACTTAAAAATGCATTTATTGATGTTTTTAGTAATAAAATTTTTGTAGGTTTTTTTTTCAGTTCTGATATAAGAGAAATGAATTATTTTTTTAAAAACTTTTTTCAAAATAAAAAAATAATTGATTTAAAAGATACTTTTAATGAAAAATATCATCAAAAATGTCCTGACTTGAATACAATTTGTAAGATGTTTCTTGACAAAAATTTAAATAAAATTGATCAATTATCAAATTGGAAAAAAAGGCCATTAAATATAAATCAAATAAAATATTGTGCTTTAGATGCATATATATTAATTTTAGTATATAATAAAATAACTAAATCAAATAAAATAGTATAATCTAATCATAAAATATATTAATACTTTTCTCAAATATATTTTCATCTTGTAGAATAATTCTTTTATATAAAAGAATATAATAAAAGTTAATATATGAATAAATGAATAAAAAAAATATTCTTTAAATAAATATTAACTAAATAAATAAAATAATAATTTAAAACAAGATTAAAAATAACAAAAAAAAAAAAGGATCTATTTTTTTAAATGACCCTTTTTTTAGTTGGTATTTTTTAAAACTAGAATAAAAAATCGATAAATGTCAACCAAAATGGATAAAACATATAATAAAGTAGTAGAAAGAATAAAAGGACCAATTTTTAGAGATCCAATAAGGGATTTTATGGATGAAAATTGCAATTATTTCATAGAAATTGATGATAACACTCCTGAAATGTGTAGTTATTTTAAATCTTTCATTAAATTAATTAATTCACTTCGACGACAATGTTGTGAAGATTTTAATATAACAGAAGCACAATTTAATTCAATTGCAGAAAAAGGATTAAATGATCCTCAGTCAAATATGTATTTTAAACAACTTTTAAATTTTGAAAAATTTGATTATTTTAAGAGAATTATGATAGATAGAAATTATAAAATACTTCAAATTTATGAAAATGAATTGTGTAAAAAGGGAAAATTTCAAATTGAAGAGACTAAGGAAGATAAAGAATACTTAAAAGCAATTGAAGAGTCAAAAAAAACATTTATGGATGAAGAAGAGAAAAAGAGAAGAATTGAAGTACTTAATCAAAGAGAATTTGAAAGAGGTATAAAAAAAAGTTTAATGAATCCTGAAAAAAAACAAAATAATAATAAACCAATAAAAACAAATGATCCAAATAATGAAAATGATAAAACAAAATCAACTAATTCAAATAGTCAATCTGTAAATAGTTCTAATATTAGTATTCCAAAAGTAGAAAAAAATAAACCTAAAATTAATGATGTGACTGGACTTCCTGAAATAAAAAGAAATATATTACCTTCATTAAATCCAATTGGACAAAGTAAAATTCCTCAACCTCAAAATATAAATCCAAATCAAATATCTAGTCAAACAAATATCAATTCAGTAAATAATTCTTCTAATCAAAAACCAGAATTAAATAGTAAAAATCCTAGTCAAATTAATCCACAAAATAATTCTAATAATAATGCAGCTCCTAATTCATTAATTTTAAGTCAAAAAAAAAATTCTTCTAAAAAATATGAATCGAGTAAAAATAGTGATGATGATGATTCATTAATTAAAGAGTGTAAACAAACTGGAATTTCACTTACTAATTCTTCGATTAAAAAAGGTGATGAAAGTATAAATCAATCATTAGATATTGATGATACAAAAAATTCTAAAATTAATCCAAGTAAAATAGTTAGTACAGGAATTTCAAATGAAAATCCAATACAACAATCAAATATTAATCAAAGTGATTTTAAACAATCATTATTTAATAAAAGTATATATCAACAATCAAATAATAATAAAAATAATAATTCACAAAATGGATTTCCTCAAAGTCAAATTAATAATAGTGGGTTTCCTCAAAGTCAAATTAATAATAGTGGATTACCTCAAAGTCAAATTAATAATAGTGGAATACCTAAAAGTCAAATTAATAATATTCAATTAGAACCTAATACTATGAGTAAATCAAATAAAAATCCATATGATGTTAGACCAGAAAAAGATGCTTTTAAAAAAGATTTGAGTAAAATTATTGAATCTCAAGCAGAAAATAATCCAAATGATTTAATTAAATCTTCTAATCTAATTGATGATGAACCTTCATTTATTAAAAATAGCAACAAAAATCAAAAAAATTTGATTTCTTCAGAAATAGATGAAAAAAGTGAATTAACTAAAACTCAATATATTAATAAAAATGGAAATCAAGAGCCTGAATTTCTTAAACAATCTATTATTAAAAATAGTAATATAGATGATGCTAATAATTATGATTCAGATTATATTCCTGAAAGTGAGTTTTATAATCCAAATGATTATTATAAAAGTAATATTAAAGGTAAATATAAAGACCCTTCTCAAATTATTCAAAATAAAAATTCAACAATTCAAACACAAAAAATAAATAAACAAAATGAGAATGATATTAAAAATCAAAATGAAAATAATCAAAATAATATTAATTCTGTAGAAAATAAAAAAGTAAAAGCCAGTATTAAAAAGAAAAAAATTCAAATTAAAAAAAAAGAAAAGAAAATAGAAGAAGATAAAAAAGAAGAAAGCTTATTAAGTGATTTAGACAAAAAAAGTACAATCAAAAAAGAAAAAAATAAAGAAACAAATGAAGATAATGATAATTTGAGTGAAAATTCCATAATCAATTTTCATAAAATAAAAAGAAATAATAATCAATATTCAATTCAAGTTCATGATTTTAATAAAAGAAATTATGATCAAGATGACAATTCAATATATAGTAAATTATATAATGAGAGTCAATTAGAAAATGATCAATCTCAAATTGCAATATCTAAAAAAAATACAATTAATAATATACAATTTGGTAATATAGATGATAGTGATGATGATGACATATATTAATATAATTCATAATCTTAAAATATGATAACTTTCTTTATTTTTTAAATAATTATAGTTTAATAAATAATAAATTCCAAAATTTAAATTTCCATATTAACTATTTTTATATTATAATCCCAAAATCTCAATTCAAAACAATCCAAAAAAAAAGAAATTAACAACAAGTATTAGTTTTAGGTTCTTCTTCTTTTTTATTAAGATCAATTCCTTCATTACTAGGAGTTTTTTTAATAGGACCAGAAACTTGTTTATTCAAAAAATTATCAGTAGTATTAAAAAATAATTCTTCAATATTAGTAGTTTCCTTAGCACTAGTTTCAATATAATCAATACCATATCTAGAAGCTAATTCTTTCCCTTCATCTTTAGAAACTTTTCTTTGATGTTCTAAATCACATTTATTCCCTGCTAAAATTCTTAAAACACCTTCTTTTGCAAATTTATCTACATCAGCCATCCAATTTTTAACATGTTCAAATGAGTCTCTATCAGTTATATCAAATACTACTATTATTGCTTGTGCTCCTTTGTAATATGATGTTGTTATTGTTCTAAATCTTTCTTGTCCTGCTGTATCCCATACTTGAAGTTTAACTTTTTTTCCTTTTACTTCTATATTTTTTAATTTGAAATCTACTCCAATTGAATTCATTAAATTTTGGGAAAAATTATTTTCTATGTAACGAAGGATTATACTTGATTTTCCTACTCCACTGTCACCTAAGAGTAATATTTTGAAAAGGAAATCACTATTTTAAAAAAATTTTTTTTTTTTTGGTTTTAAATTAGTTATTATATTATATTCTTACTATTCTTCCATTATTTTTTTTTTTAATATGTTTTTTTATTTTTTTTTCTTGATGATATTTACATTTGATTATATAAAAAATATTTATTTTTTTTTTTTAATTATTAGTGTAATATTATTATTTATATTTTACTTTTTTAAAATTGTAAGAATTTCTTCTGGTGTATCATATAAATTTTTCAAAGGTGGTGAATTAAAATCAAAATTACCTTTTTCTTGATCAATAAAACAATGTCTAAGCATAAAATCATAAATAGGTTCAATAATTTCTAAATCTAAATCAAAATCATTATGTGTCATTTGTTCAGGTAATAAAACTTCATAAGGACAATTACAATTATCTTTTAATTTTAAAGTCTCAGCAAAAGGAATTAAAGGATCACTTTGACCATGAATTAACATAATAGGACATGTTACATTTTTAATATATTCAGAAGAAAAAAATCTATCTTTTAAAAAAATATTTAAAGGACCAACTAAATTTTTAGCAACTGCTTTAATAGAAGTAAAAGCACTAATAATAAATAAAGCATTAGGTTTTTTAATAGAAGATAAATAAATTGCAGGAGAAGTTCCAATTGATCTTCCTAAAACGAAAATATTATTATCATCTAATTTAAAAGTATTTTTAATATAATCATAAACAATTGTAGTATTTTCTAAAAGTGTTTCACAACTTTTTGGAGTTGATGTATATAATGAATAACCTGGATATTCAATTATTATTATATTAATATTTAATTTCATTCTTAATTTATCTGCCATTACTTTTGCTCCAAAAATATCTTCTGCATTACCATGAAAAAATAGAATAAAATTTTTACTTTTTAAATTTAAATCTTTTAAGAGGAGACATGGTATATATTCTATTTTATTATTATTTATTTGTTTTGGAATATATATTAATTCATTTGTATTTTTTGCATCGTTTATATCAAAGTCTGGTGAAGGAAATACTATTGAATTAAATTCCATTTAGATTTTATTTAAAACTTTTTTTTATTAATTAAGTTTTTTTTTTTATATATATTTAATTCTTATTTTTTTTTTAATTTGAATTATGGATTATGTTAAAGCTACTCATTATTGTCTTGATTTAATTCAGTATCATTTGAAATTATTTATTGAAAATGTTTATATATATGAATATGGAGAAAAAAATTATCAAAATTATATTTATAATGAGATAAATAATAATGGACAAGAATTTTATAATGATTGCTTATTTTATATGAATTTTTTCACAGGAAATTTTCAATTTCTTTCAAAAAGATTAAATTCAAATTATTCTTTAAATTTAGTTTATTCTTTAAAATATTTTAGAAATAGAATTGCACATCAAGCTCCGATTTCAATGAGACAAATTTATAGATTTATAGATGAAACTCAAGCTTTATTAGAAGAATTAAATACTGCTTCTCAAGATGAAATTTTTAAATTAGAAGCGGGTAGAAAAGAAATAATGAAAGTTATGTTAAATTGTAATGATAATATTATTGTAATGGGAAAAGAAAAAAATAAATCTAATTTTAATGATTTTGAAGCTGATATGAAAGATATTGAAGATGAAAAAAAGAAAAAAATGAAAGAAAAAATAAATTTGATAACACAACAACAAAAAGTAGAATATAATTACCAAAGGATAATGAATAATAATGAAATGGATAATTTTTATAAAGTGTCAAATCTTGAAGATAAAGATTGTGATAATGAATGAAAAAAATAAATATTTAAATATTAATTAATATAGTATTTATATTATTAAATTGATGAATCAATTATAAAGATGTAAATCAACATTTTAAAATATTTTCAGATAAAAATAAATGAAAAAATTTAAAAAAAATATGCTAATATATCAATATTTATAATATTGTTTAAGTAAAATTAAATAATTATTGATTTTGATTAATAAAACATATTATATATTTTTCTAAAATTCAAAAATATTATATATATAATTAATAATAAACAAAAAAGACTTAATTTAATTGATGACTAATCCATTCTTTTTTATCATTATCTTCAGTATATTTCATTAAAAACTTTTGTGGCATTTTATGAGGTTTTAATAAAGATTCAAATTTTTGTCTTCTTAAATTTGCAATAACTTGTGGCATAGGGAAAATAGTAAATTCAACTTCAAAAGGAATAAATTCAGCAACTGAAAAATTAACAGAAAATTTATATTTTTCTTGTGCAGTATATCTAATTAAATCTTCAGTAATATTTAAATTTGGTTTAATAGAATCTTTATCAACAGTTTCATATTGTAATTTTTCTTCTTCATTTAAAGAACTCCAATATTTATTTAAATATTCTAAATCTTTTTCATTATTTTCATTTAATAATCTAACTTTAGAAAACATTATATATTTTTCTCTTGATAATGGAAAATAAATTGATAAAGAACATTTATCACATAATTTTAAAAAATTTAAAAAATTTGTTCTATTATCAAAAAAACATATAATTCCAGTTAATTGATTATCTGTATTTGGAATATCAATTATATCTCTTATATCACTTATTTCTATTGCTGGAAAATTATCATGATTACAACTAACTGTTAATTTTCTACTAAAAACTAATTGAGTATTTTCATTAAGAGATTTTATTATTGCTTGTTTAAATATATTTACATTTGCTGGTGTTGTAGATGAAATTTTCATTTGAATAAATATAAATATAATATAAAAAAAATTTATAAGAATGATAATTTGATATAATAATATTTAATAATTCTTATAATTTATTTTAATATATAAACTATTTATCTTTTTTTTTCTTTTTTTTTTTCTATCTATTTTTTATTATTTTTTCTATTTTTTATCATCTTCTTTTGTATTATTATCATTTTCATAATTTTCAACTTTCATATCATTAATACCAAGTTCTTCATTTTGTTCAAAAGTCCTTTCATATTGTTCCTTAACTAATCTTTTATCATTTTCAGGTTCTCCAATAGGAAAAATAAAACTATTAGCAAGAGGATCATCAATAATTAAAGTAAATTTAATTTTTAATTCTTCCAATTCTTTTAACTTAATTATAAATTCTTGAAATTTATTATCTAATTTAGAATCACCAACACCAAAAGGAGAATCTTTTAAATTTTCATACAATTTTTCAATAACACCTTCAACAGTAGTATACATAGAACCAAGACTTCCATCACTACTTTCAAAACCAATTTCAGGAATAATAATTTTTGAAGATTCACTTTTAAATAAATCTCTATTTAAATCTTCAGCACTTTCAACTTTTAAAGTAATTTTTTCTCCTTTTTCACTTATTCCACCTCCTCCTTTAACTTCAGTAGTTTTATAACCACAATTATCACATTTAAAACAATAAATAATAATTTCTTTAAAATATGGTATAGTACATAAACAAGATCTCATAAAACCATTTGCTCCACAAACAAAACAATTTGTTGGAAATGACATACTATATTTATCTAATTCTACTGTATCATCATCATCTATTCCTTTTGTAAAATCAATTATTTTATTTGATATTTCAGAATTTGATTTATAAACTGTGAAATTTTTCATTTTATTATAATATGATGGTTGAACTTGATTAGTGTAATTATTATTATCTTTATTATTATTTTTTCCATTTGTATTTTCCTTTTTTTTTCCCATTTCTTCCATTTGATTTTCATATGAATAACCCATACTTTCAATCATTTCTTTTGTTCTATCAAAATAAGTAACTTTTATATTATGATCACTTTGAGGAGCATATGGATTTTCAATAAATGAATTACCACTTGGATCATCCATTATAAATTGAAAAGGATATTTTTTCCCTTCTAAAGTATCAGTTAATTTATTTATTAAATCTTTAATTTTGTCAATAAATTCATCACCCATTTCAGAATAGTAACCATCATCTAAACTATTTTTAAAATTATCACGAGCAGTTTGAATGAAACCTTCAACAGTAGTTAATTTTCCTTTTTGAGTATTTTGTGGTATTTCTAAATCACAAATTGGAACTTTAATAGTACAAAAATTACTTTTAATTACTCTTCTATTCATATCACTTTCAGTTTTGACAGTTAATTCAAAATGAATTCCTTGAGGAGCTAAACCATCACTTTGTTCTATTTCATTATTTCTATAACCACAGTGAGGACATGAGAATGACATTAATATTACATCTCTGAAAAATGGTATTTTTGTCATTAAAATTCTACTTGTTCCTGTTTTTTGACAATTCATACATAAAGATTCAATTTCTGTTACTGGATTATTTGGATCTATATCTACATATAAAGTATTTTGAGGATTTGGTGATATGTTTATTTTTTGAGTTTCTTTTTCATTTGACATTTTTAATTTAAAGATAAAAAATAATTAATATTTTTTTTTTTAACTTTTATTCTATATATTAAAAAAAAAATTAGATGATAAATTTTTAATTGAATCTTCAAATTATAATATAATTCGATTATTACTCTTATGTGAAAATAAATAATAATTTTTTTTATATAATAACTTTTTGAAAAAAATGTTAAAATAATTTCAAAAAAAAAGTATTAATAAATATATTGAAAAATGCTAGAAGAAAGCTTAAATGATAAATTAATAAATTCTCAATTTGAAAGAGATATTATATCAACAACTGATTCAATAAGAAGTTTAGAATATGAAGATGATATAGACAATGTTGAAGAAGATATAAAATCATCATGTTTATTAAATTTTTTTTATTACATAAGTTGTTGTTGTTGTTGTGGTTGTTGTCAATGTTGTTTCAAAAAAAATAAGAATAATAATTTTTATATTAAAAAATGGAGAACTTATTTAGATTCTAAGATAATAAATACAAAAAAAGATGATGTATTTACACCCTTAACAAAATTTTTTGCTAAAAGTGAAGATGCAATAGATGAATTAAAAAAAGTAAGATTAAATCCAGATTTATTAAATTTAGATAAAAATAGAAATGATTTAGAATTTTATATTCCTCAATTATGTTCTTTTATTCTTTTTAATGAATTAAAATATATTGAAGAATTTTTTGCTTTTTTATGTAAAGCTGCTTATATAAATTTTTTTTTTGCACAAAGAGTTCATTGGTTTTTATCTGCTATGATTGATAATGTAGAAGAAAAAAAAGATAAAATTATTAGTATTTTACAAATGATTAATACACTTTTTGAAAGTGAAAATAATAGAGATCAAAATAATTTAATTAATTTTTATATTTCTATGAGTGATAGTTATTTAAATTATATTCAAGAAAATAATTTAACTTTTTTATATTTGAAACAAATTAATAATCCTAAAAAAAATGTATTTGATATAATTGAAAAGAATATTTTAAATTCACATCAATTAAAAATATATAATAAATATAAAACTTCAAGAGAAAAAATTAATTATTTTTCTTCTCGAGAATTAGAAAATGCAATAAATAAATATAGAAACCCAAAATATAAAGAAGAAAAATTTCATCCTGATAAATTTGAAGCAGATGATTTCTTTATTGATATATCAAATTTTGAATTAGAAAATGAAGACTTAACGTATGAATCAAGTGAAACATTTTATGAAAATGATTTAGAATATGAAGTAATTGATAATAAAAGAAAAAAAGATTTAAATTTTGTATCATATCATTCAAGTATAAATTTTATAGAACATCTATGTGATATAAGTAATGAATTAGCAAAACAACCAATTGATAATCAAATAATATTTTTATATAAAAAATTAGCAAAAATAAATAAAAAATTACCATTTAATGTTTATTTACCATTTTTACATGATTCATGTAGAAATTATTTAATTTGTCATATTCCATTAGAAGCAGCAAGTATTTTTAGAACTAAAACTAGATGTCCTATTATGTTAACTTTTGAATTAATTAGAATTTCTGATATTAGTGCTAAAATTTATGGAAAAAAAAAGAATAATATTCATGATGAAGATAAATTATTATCTAATCCTATTTATTCTACTGAAAATAGTGATAATGTTTTAAAAATTAGAAGTAAGAATGATATTAATGATTTTATAAATCAAAATGGAAATATTAAAAAGAATGAATATGATGAAAATAAAATTAGAGAAATTATTAAAAATAACTTGAATATAAAATATAAAAAAAATAATGAAAAATTGATAAATACATTTATTACTCAGAATAGAAAATTAGAATTATCTTTATATAATAAAAAATCAAATAATGATAATAGTATAGAAATCGATGAAATAATTCAAAATGAAAGAAATAATAGATTAACAACATTTGAAAAAACTGATTCAAATGATGAAGAAAATAATGAACAAAATCAAAATGAAACTCTAAAAGAAATTACAGTAAATATAGAAGTAATAAAAAATGTATTTGGAAATACATTTAAAGAAAATGAAAAAAAAATAAAACAAGAAAGTCTCTTTGGAAATATTCCATCACATAAAATATTTAGATGTATAATAAAAACAAATGAAGATTTAAGACAAGAACAATTTGCAACTCAATTAATAAATGAATTTTCTCAAATATTCAAACAAGAAAAAGTAAATTGTTATTTAAATACATATGAAATAATAAGTACAGGTAATAATTCAGGATTAGTAGAAATGGTAAATGATTCAATATCAATTGATCAATTAAAGCAAAAAACAAGTAATTTACCATTAAATGATTTTTTTATTCATTTCTTTGATAAAAAAACAAAACCTGATAAATATAAAAAAGCAATGAATAATTATATAAAATCACTAGCTGGATATTCTTTATTATGTTATTTTTTACAAATAAAAGATCGTCATAATGGAAATATTTTATTAGATAGAAATGGACATATTATTCATATTGATTTTGGTTTTTTATTATCAAATGCTCCTGGTAAAGGATTAAAATTTGAAACTGCACCTTTTAAATTAACAAAAGATATGATTGATGTTTTAGGAGGAGAAAATTCAGAATATTTTATTAAGTTTAAACAATCTATTAGAAATGGCTTTAAAGCAATTATTAAAAATAAGGAAAAAATATTAATTTTAGTTGAAATGATGTGGTGTGGTAATGGGAAAAATTTACCTTGTTTTGAAAGAGAACAAGAAACTATTAATGAATTAAGAAATAGATTAGAACCAAAAAATGAAAATATTGTTGAGGAATTAATTAGTCAAAGTATTAAAAGTTGGACTACTACTGTATATGATTATTTTCAATATTATGTTCAAGGGATTAATTGTTAAAATTTTTTTTTATTTAAAAATTTTATTAGTTTTTTTTTCTATTATGAGTAATAGTTAATGAAATAAAAATTTTTTTTAATTTGGGAATTTATATTTT
>JAEEGL017406639.1_pt1 | contig 13747 bp, 12 predicted proteins | sample 9134231 | NCBI WGS metagenome assembly JAEEGL01 (sample SAMN16246548, study PRJNA631951) | gut metagenome | biome: gut microbiome; feature: rumen; material: fiber-attached | host: Bos | place: Iran: Karaj | collected 2018-10 | reverse complement strand
CATTTGAAAGCTTCCCAGGAATTGCAGCTAAAGAAATTACGCAAGGTCCCTCAAAAGGGTTTTCGCCATCAGGTATTTCTTCAATTCCATAATAATTATTTTCTTTTTTAGGAACCCTTCTAATTAATGGCATTTTCTATCCTCCATTTATAAGCAAAAATTATATTTCCATTTAAAATTCTAGAAACCTATTTAATTGAAAAACAAATAATTCATATTCTCCTTCATTTAAAACAGGGTTTTCTTTGGCTACCATAATTATGTGCAAAATCATTTAAAACGAAATATTGGCATTAATAATTGCCATTATATGACTACAAGTATGATTTTCTTTGTAAAACTCACAATCACATACATATTTATCTTTTTCCTTTTTAATAGTTCTAATTCCATGTTCAGAATTAATCACAATTTTATCTTCTAAAATCGAAAATCTGTTTAATTCCAAGCTGTATCTTTTAGCTTTTTCTATTTTTCTTTGCATTTGAGGATTATCATTTGTTAACTCTTGAACAATCTCGATTGGAAGTTCATTTCTATTATCCATATTAATTTCGACTAAATTTACTTTATCTTTTTTCTTAAAGTCATCTAGCCAGTCGTACGGATTCATAAAAATAGTACCCTTTCTCCATCTTCTCTAATTTCTTCAGTATAAAAGCCACCACAATTATCTTTTCCTAACATATTAACAATCTTTTTTATAGCAGTCGATTTACCCGTTCTTGGCAAAGCTGTTAATAAAATCATTTAGTTCACCTCTATTTCAACATTCACTAAATTTCATGCTCATTATCATGATTTGGCTTTTTAACATCATTTTTAATAATTTTACCTTTTATATATTTACCATAATGATAGTCGTATGCAAATCCTTGAGTTGGTAGTTCTCCAAAATAAATATCGAGTTCTTCTTCTTTAACTATTTTGCTTATTTCTTCAATATATTTTAAAGCATCCGCGATTAATTCTTTGTCATATATAAAATTATCTTTATAAAAAACTACTGTTCCATTTAGATAAAAGCCCCTAGTTATTTTATTAAACGTTTCTTTATCAATTCCTTTAGATTCACAAAATTCAAAATGAGACATTGAGCTTCCTTCTGGTAAAAATTCTAAAACTTGATTCCAAATTATAAATGCTCTTCTTTTTTTATGAAAATCCCTTGCATCATCTTTTGTTTCATATCGATAGTCCATTTATTTATTCCTTTCAATACTATATTTTATATATAATTGTATTTAAAAAATTCTTTACTTGTTCTTCAACATTCTCCTCAGTATTAATCGTATAATCAATTAAGCTATCATCCACATGTGGAACATTTTCTTTCATCCATAAATAGTCTTCATAATTTGCAATAGAATAATTGTCATTGTTCTTTACTCTTGTTTCAAGTCTTTTTTTAACGACATCTTCACTACACTCAATCCTAATAATATAATACTTATAACCTAATTCATCATATTTTTTCTTTTTCTCTTTCCATTTATGGCAAAAACAGCTGTCCATAATACAGCTATTGTGGTTTTTAAGCAATAATTCTAGTCTATACATTTGTAGTTCTTTTCTCAAATTTCTTTTATCATAATAATCACTTAGCCAATCTCTCACTTCATCATTATTTAGTATTATAGAATTATCAAATTTTGAGATTATTTTTGACACATAGCTCTTCCCTTGTCCAGTATATGCGTCAAATAATATTATATATGGATTTTCTTTATCTCCCTGAGGTATGGGAAAATCCTTAATAAATTTTTCTTTCAACTCCATAAAATCACCTTATTCTTAATAAAACAAAATAATTAAACCAACTATACTTATTACAATGCATACTACTTTTTGTACCACAACTTTTTTCCTTAAATCTTCCTTAAAGTACTTTGGTAATAGCTTAACGCCAAGAGCTCCCAAGATAAATACAAATGCACCTTGAAGTCCAATTAAAACGTTTGCAAGTGCAAGTGGTATAACAACATTTGCAAAATGAACAAGCAAATTTGCAAATAAATTAATTGTCTCATTTAAAATGTTAAGCGAAAAATATTTCTTCCCATTTTTCTTCACTGCACTTATAAACATAGTTCTAAAGCTCCTAATACTTATTAAGAATATTCCTATTATTAATAGACCAATTTGAAACCAAAAAGCGCAGGAATTATAATCCCCATTTCTAATTGCTATATCAAATAAGAAAAAATATAATGAAGATAGTAATGATGACATTATCATAAGAATCAAAGCAAACCATTTACCTTTGCTATTTTTTTCTTCAAAGTTGAACGATATCAAAACAGCAGAAATAATTATAATAATAGATCCTAATATTTGTTTAAGAGTTAAGTTTTCTTTAAAAAATATCAGTTCTAAAAAATAACTAAATACTGGTATCAATTGAAACATAACAACAACAATAGAAGCATCATTTTTCTCTAGTGCTTTAAAATAAAAATAAGTGGCTAGTATATATGCAGTCGAGGCCAAAAAAACGCATACTAATGAAATTTCACTAATGCTTATCGAAAAATTGCTTGCGACTAACCAAATTGGAGAAATAACAATTCCCGCTATTAAAGACGAAATAATTAATAGTGTTTTAATGCTGCTTCCCGACTTATCAATACCACCAACTAAGAATTTATCAATATGATTAGTTGTTGCCCCTAAAAATGATGCTAAAATCACTAACATAATTGCTGTACTCATATATCCCCCTGAATTAATTTCATAAATAATTCTTTGCTCCAATCATTTCCCCATTATGCATTATAATTGGAGTTCTTTCTAATTTTTCAGCTAATGAATAAACTGCATTCAACACCTTTTTTGGAAATTTTCTATCTGGTGAGAAAAATAATTCGGCAAAGTTTTTATTATCATTTGTTTGAATGTCTATTCCAAAGTTTTGTTTATCATATATATATTTAATTTCATTAATCTCCTCATAAACTATATGCCCATGTTTTTCTAAATAATCATCTTCAAGTCTTTCTTTTGAAAAATCCATCTTGTCGCAGAACTGAACCAAAAGACAAAATAGAGAATTAGAAGAATCACACGGATTATCGTGTTTTTCAATTGCATTAAGAATTTCATCATAAAATGGTATATTTTCTAATTCTTTACCAAATTTAGCTATTAAATATTCTTTTGATTTTCTTCCATGTTCTTCTCGTCCATCGACTTGTCCAATATCATGCAAAGCGCATGATATTAAAAGTGCTTCATTTTCATCCTTTGAAATGTTTAAAACTTCACATAGTTTGTTCATTATATCGCAAACATTTTTTATATGTTTAAGCCCATGATTAAAAGGATATGGGTTGATTTCATCTATTCTTTTATATGCTTCAATCACATTTTCATCATTTAAAATATCTATATAATTCATTTTCTATCGCCTTCTTCTACTCTTTTTGATTTTCTTTGTTCTGGCTTTTTCTTTTTAATAAAGTTTCATATATCAATAGCTCAATAAATATAACAATTATAATAAACACTATCATTTGTCTTATGCTAGTCATAAATAGTAGCGGAATAACTGTCATAAATCGAGATATTGCCTCTACAATTTGATAAATTAAATTGTAATGTGTTACATCCATTTCTTTTCTGTTTTCAAAATAAATCTTATTAATCGATTGATTTTGCATCTTTTGGACCAGGCCATCTAGGAAGTAAACCACTAGCACAAAATAGTCAACTTGCATAAGCTTTAGTAAAGAAATCATAAGTAATAGCGTTGTGCTTATAAAAACAAAGTTCTTATTCTTATTTATAATTTTTCCATATATCATTACAAATAAAATTATTGAAATATTACTTATTGCATTTAAATTTCCTGCCATTATATAAGTATCTTTAATATATAATGCTATATATATTGGAAATAGCATAGTAAGAAGATTATTTAATTCATAAAATGAAAACAATACGATATTGCTCTTATCATATTTTTTAAGGTTAGATTTTAAGTTTATTTTAACTTTTTCTTTATTTGTTTTTATCAAAAATAATGGAATTACGCTCACAATTAACAATATTGATGAAACAATAGTTAATACTATAATATTAAAGTTATCAAGTAATAATGCTCCAATATAGCCTGCTAGAATAGTAGCAATTTGCGAAAAAACAACTAAAATGCTAAAAGAATGTGAAGATTTTTCAGTAGGCATAACACTTGTAATATAATGTCTTCTAGAAACCCAGTAACCTCTTCTATAAAGTGAATATATAAGTGAGATTAGTATTATATACGTCCAACTGTTTTCAACATTTCCTAATATAATTTGCAGTGCCACAAAGGAAACAAGCCCTATAATCATTATTATTGCATAGTTAAATCTCTCACCTATTCTTATAAATGAATATGCAAATATTAAACTGAATATATTTTCAATACAGTAAAATGCAACAATGGAAGTGATAGGAAATCCATTTTTAAATAAGTATAACGATATAAATGTTTCTATCAATGCTCTAGCAAATGATGACACAAATGAAAATATATTAAACTTAACTCTATCCTTTATCATATGTCGACCTCATTTTCTTTTGTATTAAAAAGCTAAAACTATTTCTTAAATTTTTGTTCCGATTTTTTCCATAAGTTTTGGTAATTCCTCAATACAGCTTATTGAATATTTTGCTTCAAGCATATTATCGAAACCATACTTAGCATGAATAAAGCCGATATTTGCCTTTTTTGCAGCATCCTTATCTCTAAAGGTGTCACCAACATATACAGCATTTTGAATTTTATTATCTATGACTATTTTTTGAATTGCTTCATATTTAAGCAGATTTTGACCGCTTGCAGCAATATAATCATTAAATAGTTCTTTTGTATTAGAACAATTTAAAAATGCTTCTATATATGACATTCTTGAAGTATTACTAACGATATATAAATTATATTTTTCTTTTAACATAGTTAAAACTTCTTTAACGTTTGGATAAACATTTCCACCATTTCTCATTAAATTATTAATATTATGGTTTGATATTTCATCCATTATCTTCACAGATTCTTCTAAAGGTAAATCTGGGAAATATAATTTGGCTGACTCCTCTTTGTTAGTGCCAAATCCCTTACAGATTATTTCTTTGCTAATTGCTTTTAAACCAAATTTTAAAGCAATATTATTAGCAGAATCATATGTCGATTTTGTTACATCCCACAATGTTCCATCTAAATCAAATATAATAGCATCCATTTCTCATAAATCCTTATAATAATAGTTTACATATACTTCTATTGGCTTATCACCCTTATTTTTAGGTAAATATTGATCTATAGCAGTAGTAATATAATTAGTAAACCCTAAATGAAAATAAATCTGAATGTTTCTAATTTCACATGGTTCCACACCAAGTGAAACAGAAGTAAAACCTCTTTTTCTTAAATCGTCTTCCATATGATAATATAATTGTGAAAAGTATCCTTTTCCTTCAAATTCTTTATCACATCTAAAGGCATTTAAATATGCTCTGCTTTCACTTGCAATTCCTTCAACATATGTTGCACCTTGAAAGTTTGGATCTATATGTGCACAAGTCTCAGCTATTGCTTTTCCATTTAAAAAACCTAAATAAAAAATAGCTGTTCCATCATCAAAATACTTAAGTGTACCTTCTTTATATCCTTTCCAAGAGTCATCTCCAGGATGATTTTTTATTAAATCGTCCCATCTTGCAACTAATTCTTCTCTTGTTGCAATTTTACAAACATAACTATCCATCTATCTCACTTAATCCTTCCTCTGGTAAAAGAGAAATATTTAGTCTTCTTTGTAATTCTTTTGGGAACTCTTCAACGCTAACATCACAATAATTAAAACATGTAGAAGCTGCCACATTGTCTTCAGTATCCTTATACTTATTAGAAAGATATACTACCCTCTTAATTCCAGCTTGAGCTAAAAATTTCGCACAATTTTGGCAAGGATATAAAGTGGTATAGACAGTAGCTCCTTCTAAATCTTTATTATCACCTTTATAATTCAAAATTGCATTTGTTTCTGCGTGAATTACATAAGGGTACTTAGTGTGAGATATAGTATCTGCCTCTCTAACCCAAGGAAAATTATCATCATCCCAAGAATTTGGCGCACCATTATATCCAAGTGATAGTATTCTATTGTTCTTTCCTACTAAAACAGCACCTACTTGGCTTGATGGATCCTTACTTCTATTAGCCGTAACAACAGCATGTAGCATAAAGCACTCATCCCAAGAAGAGTAATTGCTCCTTTTTCCCTTTATATATTCAATTGGTATTATGTAATCTTGATTTTTCATAACTATTTCCTCCTAAAAATATTTCCTATATCATTATACAAAAAAGCGAGTAGTTTGTATACAAACTACTCGCATAATTACTAATATAATTATTATTCAGCTTCTTCTTCTCCTGTAATAGCTTCGCCAATTTCTTCAATACCTTCAGAAACACCTTCGCCAATTTCTTCTAAGCCTTCATTAACATTTTCAACGCCTTCTTCAACGCCTTCAACAACTTGCTCATTAACATCATTTACTGTTTCACTAAATTCTGTAACGCCTTCTTCGATTTGATTGTTTAATTCATCAATTCCTTCTGAAATCCAGCCTGAAAGCCAATCTGAAGATTCGCCTGAATCAGTTGTAACTGTGATATCGTCATCACCTGATAAAACTTTTGTATCTAAAGCGCTAGTAAATAAGTTAAATATTGAACCTAATATCAAAGAAATAATAATACCAATACAAGCTATAATAATTGCAGCAATTGCAAATCCTTTGCCTGATTTCTTAACTAATGCAACAATAGCTAAAACAAGTGCAATAAGACCTATTGGCCAACTACAAAATCCTAAAATTGACACTACGAATGCTGCTATACCTAATCCTTTTTTTCCTTCCATTTTATATCTCCTTTTCAATATAATCTAATGCCTCTCGGCACAATTCCAAAAATATAATATAAAAAAATAATAAATAAATCAATACTTATTTAAAAATTCGGCATTATGTAACCTTATTCTCCCAAGCCTAAGAATCTATATAGAATAGTAGCAACTTCAGCTCTTGTAAGCGTCTTATATGGTTTAAAAGTTGCATCATTATATCCAGCTATGAATCCTCTTGCAACACAATGTGAAAGCATAGCATATGATTCATCATCCATTTCATCAATATCATAAAACTCTAATTCTACTCCATCTTGTGGATTATCTAAAATCATTAAATCACATTTTCCAAGTATATTTGCAACTTCTCCTCTAGTTATTTCATCGTTGGCAGTTGACTCATCAACAAAACCATAATCAATAACTTTATTTAAAAGTGCTTGTTCGATAAATACTCCTGACCAGTGAGTAAACTCTCCTGGCTCTACAGTCCAATCATGATCTGGCATAGAAGCAGTCATTATTAGCTTTAAAAACTCACCTTTTTTAATTGCACCATTAGGTTTAAATGTACCATCTGTATATCCATTAATAATACCCTTGTCTGCTAATGTATTAATGTAAGTTTCTCCCCAATGTCCTGGAACATCGCTAAATTCAGCAGCGTAGCAAATACCAACAAGAAGTAATACACATAATACCATCAAAAACAATAATCTTTTCATAATTAATTTTCCTCCATTCCATTTATAATAATGTAGTGGAGGTTTGTGGCCTCCGCTACATATATTATTTACTAATGAGTTCCCGCAATCTTTTGGAAATCATCTATACTAAATCCAGCTTCGAAAATTGCTACTGGATAATAACCATCTGCCATATCGATTGGTTTAGTAACTACACTATTTTGATTACCAATTATTGGGAAATTAACATTAAACGATGTCTTTGATAATTTCTCATTGCTTGAATCATGAAGATTATAGTTTTCTTTTGTCCATTGTGAAGATAAATACCTATTAGATCTTACAAGTGGTAAGACAGATCCATAATCTTCTCCTATCCAATATGTTAAGTATGATTTATCACCAGCAGTTTCTCCTAAAAGAGCCTCTCTCATACTTCTTATCTTAAATTTTACTACAACATAACCATTTTTTAGTTCTTTTCCACTTGCATCTTTTACTGTAAGTGAAGAAGGTAAACTATATTCTGCATACCAATGTCCAAGTGAATTTACTATAGCATCTTGATTCATTCCAACAGCTGAAGCATCAGTTTTATATTTGCCAATTTCATTTGAATTAATATAATTTAATTTATCTGAAACTCTATTAGCTATATTATAGTAAACATCATTTGTATATTTATTACCAATTCTATGAACTTCATTATATCTTAGATTATCAAGGCTAGCTGGCTCTGGATAATAATCAACAAAAGGCAATCTCAAAGTATTTGGAATCAATAGTCTATTATAAGAGCCAAATTTAACACTGCTCATTTGTGTAAATTTTAGATATGCATTTTGCTCATTCGTGTAATCTTTCTTAGCTTCTCCTAAAAGGTACTGAACTCCTCCCTTTTGTAGTAGGTTGGCTTTATTTATTTCTTTTTGAACTTGAACTGTATATCTTGTACTCTTTGTTAAAGTAGTACTAAATTCACTTTCATTTCCAGTTACAACACCTTGCGCATTTGTGAAATCAATTTCACCTTGATAAGTTCTATACTTAAATTTTACACCATTAACCTTATTTCCATTAATATCATAGTATTCTAGTTTAGGTTCTATACTTATCTTATTTGAAAGTAATCCTTTAGTATTAATACTAAACAAGAATGGTGTTCCAATTGCAAGTCCATGTCTCCACAAATGATCTTGGGTTTCCCAATTCTTACTTGGTGGATTCTTTGGATAAGTGCTTACATTACTGCTTACTTTATTTTGTCCTATTGGTAATGTATCAGCTTTATACTCTACATCAAGAACGCTATTTGTACTCTTAAATAATGACATTGTCCATCTAGCTTGATTTAATGAAACATTTTCTTCTATTGCTGTAACCGTAAAATCATATAGTCTTCCAATTACAGTTATTTCATGTTCTTCTTGAGATAGTGGATCTTCTTCATCAGGTTGTGGTTCTTTATATCTAAGTGTTACATATGTTAATTGATCAAGTCCTGATATCTCATCCATCTTATAGTCTTTTTCAATTATCCAAGAAGGAAGTCTAAAGAACACTTCATCAGAATAATCTCTAGTAGTAATCGTTCCGACAGGAATATCTTTAATAAGTATAGAAGTACCGGCTTTAATAAACTTATCTCCATAGTATACATCGAATGGGAATTTAAATCTAACTTCTGCATCATATTCTAATCTATCGCCATTCTTTATCGTATACTTAACACCAAATATATCATCAAGAACAATTAATTTCTTGTTTGCAAAAGGTCCTCCAGTATGTGATGGACTAGAAGGATCCGATGGATCTGAAGGAAGTGGTATGTCATCTCCAGGGTGAATTTCAGATTCAATTGTAGGTTTTCTTAAATAGAAGAAAGTAATTATTACTTTTCCATCACCTACATATACTACCGTTGGTGCAAACTCATCATTTAAATCATTATTTACTTCATTACTTCTATATTTGTAATAATCAATTGGTATTTGAGTCTTTTGCCCTTCCTTGGTTGTTTCAACCCAATCATAGTCTGGCTCGTGAATTTCTTCTCCTGTTTCAAAGTCTTTATAATAAACTTCAACTTTCCAATATTTTACATATCTAAATACTACCGTCGTATCTTCTCTACTCTTAGGTAAAACGACCATTTCTGCTTCAGTATTAGAATCGATACTTTCCATATTATTTGGTGGAGTTATTTGATAATTTCTTTTACCACTAACTTCTTTTCCTTTTTCATATACATATTTATACTCATTTTCTGAGCCATACTTAACTAGTTCGTCATCTGTTAGTGCATCAACTGTGCAACTTTCCTGGTATTTTAAATAAAATGTTTCTTCTTCTAATTTAGTACCGTCATATATATCTTCATGAATAACTTTAACAACTCTATCTTTAACATAGTATACTATGAATTCATCATTCTTTAATACAGGTCCTACTTCAATTATGTTAGGATCTACTACAGGTGTTCCATTCTTTCCTTGTTTAGTTTGCTCTGGCAAATATGTATATCCAGGGATCTCATAATCAGTATATTTTATATTTGTATTGTATTTAACTGAAGGTATTGTTTTGTCAGCTTTTATGCTTGTACTTATCTTTTCCTTTGTTTCCCAATCATAATGGACAAATTTTATTGTTCTATTTTTAACATAGAATAATCTTACGGTATAGTCTGTAGTTAATGGTCCAATTTTAACATTAGTTTCCGTACTTTCTTTAATTAAGCTTTGGCTTGCATTAGTTGGAAGTACTATTCTTGTATCCTCAGGGATAAATGTATATGTCTTCAAACCATCATCTGCTGTAGGGTTATAATTTGCATCTGTGTTTATTTTAGCATTAACATATTTATCTCCAATAGTTGTAATCTTTTTATTTGTTTCTTTATCATAGTGTTCAAATGTGACTCTACAATCTCTCAAATAATAGATATTAATTGTAATCATCGTATCATTTTTTGTTCCACTTGGAAGAACACTCTTGCCCCTAATATTAGATATTACTTCATCTACATTAGGAACTCTTTGCGTTTTTCCAACATCAACACTTGTAATCTTTGTTTCAGATGAACTCTTCTTGCTCTTAATTCCCATTTCATTTATTACTTCGTAAACACTCATCTTATTGTCTTGCGTCTTCGTCGTATTAAATGATTTTACTCCAGCACAACTATTCCATTTTGGTTTAATATAATCTTCATAAATTTTAGCAACTCTTTCGTTCTCTGATAAGTTTTTGTTGCTAGCTATTATATTAATACTCTTAATGACATCATCTTTATTACTTTCTTTTGAATATAGTGAAACAATAAGATCACTTAAGTCTTCCCATTTTCTTGTTACTTTATCAGGAGCTGGAATTTCTTGACCATTTATTGTGTCATAGTGTTTAACCTCTAGTCCTACTCCTAACTTTGTCAATGAATTATCTATATATGCAAAAGTAATAGTATACTCATTTTTAGTTGCTGTAAGAGTGACTGATGCTTTTTCTCCTGCTTTAAATGCTGATTCTAAATTATAGTTAGTTGTTGATATTAATCCTTCATCAATTTTATATCCTACATATTTATAATTTGAATTAGAATATGCTTTTGTTGCACTATAACTACCTAAAGTAACATCCTTGCTAGTATAATTGTACTTTTTATTAGATGGCTCAATTAAACTTGCAACATTTGTAGAAGCAATTAATACATGTCTTACTTTAACAGTACCTTTAACTTCTTCATAAATGAAGTGAACCGTTTTAACTCTTGCGGTATCAGATACAGCTACACTAGCCTTCGCACCAGATTTTATATTTGTCTCTTTTATTGAAACCTTATCTGCAGTAATATTACCATTTTGGATTGCGTATCCAATATATTTATATTTACTGCTATCTACACTTCTCTTTCCTTCTGTGTTTGAAACATCATAAGATCCAAAATCTAATTCTGTACTAGAATACCTTGAAATCCCAGAAAATGCAGAATAGGTAGTTCCATCTCTTAAAAGCCAGTTAGCATAAATACTACCTTTAGCAGGTTTTTCTTCTAAAATGAAATGAATAGTTTTATTCTTATTATCTTTATTTAAAGTTACACTAGCTGTTGCGTTGCTTGTTAACGAGCCAACCGTTGCTTTATTAGCTGCTACATTCCCATTTTCAACACAATATCCCAAATATATGTAATCTGAAAGGTCTCTGCCTCCAACATTATTTGCTACTGTGTATGTATTATATGGTTTATTTACATCTGAATATCTAGTTATTCCAGAAATTGCAGAATAACTACTACCACTCTTTAATAGCCAGTTTGCATATATATTACCAACATCAGCCTCTCTTTCAAGCCAAGGAGATGGGACATCTATTGCTTCTGCTGTTATTCCAGTTCTTGCTTGACACGATTTATCCACATCATTACTCTTATTAACATTTGTAATATAGTTGGTATTTATTTTTCCGCCTGTGCTATTACTCTTTAAAGTAATTTTAAATTCTATATATGGCCATTTGTTAGAGATTTTATCACCATAGTTTATACCGCTTATTGGCCAAGTGATTGTTTTAGAACTTGAATTATAAGTAATCTTGTTTTGATTATTATTAGAGGTCCAACTCTTATCTACTATATTAAACAAATCATAATTAATAACATCCGTAACAGTACAATTTAGTGGTACTTTTTGAGTCGAAGATGAAGGTTTTAAATAAGCTTCAATCAAACTTAATACTTCATCCGTTTTACTTATGGCTTGAGCTTGTGATGAAGATGAACCTATAACATGGATATTATTATTGCTACTAGACGTAGCTCCCGATAAATCTCCTCCATCTCTACTATAGTAGTTAACAGGTAAAAGTGGTACTTGAGGCCACAAACTATCACCTGTTCCATGAGTGCCTATTCCTCTAGTAATATTATTCCAAATAACATATGGGTCTCCATTAACGTTACTATCTGAACCTGTTCTTAAAAAGAAAATTTCTTCTGCATCGTTTCTTAAATCTTGACCTGCTCTTTTATAAAAGAAATTCATAGGATAATAATTCTTAACTCTCCACTGCCTTGCTGTGGCCATAGTACCATTATATCCTTCTGTTTTTGACATCATACCATCTTGGTATTGCCATGATGTACTATCCATAGCATACATACCTTTACTTTGTTGAACTGCATATATAGGGTCTGGAGTTCCATCTGTAAAGAATATAACGAACGCTGTTCTACTTTTATCTGATCTTCTTTCTAAAATCAAATTTGCCATTGTAAGCGGTACGTCTATATTAGTGTAAGTATTTTTAGAACTTGGCGTAAAGTTAGCTGCTTTGTTAATTACAGTTTTAATGTCTGATTCTGCGCTAAAGAATAAACTATCTGTTTTAGACATTAGCTGATCTCCAAGTGTATTCTTTAAACTAGTATATCTAGACTTTAAATTGTCTTCCCTTGCTTTCATGTTCTTTAAAGAGTCTGATGATTCTAGTCCTCCTCTCCATAGCGGACTATAGTCTTTTTTATCTGATGCCTTTGAATAGTCTCCATAGCTATATCCTGAGGCATTTATTACACCACTTTTATTATATAACCATGCAGCTTCAGCAAAGTCCATAAAGGCTACCCTATTCCCTGCACCTGCATACTCGCCAGTAACAAATTTAGTTGCAGCATATCCAATAACATCTTTTTCGAAATCTTTAACATTTGTATATGCACTATAGTAACCATATGCGCTCTTAGATTTATCGGCAATAATTAAAATATCGGCCTTTTGTAACTTTCCAAGGCTTTTCTTTTGTTTTGATTGAACTTCTATCTTAACTATAGCCTCTGTTTTGGCGTCATTATTCCATTTAGCACTTTTCTCAACATAAAGATAATCATTACTACTAGCAACTTTTTGAGTTGCTCTATAGTCTCCGTTTTTATAATTACCTACATTTGTCGTAAATGTAGCCGCCAAAGCAATACTCCAAATGAATAATAAAGCTATTACATCCGATATGATTAACTTAAATACTTTTCTCCCTGACATTTGAATTCTCCTTTAATAATAAAATCATGTTCATTTATAAATAGCATTATATTTAAATATTTTTAAATATAACAAAAGTGCAATATGCTAAAAATTACTATTTCCCTAAGAGATTTTACCATAT
>JAEEGL016382711.1_pt1 | contig 13747 bp, 12 predicted proteins | sample 9134231 | NCBI WGS metagenome assembly JAEEGL01 (sample SAMN16246548, study PRJNA631951) | gut metagenome | biome: gut microbiome; feature: rumen; material: fiber-attached | host: Bos | place: Iran: Karaj | collected 2018-10 | reverse complement strand
TTGATTTTTAGATGTTAATAATCATTGTCTCTGTTGTCGCGTATAACCTTTTTACGGTGCTACACAAGTAAGGGCTGCTAGTGATACGCCTGCAAGGCTTGACCGAAAAAATCCATCCTGAAGGGACAGGCCAAATTTTATGCGCAGCGTCAAATTTTGTGGATTATTTCTAGGCAACTGTGCGTGGCCTTGCAGTATCACGATGCCCACTTACTTTGCGCCGGAAAAAGTTATACACCCAGCGACGGCGGGGGCAATGTCACATCAGAAAATCATCATGGCGGCTTCCCATATCAATTCCTCTCCCGACATGTAGAGAGACAAAATCAAAGACAAAGCAAGGAGGGATCGCCACCAGGCGTTTCCCTCCTTACCTTGATTGAAATTAGAACCACAAGAAGCGGTTCCTATATAATTAATTTATTACTTATTAAAATGGAAATGAATAGCTTTCGTGGTTACAAAACAAGGGTTTGGTTAGATATACTTCAATAATTGTGTTTTGCGATCAAAACACACCAATAGTGTTTGTATTGAGATGAAGGATTATATGCATATCCAATCCCAAAGTCCATACAATTTGAATGAAAATCATCAATACCTAACAAATGCTTTCGATGCCCTAACGAAGGTGTACCTTCATCGATTATTAAAAGATCAATGATATCCTTGCTAGATGATACGCCAGCACCAAGACTCTCAAAATAATTCTTTGATGGGTCATCATACCATTCTGCTGGAATCTCATAACCTGCGGCTTTTATTCTTATGTTCATACCTTTTCCCTCTGGATCAACATGAGAAAAATAGTTCTGTGATGCCATGCTTGCAGCTTTTGCTTGAGCGGCATTTATCAGATACTGATTCAGCTTTAATGGATGTCGCGGTAAAACTGAACTCAAATCGACTTTAAGTGTAGAAGAATAAGCAGAAGGGTTCTTACGGATTTTGTTTAAATAATCACAAGATTCAACAACGAATTTTTCCACGCTGAGATTATTATCGTTATCGTGCGGATTGGATTCAATAGTATCAGTTTTCTCAACTTGGTGCCTAACGGTTCTATTATGAGCTGCTTTGCGACAACTACATATGACAACAATTAATATGAGCAGAATAGTTATTACTTTAAATCTCATTAGATGAATCCATTTTTATCGTTTCTTTTTATTAAAGCTTGTGACAATCAGATAGAATAATGCAACAGCTACAATTATATCCACTGCATTCCATATCGTACGACCTAAAGCGACTTTGAAAAATGGCTGAAATAGTACTGCAAGAGCAGCAAAAGCAATACCCTTAATTTCATCTTTTGACTTGAAATAGTCATAAGAAAGGTAAGCGAATGCAATGGTTGCAGCAAAGCGAACAATCTGATAGAAGCCATAAGGCATATCAGCCAAACAAAGTAGCAGTAAGATTGCAATTATTAATTTGATAATCGGTTTCATTATTGCCAGTCATTTAAGTTAGAATGGCTTTCAATCTCATCTTCAACATCATTTGGAAGAAGTTGGAAAAAGTCAATGCCAGTTATTTCTTCGATTTGATCAACAGTGCGAACAGCGTCCAGCATATTATGAGAGTCGTTTGTGTTGTCATATATAAAGCCGATAGCTTTTGGACTGCCATCCATACAAAGAATCACTTTATAGAAAGCATCGGGAATAGCAATCTCACCCATATATGCAGATGGGTGCCTATTGTTAAAAACGGGACCGGCAACGATATAGAGACACCCATATTTAATTGCCAAATCATGACACTTCCTTTCAAGTTTTTGCCAGCTTCCTGTGTTAAGCTTTTCTGCTTGAACACAAAGGTTCGTTAAGAGAAAAGATTGAGTCATTGCAACAGGACTCATTTTACTATCCATAGCCGGACACATGTGTCCATGGCTCATCCCTACAGGCATGATATCCCAATCATTTAGCTCAGGTCGGGGCTCTTCAGCTTCAGTATCATAGATGTAGCCTCTTCTGACCATATCGTTATTGAAGTCACTAATGCCAATTGCATTCCCATTCTCATCGTACCAAATCTTCTTTTCAGTTGTTCCTTGTGCCTTTTCTCTAGTGAGGACCCATGCGACCCAATTGGGGCACCTTGTATCATGGTTATAGCATGTTGTGTACGCCTCACGTCTAATAATTTGGTAAGGCACACTATCTGATATAAATGGTATCTCCAGATCCTGAACTATTTCATCAATTGGTTTAGGGATTGTATCAGCATCTTCTTTAGGCGGGATAGGCGGTCGGCAGCACTTGGAACATGAAATTGTTCCAAGTGCTAAAGCCGTACTCAACAATACCGTAAAAACGAATATCCTAACTCTTGAAACAATCATTTCAAATAAGGCTTAACAGCATCAATACTCCATGCGTAATTGAGGTTTGCTTGTGATCCATCGGCAAAGGTTCCTGAAGTGATGCCAACAACCTCGCCATATTCATTTATAAGTGCTCCACCACTACTGCCATGGTCTATCAAAGCGCTTATCTGCATTAGGTTGGTATCTCTCCACTGAGAAACCTCTCCAGATGAGAAAGTGTTTTCAAGTCCGCGAGGGCTACCAATTGCAAAGACTTTCTCTCCAATCTTGGGTTTGGATGAAGCTATTGGCAAATAGTTTGTATTTGAGCAATTAACTCTAAAAAGAATGAAATCTTCTTCTTCACTACTTTGGATAACCTCTAATACATGGTACACTTCATCACTACCAAGCAACTTGATTTTTTCCATGCCCTTTCCAGTTCCTTTAAAGACATGGTAATTGCTAACTGCTAGGCCCTCGTCATCTATGAAAAAGCCAGAGCCTTGGTAGCCATTCATACCATCACTAGTGAAAACCATGAATACCGCAGTAGCATATCTATCAAAGATTTCTTGCCCTTCAAGTTTCTTATCAGACCGCTTGTTTGTTGATGTTCTAGATCTGGATGTTTGAACTGACCTTTGCCCACCGTCATTTCTTTCTACGCTAGTCTGATTATGGTGACCATGAGATCTTGCTGGCTTTCTACAACTCTGAAAGCCAAACATCAAAATCAAAGATAGTATGATTGATAAAATTCTCATATTAATCTATTGTTCCAGGTTTAGGTAGAATATGAATAAGAAATCTTTGATTCTTATAATTTGAAGCATTGTCAGGATATGATCGCATAGTTCCTTGTGTTCCACTTCCACATATAAGTACTTCACAATTATCTCTCTTCAAATCCAAATGGCGATTATTCTGTAGATAATTGTAAAAAGCCAGCGCCCTAGCATAACTCAATTCAAAATTCTCTGGATAATGGTCGTTCGATGCTTGTCCTTCAATAATCAATAGATAGTTTACCGAATCCCCATACTCTTTTTCTGCCTTATTCAAGAATTTATCAATAGCTAAAGCAGCTTGATATAAATCTTCACGTTTCTCTAATGGAATAAACTTGATGTCAGATTCACGTGGAGGAAATGACACATCTATTTTGAGAACATGTTTTTTATATTTGTCATTATATTCAAACCATGTAGAATCAATGTTCTTGATGCTATTCTCAATTGATGTGATTTTATCAACCTTCTCTTTGTTAATGTGAATGCTCTTACCCATAGCAACTACTGCTACAACAAAGAGTACAAGCATAGCAAAGAACAAGCTTGTCATCAAGTCAGAGTAACTAGTCCAAAACAAGGACTTTCTATTATCGCTTTTTGACATAACAGTGACTATTAATCAAATAGCATTAACAAAAGTATTGCTAACAAAATCAAGAATGAACCACCTGCACAAATTTGAACAAAATACTTTTTGAGTTTTCCAAGAATTCCCACTGGTTCTCCATACTCTTCTCTCATTGTGCCACCAATAAGGGTTTGAGGCAACAAATTAACACGAGTCTGATTTTCAACTCTTGAAATGCTTTGATTGAGACGATCAACAGCTTTAGCTATGTCGGAAAGTGCAGCCAACTGGTTTGGAGCATCTTTCAACTTTTGAATAATTGCGGCTTGTTGTGTACTCAGAGCCTCTTCGAGTGCCAAGTTTTGAGCAGCTAACATCTCTTTGATAGCAGTATTCTGCTCAGCAAACGATAGGTTCATACTATTGATGCCTTGCTCAAACATCTCTTTCATTCCTGAGAATGGATTCTCAATCTGATCGATTTTCTCATTCACAGCAATCTGCTGTTGAACAAGGGTATCTGCTAAAGTACGTTGTTGCTCCTCGATAAGTTGTTGGATGCCCTGATTTTGAACCTGGAAAATACCAAGTAGGTTTTGAAGATTTGCTCTAAGACTATCTCCCATATTTGAAAGGGCTTCTTGAAGAACAGAGTCTAGAGAGGACATGTGCTGACGCATCATTCCTTGGCGATCTTTGACATATTCCACTTCGTTCTTGAAGTAGTTGCCAAGCTCTTCAAACAATTGAGTTCTCTCTTCAATAGAGCCTAATTTGTCATTCAAATCAACGACTTTTGCAACATAGGTTTCTGAGTCAGAGATTATTGTAAAGAGCTTTTCTAATTCTTCCGTACAGCCCTCTAATCTATCATAAACTTCGATATTTGCCGTGGCAATTTTATTAATCTTGATTCTATCTATCGCTTCAAGAAGGCGCACTTGACCTTCATAACTATCATTAACCGTACTGAGAGTTTCCCTAAGTTCTTGGGTGTTTTGTGAAAAAGTACGGTTAAATTCATTAAGGTCATTCGTCATCTTGAGAATTGCACCGGTAATGTCATCACTAAGCTTTGACATCAGGTCCGTTTGTATCCAAGTCAAGAAACGATTCTTGTTCTTTGACATTACTGATTTCGCTTCATTAAAGTGCGATGTTGAAAGTTTTGTTGCAAAAACACCAGCAAGACTTGCAAACATTGCTATACCAACATCCGTAAGCAAGACTTTGATACCTTCTGAATTCATTGAACTTCCACCAGCTAACAAACCAGCAAGGTCTTTCCAGGCAAAGATAATAATACCAACAGCAATGCCAAATATTGTAGCGATCAATCCTAGGTATAGTGGCGTTGGCAACATTGTGTCAACTTCATCTTCAAGAGACTGTGAATTACGATTTACAATCTCTTTGAGAATATGATAATCAAATGTTTTATTCTTATTTTTGGCAAGATAAGAATTGATGTCATCAAGTGTTTCCTTAAATTCTCCTCGCGCATTTTCATTAACAATGAGCGTCGTGTCATCTACTATTGCAACACGGCTATTGTTAACTTGAGGGAACAAGTTCTTAAGGCGTCTAATACACTCTTCGTTTTTGCGATATGTATTATACTGCCAAATTATTACCGCTATTACAATAGCGGTAATAATTAGATACTGTAAATACTGAATTTCCATAATTAGCTTCTTGTTATTCTAATTTTAGCTTTTTGGATAACGTCTTCGGATTTAATAGAGTCTCCAGATAATTTTGCCTTACCCCATTGATCCATTCTTATCGTACTGCCACCTTCGTCTGAGATCTCACAGAAGGGCTCTAACATTTTTTCTCTTTCTTGACATGCCTTATTCTTTGGTCCTTTCTCAACATTGAATTGAAATAACACAGTGCCGTCATTGGCAACTTTAGCTATATAAGGAGCATCAACGGCATTCGTATGAATCAATACAGGAGTAGATGAGAAATCATCAAGAGTAAACAACATCTGTTCACCTACCTCAACTCCTTCAGGCTCGTAATTAGATAAACGCTGTTTAAGAGATTTTAGTTGTCTCTCTAATTCACGTTGTTTTCTATTAGCATCATCTTGAATTCTTCTTATTTCATCGTCTTTCTTACTAAGTTCTGTTTTAGTCTTTTCTGCTTCTTCCTGGATAATCTTGTCGAAATCTTTTATTTCTTGTTCCCTTGTTTTAATAACTTCATTAAGACCTTCTATTTCGTTTTTTAGAGATTCAATCTTTTCTGAAGAACGTTGGGCATCTTTTTGGTGAATCTTAATAGCCTCTGCTTGTTCTTTATATTTATTTTCGAGATCGTTTTTTTCCTTCTTTAGGTCTGCGACTTGGTTTTTAAGTGTTCCAACTTGAATTGCTAATTGGTCTGCAGAGCTACTTGCCGATGATAAATTCTGCCGGCTTGTACTTTGAGGTTCAAAAGCATTCGGTTCCCAAGCCTTTAATGCCTTTATAACACTCATTCTTTCTCGACTATTTTCCGGATCAAATGTATACTGTGCCATTATCTTATAAATTTAATTGTTGCTTTTTTAATAATATTAAAATCAGAATCTAATTCGCCAGGACGAATAGACTCAATATAGTTAGCTTCATCTGGCAGAACAGATGATGATTCTTTATTACAGCAAGGATCAAGGATTGCAGTACGATTGTTTATCGCTTTCTTCATTCTTTGGCGCTCACAGTTAAACTCAAAGAAATACTTTCCTTTTTGTTGCCAAGAACGGTAATATGCAGTCTGACCGAATGAAGCTTCAACTAGTTTGCCATCAGAGATTGTAAGACTTATATATTTTACATCATTTGAGGTTGTTTTTCGAGGTTCTTCTATAGAAGAATCTTCTTTGGTTTGAACACCCTCAGATACATTTTCTTCTTCATATAAATCTCTTTCCTCAAACTGAGATGGATTATCAGCGCTCGCTATTTGGTTAGAGTTGCGTTCATGTTTCTTCTTATCTTTCTTCTTGCTGCCTTTTACAACTATTATGCCTTTATCCTTGGATGAATCAGAACCAGTATCTTTAGTAGACAAACCATTTGAAAGCCTTCTAACAGCTGATTCTAATTCAAAAAGCCGAGAATTAACTTCTCTCTTGTTAGTCAATTTTTTCTTCATTATTAAATGGTACAGAAGCACTACAATAGAAGAAAGGACAAGAGAGATAAGAATCTGTAATAATATACTGTTCATATCATAGTTCTCATTATTTCATGTTGGGCTTCTCTATATTGCGAAGCCCAACACGAAGTTACTTAAGCAATAGAAGTTGATCCCTTTACTTGATTGTAAATTTGCTCGCTGAGATCATTAATCACACCTATGATAGGATAGAAGAAGAGTGGTTCTTCTATAATATCTTCTCCACTTACATCATTTGAATCGAGCTTTAGGTTCACTCCCTTTTCAATATAAGTCTTCAGGTCTTTATTAAAACACTCAACAGCAAGGTCAACTGATTTCTTATCAATTCCAAACTCATTGCTAAGTGAAATGACCTTGGGCAAACGCAGTGTAATGAAGTCCATAAACTTCTTTACTTCACTTACAACATTATCATAAAGATTTGGAACATCAGCATATTTCTGATCTGATACCATTGTATTCGGATCGATGCCAAGAAGAACAGATTTTGCACTAGACACAGATATGGGTTGGCTGTCCAAAAACAGACCGCCCTTACATGTGGCCTCTTTAGGATTCGTCGAATTGATGATTAAATTGATGTTCTTCACATCAGTTCCATAAATGATATCAAAAATCTTAGTTGTCAAGAGCTCTAATGATTCTTTTGCTGGACTCAAAACTGAGACAACCTTAGAACCATTTCCACTGAATGCAATATTCGTTGGAACATCTAGACCTTTATTTTTCATTAGATTGGCTAAATGATACATAATCGCAGTAAAGAAAACATAGAATACTATCTTCTGCGATCCGTCGCGCATCAGTGCTTCATTGAAATTTAATTGAGTCTCAAGTCCTTGCTGACGCACCTGTTCGTTTTCAGAGAGCGAGAAGAGGAACGAAGCTACTTCAGATGAATTTCCAAAGTCTTTCGCTGTCTTTTCACGAAGCATTTTCTGTAAGTCATCAAGTCCATTTAAGGCGTTGATAAATTTGTCCTTAAACTGTTTGATGATACCATTCAAGGTTCCATTTTGGACTGAAATGAGACTACTTCCAAAAATGGCATCGGCAGCAAAGCGCATTGATGTAACTAACTTAACATCATTCGTATCAGCTACAACAATATCTGTAGTTCCTCCACCAATGTCAATAGTGACAATCTTAGTTACGCTTGCCATTGTTTTCTGGAAGAATGAATATGGTGCAACAGATTCTGTGATTGCAACAGGTTTACCGGACGGGTTAAAGTACTTCTTATAAGCGGCTTCCCATACTCGTTCAAATAAGCCACGTTTATTATTTGACATACTGATTGGATAGAACCACTTAATTTGGGTCTGAGTTAAGCTGCCTCCTTCCTGAATGACTTTATTCCTTATGATTAAGAACAAAGATTCGATATAGCACCTAATTCTTTCTTCGTTAACACTATCGAGTTTACTCCATTTTAAATTCGGAACAAAGTCATTGTATTTTGTGCCCACTTCGATATGGTTATACATGAATGCAGGTGATGCATTTCCAAACGGAACATAGGCACCAATTCCTTTCTCATTGATTCCAGCATTATTGCGATCTATACAAAGAACAGTTCGCATTGGGAAGTGGCATTGTGCATTCTCGCCAATTTTCTCGGGAATAAATTCGCCTCGAATATGGTTGCGAATCACATCAGAGGGTTTACACAACATGCTAAATTGCGGACTTTCTTCATTGAATGCAAAAGGCTGAGGCATCTGATCATCGCCTGTTGTGTATTCTATGTGGGTATTTGATGTACCCAAATCAATCGCAAATTTGAATGAAGATGAACCCGTTCTTTGTTTAAACTTTGGAATCATCAAACCTGTTGCTCGTTTTTCTTTTTCACCTTGATCGGTAAGGATTGAGATGTTGGCACAATCAAAGTCTTGACCATTTAGGAAGTATACCTTTGAGCGGATATCGCCATCTATGTCAACATTTCTAACCACGTAATCAGGTGTAAAGAATCCATCTTCAGAATTATGACAGACGCAAGAGGATTCCTTATTCAAGGTAAAGTCTGACAATAATGCAATGCGATAATGTGCGTCAGAAGTAGCCCTGAACTTAATTGGCGGGAAAATGCCAACAGTAAAATCTTCAGGAGCGATTACAATTGCGCCGCGATTGTTTTCCTCATCAGCCTTTACATCAAGAGTATAAATTCGTTTATATTCAACCTCGCCGGCTCTAATCGGCACACGTAATGTAACCTCAACACCTGACGCAACAGTCCTAATATCGATTGTGTTTTTACCAGAAGGAGATTTACCCATCAGGTTTTCGCTTGTGAAAAAATCATAAAATAGCGGTTTAACAGGCAGCAAAAAACCCTGCTTATATCCACTATTACTGAAGAAGTTTCCATCAAAGAAATACTCTTTTTCAACTTCTGCAGGAAGCATTATAATTTTGTCATACAAGAAATCACTGATAGTCAAATAAGGAAATTGGATATTAATCCCTGGCAGACGACGGGTCTCAAATGAATTCTTGTCTACGAAAGGAACACTGAAGCTTTGGCCGAAAAGACTGCCATAATACTCCAAGTTTTTATAAACATTACTATTATTAACCGGCAAAACAAGTGGTTTTATATCTACATCTTTTGAAGGTTTTATTTCAAAATCTGAATTACCTTTAGGGTTGATACTCTTATAGTGAATGAAGTTACCATTGACTTCAACCTGAATTTCAGATTTGGAAGATACTTTTATTGTTAGCCGTTCATAATGCTTGTCGATATATTTGCCATTCTCAGTATCAAGGCATTCGTTTTGAATTGAATTCAATTCATTTTTCATTTGGTCTGGCAGCACTGAGAAAACAGCCTCCAAGTATTTGTCTACTTCAGGATAATTCGTAGAGAACGAAGAATCTGAGTATTTGAAGGTGAACAAATATTTAATGAATTCCGGGTCACGCTGGTCAAGGGAGGCATACTCACTATCGAAAGCATAATCTTGTCCAAAGCATAAGTTTTTTGATAATGCAGATTCGTCATTTGCAGTCGAGAAGAACAATGTTGCAGGAGAAGTTGCACCAATAATATGCATAGGACGTTGTCCAGGTCCGATATAACGCAATATGTAGATGTTTTGCATCTTACCGAAGTTGTATGGATCCTCTCCTTTTGAATCCTGCTCAAAGAACATCCTTAATGTAGATCCAAGGTTTTTATGTGCCTTTTCGTTTGAAGATTCCAATTGTTTTAGGCACTCATCTTTGTTCCACACTTTAATCTCAACTTTATCCTCCATTGATGGATAACAGAAGAAAATCTGTGCGACATCTAGACTATCTGATACCATTTTATGGTAAATTGAATTGCCATGGAGCAAATTTTCAACCTGAGTTGAATTATACTTAGCAATGGACTCGGGAACGATTTTTCCAAAAGCTTCTTTTACCAATTCAACTCTTGCGAAAGGCGAAGGAATTGATGTTATTTCTTTCTGGGTTGTTGTTGAGTCCTTTATCTTATCAACGAAACCATGATCATATGGTGTTTTGGGAGAATCATTCCAATCAACAATCGTTGATTTGCTGCTCCCTGCCATCTTATTTATTCTGAACAAATGTGCCATACCGATTATTTAATGTTAAGATTTTCTGAACAAATTTCAGATAAGGTTTTATAGAAAAGTTCCATGAAAGTAACAGGAGCGCTTAGGTTAGATGATATTTCTTTTAACTTTGTACCTAACCTTTCGTCTATAAGGTCATAACCCTTTTTCTTAAATGGATTCATGCCCCTGTATCTTGGAGTTACACCTACGACTTTATTCAATCCGTCATCGTTCTTAATATCATTATCACTCTTGAAGGGTTTAAATCCAACTTGATTATTTGACAATTCTTCCTGCCATTGCTCAAAGTCTTTCTTAAATCTGACATAATTGTTGAAGAAGTCGCTGCGGAAGAAATTGTCACCGAGAAGTTCAGATCTTTCTTTAGCCCATTTTTGTAATATGCGATGATCAACAGAACGATTATTAAGATAACTATTCAATAAAGACATAATGGTCAAAGGACGCTGAATTAGGCGTTTTGTTTCATTGCCAAAATCAGCAAAGATTGCAGCTCCATTTGGCGTATTTTCAAGGCCAAACTCATGGAAATTTGTGTTCGTGGGCCATGAGAGTTGTTTGCTATCAAAATCAATTACAGATAAAGCAGCCAGAACTTCAACAAGATGAGCATCATTAATTTGCTCATCTCCGCCATCGCAATTATCATAACTATAACTAGAAAAGTCATCACCCAAATAATACATTTCGTGGAGTGATCCATTTCCTGTCACATTCTTCTCATAGTAGTTCAGAGCTGCTTTCGCTTTTGTAATAAAAGAGTCTGCTTGAATCGAGCTTTCATCATTACTTTTAAGATTGAAGTACGGTAACAATGAAACCGCACCAATCGGAGCCGTGGCCAAAGCCCGGTTATGACTAGTTCTCATCTTCTTGAGCAACAAAGGGAAGCCACTCGCACCAGTTCCACCAAATATTGAACTTATGATGAAGACCTTATCTCCTTCAACAAAATTGGTCTCGAATGTGTCATAATCTTCAGATTGTGTAAACTGATTGAGAACCACACTTCCTATGTTTGGATTTCCTTTGAAGCCAACATCCATTGTTGAAGACAAATTGTGATTAGAGAAAAGCATTTTAGTAAATGCCTGATTCTCTTGTGACATTGTACCAATTTTCAGGTAATTATCAAAATTGATACCCGAAGTCCCAACTAGTGGAAGTAAAAATGACCCATCGTTGTTTAGTGAAGTAACACTCGTCGAGAACAGCTTGTTTTCTAATGAATTATCAAAAATCAAGCTATCGTGAATCTCTTCATAAAGTCTCAATAGAGAAACTGTCCTTACTAAATCTCCGTTCGAAGCATCTGGATCAACAATCATTGGGATAATATCACTTCTTGTTTCAATTCCTGATCCTAGAAGCATAGCCAATGACCGTAAGACTCGGGAGCCAGAACCTCCGATAGCAAAAATATATAAATTAGCCATAATATATTAAGTTTAGAATTTTCTAAATGGAACATATTTACATGTACTCCACCATTTAATTATTAAAGCAACGCCAATATAGAAGATAAATGACCATATAGCATTTGATATGCTGAAAAATGTGCAATCAAGTACAGACCATGAATTGTTGTCATCAACTTCGTTATTGATAAGAGGGGTTACGGTATACCACAGAGCAAACAAGAAATTGATTGCAGCTGCAACACCAGCTGTTACAAACCATAAAAAGTTCTGCCTTCTAACAGGTTTGAACAAATAATAAAATAATACACTCGCCAAAACTGTCACAACTACCATGACCAAACCCACATGGTAGTAACCAGGTACAGTGTCATAGAGATAATTATCAAGGTTTTCACCGTACATGCCACTTGTGTAATAATAGATTGTTGTGAAAAACTGTTCCATATTATTTCAGGTTTAATGTAATAGTAAAATATGAATTTGCATTATTGTGATAGGCATCATAAACACCTTCTATAAGGTACTTGATACCAGTAGTTTTCCCTTGGGGAGGAATACCGGCACCTTCATGATTTGAATCTTTTACCCATTGAGGTAAGAAAAGGTTAAATTTGATACCCAATGATCCAGGTGATGGCTTCTTTGTTGAGATTTCAAAGGTATATATGTCGTCTTCATTTGTGATCGAGGCAATACTATACTCAGATGAAGAACTACTTGTCAAATTATAATTAGCTATCTTTTTCAGTTCATTCTCGCTTAAGATAACATCTGACAAATCCACTTTGACATTGAACTTGTATTCATCTCCATGACGTTCTTTGACGAGGTTTTTAACTACGATATCCGACCCATCGACCGCTCGCATTTTTTTTGCGCTCAGTTCGTATGGCATTTCCTTCGAAGCCTGCAAAAGAAAAATGTTCTCGGGAGTGTCCTTTACATGTAGGCCCAAAACCTTCTTAACTCTGTTTGCATCTCCAAATATCCAGAAATAGATGGGAAGGTCTCTTTTGCAAGGAATACGACCAGGAAAATAGTTTCCATCAAACCCAACTTCATATTTAAGAATCGCAACAGATAAATTATTGTTCAAGTCTAATTTGTTTGAGAACAACTTGGTTATTCTGGACTGCGCTGTTCTATAATTTCCTCTATCACTCTCAAAACAGTAATCTGAAATCACAACATTGACCGTGCTGCCATTGGCATTCTCCATTGCCATTTCAAGAATATCATCTATCTTAGTGTAACTCTCAGTACATGAATCCTTTGCAGAAGAGAGATAATTCTCGATTGATTTCTTTGAGTCAACCTTCTTGGTATTTATGTAGTTGAGAGTAATCGTATCACCTGCTACTTTACCTTCCGAAGTCAAACGATCATAGTAGTCGTTAATGATAATTTCCAAATCAGATTGACTCTTGCCCGAGAAGAAACCCTTCATACTGCCAGAGTTTTCGATGAAGATATTATAGGTTGTTCTCATATCTTTTGTGTCAGGAGCAGAAGCTGAATCTATCTTTGTTGTGTCTCGTCCACAACTGCCTCCTTTTTGGGCGCTGTCGGGACGCCCACAACTGCCAAAAGATAACGCCCCTAATAAAAATAGGATTAATGATGTTAGAGAGATGATAAGTAACGTACGTTTCATTAAGGTTCAATCATAAAAATCTTGGGCTTCACAAGATCAGGGTTTATGTTAATATATCTATCAATCATGCATATCAAAGCAGGACGTGGAGCCGATTCTTATAAAGAAACGCCTGTTTCAATATGCCATCTCAAACGCTTCAAAGAAGTGCGCCGATACAAGGGACGTAGCTGGATGAAGCGAGGATATTTGGTGGGGAACAACTTTGTTTGACACATTG
>JAEEGL016214376.1_pt1 | contig 13747 bp, 12 predicted proteins | sample 9134231 | NCBI WGS metagenome assembly JAEEGL01 (sample SAMN16246548, study PRJNA631951) | gut metagenome | biome: gut microbiome; feature: rumen; material: fiber-attached | host: Bos | place: Iran: Karaj | collected 2018-10 | reverse complement strand
GAATAGTTGTGGTCCGACAGGACGTCGATGATCCGGCTGGACCAATAGAGGGTCTCCGTGGAAACGTCAAGGCTCACGTCGGACAGGTAGCCCGGAAGGCGTGAGACGCCGGTGTATATCGGGAGCATGGCGGAGAAGGTGGTGGAGCCGAAGCAGATCCATTCGACCCCCTTCACCGCCTCCGGCACGCCGCTGCGGATCTGGCAGACGCTGGTGACGCCGGTGCGGTTGATGCCGATGGAGCGGTAGATCCCGCGCATGCCGGTGTCCCGGTTGATGTAGGGATCGAAAGGCGTCCCCTGATAGTGGGAGGAGAGCAGATATTTCACGTCCTCCACCGCCACCTTCCGGTCCGGGACCAGCGACCAGGGGATATCGTCGCTTTCCGGACCGAATCGAGCGTCCGGACCGTCCCAGCGATAGGAATGGGGCGCCAGATAGCGGCCCATGAACCAGGCGCGGGGGGTATTGTAGATATGGTCCATGTCACGGCGGGAGCCGAACACGTTCCTGGGATTGAAAACGCCGTTCTGATTCAGGTCCAGGCGGTTCTCAGCGATGAACTCCCGCAGGTCGCCGGAGCAGAGATGGGCCTCCTGAGCGCCGAAAGCGTCCTCCAGATCGAATTCGTCCATGCCGAACTGATTGGGGTTGATGACACAGCGGTCGTCGGGGATCCGACGGGCCATCCAATGATGTCCGCCGATGGTCTCCAGCCACCAGACCTCGTTCTCGTCGTTGAAGGCGATGCCGTTGGATTCATAGGTGCCGTAGCGCTCCAACAGCTCCGCAAGACGCAGCACGCCCTCCCGGGCGGTGCGGATATAGGGCAGCACCAGGATCACGATGTCCTCCTCGCCGATGCCGCCGGGGACCTCCCGCTCTCCCTCCTTCTCCGCCTTCTTCAGCTCCACCAGGGGATCCGCCGCAAGGACCCGGGGATTGGAGGTGATGGTCTCCGTAGCGGTCATGCCCACGTTCGCCTCGTTGATGCCGGTGGCCGCCCAGAGACCGTCCTTGGTGTCAACGCTGGGGCAGGCGGTGTAGCGCAGGGGATTTGCCGGCAGCGGGATCTCCAGATGGGACAGGACGCTTTTATAGACTCTCCCCTGCTTTCTGGGAGAAACGACGATCATTTTCTTAACGTCGAAATGCCCGTCGTCGGTACGGGCGATCATGGTGGAACCGTCGTTGCTGGCATTCTTGCCGACCAGGACCGTGGTGCAGGACATGGCTGTGCCTCCTTCTCAATGTTGAAAAACAGATATTTTATCCGTGGGTGATTATAACATAAATCTGCAGGAAATGATATAGGGAATCTGCATGAAAGCGCAAAGCAGGTCCTTAAAAAGAGGACCTGCTTTCTGTACGGCTGACGGGATCCCCCGCCTGCGGGCGGGCCCCTTGAAACCCTGATCCTATCTCCAATAACAGGCACCCCCAAACGGGGGTGCCTGTTATTGGTACGGCTGACGGGATTCGAACCCACGACCTCCAGAGTCGGAGTCTGGCACTCTATCCAGCTGAGCTACAGCCGCATATTCTTTTTGCTCCAACTTTACAAGGATAAAAACATCTGATATAATATCCTTGCCTTTCGAGCAGGGGGTATTATACCAAATCAATCTTCAATTGTAAAGTCTTGTTTTATCTTTTTTTGGGGAGGTATTCCATTGAAAACGATCCCTCTCGGCAGCACCGGTCTGCAGGTCACAAAAACCTCCATGGGTTGTCTTCCTGTCCAGCGCTGCGACGTGGACTACGCCGTGAAGCTGCTTCAGGCGGCTTTTGACGGCGGCATCCGCTATTTTGACACCGCAAATGCCTATACCGACAGCGAGATGAAGATCGGTCTGGCCCTCTCTCACGTGCGGGATCAGATCGTGCTCTCCACCAAAAGCGCGGCCAGAGACAAGGCCGGAGTCCTGGCGCATATCGAAAACAGCCTGCGCATGATGAAGACCGATCATATCGATCTGTTCCAGTTCCACCAGGTCCCGGAGGTCCCGGATCCCAACGACCCGGACGGGGCATATGCGGGAGCGCTGGAGGCAAAAAAACGCGGCTGGATCGACCACATCGGCGTCACCACCCACCGGGTCAACGTAGCGGAGGAATGCATCGCCTCCGGGTATTTCGAGACCCTGCAGTTCCCCTTCAGCTACATCTCCAGCGAGCGCGATCTCTCTCTGGCCGATAAATGCCGGGAGGCCGGCATGGGCTACATCGCCATGAAAGGACTGGCCGGCGGGATGCTGACGAACGTACGCGCCTGCCATGCCTTTATGAAGCAGTATGACAACGTCGTCCCCATCTGGGGCATCCAGAAGCTTGAAGAGCTGGAGCAGTGGCTTGCCGTGGCGGAGGAAGACCCGGACATGGACGAGGAGCTGGCAGCCTTTATCAAGCGGGAGCGCCAGGAGCTCTCCGGCACCTTCTGCCGCAGCTGCGGCTACTGCATGCCCTGTCCCGTGGGTATCGAGATCCGCAACTGCGCCCGCATGAACATGCTGCTGCGCCGCTCACCCTGGCAGCAGTATATGACGCCGGAGTGGCAGGCCAAGATGAACCAGATCGAAAACTGTCTGGAGTGTCACCGCTGTTCCAGCCGCTGCCCCTACCAGCTGGACACCCCGAATCTTTTGAAATACATGCTGAAGGACTATCGGGAATTCTATGAAACACACAAAGATCTTCTCTGAACGCGCGCTGCGTCTGACGGCGCTGCTGCTGTGTCTGCTGCTGATCCTGCCGCTGGCCGCCTGCGGGGAAAACCGCAAGGAACAGCGAGAGATCTACGCCATGGACACCATCATGACCCTGACCGCCTACGGCAAAAACGCCGAGGCCGGTCTGGACGCCGCGGAGAGCGTGATCCTCGCCATGGACGTGATGCTGGACCCGGAGCTGTCCACCAGCACCGTCTACGCCATCAACCACGCCAACGGCGCCAGCGTCGTCGTCTCTGCACAGATCGCGAAGATGCTCACCTGCGCCAAGACCGTATACGATCAAAGCGGCGGCGCTCTGGATCTGAGTCTCTATCCCCTCATCAAGCGCTGGGGCTTTGTGGACCAGAAATACTATAAACCCACGGACGCGGAGATCGCGGAGGATCTGTCACGCCTCTGCTTTGACAAGATCATTCTGACCAGCTTTCCCGCCTCCGGCTCCTACACGCTCATCATACCGGAAAACGGCCAGCTCAGCTTTGGCGCTGTGGCCAAGGGCTGCGCCTCGGAGAGCGCCATCGACGCCATGCGTCAGGCCGGCGTGGAGAGCGGGATCATCTCACTGGGCGGCAACGTGCAGACCCTGGGCGTGAAGCCCGACGGCAGCCTCTGGCGCGTCGCCATCCAGGACCCGGAAGACCCGGATGGCTACGTGGGCGTCATCAACGTGGGTGAGACGGCCGTGGTCACCAGCGGCCCCTACCAGCGCAATTTCACCATCAAGGGTGAACTGTACCACCATATCCTGAACCCCGCCACGGGCAATCCCAGCGGCAGCGCCCTGCGGTCCGTCACCATCCTCTGCGAGGACGGGACCATGGCCGACTGTCTGTCTACCGCGATGTTCGTGCTGGGCGAGTCCAAAGCCCTGAACTATTGGCGGACCTACGGCGGCTTCGAGATGATCCTGGTCACTACCGACGATCGGATCGTCTGCACCAAGGGTCTGCTGGAGGAATTCACCCTGTCCCCCGACGCCGGACAGTACAAGGTCGTCTATTCGGAGTAATATGGCTCAGCTTGAAACGGAGATCCGTTATCTCAAGGGCATAGGAGAGAAAAAGGCGCAGGCTTTTCACAAGCTGGGCGTCTTTACTCTCTATGACCTTGTTTCTTTTTTCCCGCGCCGCTATGAGGATCGAAGCGTCTATAGATCCATCGCTCTGACCCAGAACGGGGAGAGCGTGTGCATCCGCGCCCTTGTGGCGGACACGCCCCGTCTCTCCCGGATCCGGCGCGGCCTCGATCTTGTGCGCTTTCGCGCCGTGGACGAGAGCGGAATGGTGGAGATCACGTATTTCAACCAGTCTTATCGAAAAGACAATATCCACAAGGGCGAAAGCTACGTATTCTACGGAAAGATCGAGGTCAGCGGCTCGCGAAGGAGCATGGTCAATCCCGTCTGCGAACGGGAGGGGGTCCAGGGCGGCGTCACCGGTCGGATCGTGCCCGTCTACCGTCTGGTTTCCGGGCTGACGCAGAATAACGTCATCCAGAGTGTGCGGCAGGGGCTCAACGAGTGCGGAGAGCAGATCCCGGAGATCCTTCCGGAGCCCGTCCGCAGGCAGGAACAGCTCTGTCCCGCCCGTTACGCCTATGAAAACGTACACTTTCCCGCGGATTTCAATGCCCTGGAGATCGCCAGGCGAAGGCTGGTCTTCGAGGAGCTCTTCGTGCTCTCCTGCGCGTTGGGCAAGATCCGCGGAGAGCGGGTGCGGGAACAGGGTATCCAGCTCCGGGAAGTCGAAGTTCAGGAGTTCTATGATACGCTCCCCTTTTCCCCCACGGGAGCCCAGCGCCGCGCGGTGGAAGAAGCGCTTCACGATATGGATTCCGGTTCGGTGATGAACCGTCTGGTCCAGGGCGACGTGGGCAGCGGCAAGACTCTGGTGGCTGCGGCGCTCATCTGGGCCGCCTGGAAAAACGGACTGTGCAGCGCCTTCATGGCCCCCACCGAGATCCTGGCTCAGCAGCACACCGCGACGCTCAACGGGTTTCTCGCCCCCTTCGGCATCCGGATCGGGAAGTTGACCGGCTCCTCGACCGCAAAGGAAAAACGGGAGATCAAGGCCGCGCTCAAATCCGGAGAGCTGGATCTCATCATCGGGACTCACGCCCTCTTCAGCGAGGACGTGGAGTACGGAAATCTCGGGCTTGTGATCACCGACGAGCAGCACCGCTTCGGCGTGGGGCAGCGCTCCGCCCTCATCGGGAAGGGTCAGCGGCCTCACGTGCTGGTGATGTCGGCTACCCCCATTCCCCGGACCCTGGCCCTCATCCTCTACGGAGATCTGGACGTCTCCATTATCGACGAGCTGCCTCCCGGCAGGCAAAAGGTGGACACCTTCGCCGTCAATGAGAGCTACCGGGACCGCCTCAACGGCTTCATCCGGAAGCTGGCCTCGGAGGGCCGGCAGATCTTCGTAGTCTGTCCCATGGTGGAAGAGAACGAGGACCTTCCCATTCCCTTGAAGTCCGCGGAGGAGCACGCCAGAGAGCTTTCAGAGGCATTTCCGGAGCTTCGTGTCGCCTGTGTCCACGGACGGATGAAAGCGAAGGAAAAAGACGCCGTCATGTCCGCTTTTCTGAGCGGCGAGACGGACGTCCTCGTGTCCACTACGGTGATCGAGGTGGGCGTGGACGTGCCCAACGCCGCGCTGATGGTCGTAGAAAACGCGGAGCGCTTCGGTCTCAGTCAGCTCCATCAGCTGCGGGGCCGCGTTGGACGTGGCTCTCACAAGAGCTGGTGCATCCTGGTCTCCGACTCTGACGGAGAGGATGTGCGCGCCAGACTGGATATCCTCTGCAGGACCAACGACGGCTTCAAAGTCGCGGAGGAAGATCTGCGGCTGCGCGGGCCGGGCGATTTCTTCGGCTCCCGCCAGAGCGGTCTGCCCGAAATGCACGCTGCCGATCTTGGCGCAGACACTCAGGTACTGCAGCGGGCGCAGCAGGCGGCGCTGTCGCTTCTGGCCGCTGATCCGGAGCTGGAAACGCCGGAGCACAGGCTGCTGCGGGATCACGTCGATCGGCTCTTCCGTGCAAACGCCGACAGCTTCAACTGAAAGAAAAGACCGTATCCTCGAAAACGAGGATACGGTCTTTTCCCTGAAGTCGATCAGATTCGAGATATGGATCGTACGACTCCGGCAATGGCCTTCACGGCTCCGTCCACGCCGGTGACGGCGCTGTTGATACACAGGTCGTAATTGTCGATCTCCCCCCAGATCTGGTCAGTGTAATACTTGTAATAGCTGGAGCGGTCCTTGTCCACCTGGCGGATCAGCTTTCTGGCCTGGTCCTCCGTGAGCCCCTGCCGATCCATCATGGTCCTGATCCGGAAATCCAACGGAGCCATGATGAAGACCCGCAGCAGATCGCTCCGGCTGCGAAGAACGTAATCCGCGCAGCGGCCGACAAAAACGGAGTCTCCCGTCTCCGCGAGGGCCCGGATGGCATCAAATTGGGCTGCAGCGATCTGCGTGCTCAGGCGAAAGCCCTCCCCCATCCCCATATAATGAGGCGTGTCCGTAAAGTACGGAGAGATCCTTTTTTCGTCGTAGGACGCAAGAATGGCCTTGTTGAAATTGGAGTCCTCCGCCGCGCGGTCCACGATCTCCTTGTCCAGGCAGCGGTAATCCAGCTCCTCCGCCAGCCCTGCTGCGATCAGATGGCCGTTGCTGCCGTGCTCCCTGCCGATGGTGATGATCATTCGGATCCCTCCCCTTTTGCTTGTAAAAGTATTGTACCATTTTCCCCGTAAAATGCAAGCCGCCCCGAAAAGATTTCCGGGGCGGGGAGAGGATTCAGGTCCTTGCGATCTTGCTCGCGTCCCCCTTGTGCATGAGGGGCGAGATCCGTTTATACAGCAGGAACGTAAGCGCAGAGACGACGATCCCCTTGAGCAGGTTGAAGGGAACGACCGCATAGAGCACCAGGGTGTAGACGTCGGTGATCTTCGCATTCACGTCCGTGCCCATGGCCACGATCTTCTCCAGCTCCATGTGGAAAAGCTGAGCAAATTTCGGGATGAGATACAGCGCATTGAAGGCGCTGCCGAACACGGTCATCACAACGGTGCCAAGGATCATGCCCCAAAGGGCGGATTTTTTACTGGGTCTCGCGTGATAGAAGATGCTTGCCGGCAGAACGAAAGAGCAGCCCACGGCGAAGTTGGCAAAATCGCCGACGAAAGCGGTGGAGGAGCCCTTGATCAAAAGCTTCAGGCAGACCTTGACAAACTCCGCCGTCACCCCGGCCACCGGGCCGAGATAGAAGGTGCAGATCATGACCGGAAGCTCGCTCAGGTCCATCTTATAGAAGCTCGGCGCGAAAAACAGCGGGATCTCCAGCAGCATCAGCACGGCGGCCATGGTGGAGAAAATGGCCGTGTAGGAGATGTAGTGGGTATCGGAGAATTTTTTGCGGTTTTTGACCAGCAGCCGCTCAAAGAGAAACGCGATCAAAAAGAGCCCGGCAAAAACGGCGAAGCACACCAGCAGAAAGCTCAGATTGTCCTTGGCTGCATGCACGGTTTTTTTCAGTGTTTCCATATGTTTTCCCTCCAAAAAAATACCTGAAGACCTTTTCAGGCTTCAGGCAGACATAAAGAGAGGACAGGAATATCATGTTTTTCCCGTCTTCTTCCATCCAGACTGTAACTGTCGGCCCCGGAATCGCACCGGGTCAACCCGAAGGCTCGCGGACTGTACCGCCGGTAGGGAATTTCACCCTGCCCTGAAGACGGATGTAGTATAGCACAGCAGGAACCCTTTGACAAGACCCAAGTTACGGTCTACAATAGATCACAGAATGAAGAGGAGGACGGGCATGGGATCGCGTGAGTTCACCTGCTGCTTCACCGGACACCGGCCCGGGAAGCTCCCCTGGCGATATCGGGAAGAGGATCTGCGCTGTGTGGATCTGAAGCTGGAGATCGTCCAGGCTCTTGTCAAAATCTATGATCTGGGTTACCGGCACTTTCTCTGCGGGATGGCGGAGGGCTGCGATATGTACTTTGCCGAAGCGGTGCTGGCCATGCGGGAGATCCATCCGGACATCGTCCTGGAGGCGGCGATCCCCTGCGGCGATCAGCCCGAGCTGTGGGAACGTCCTCAGCGTGTCCGGTACAACGGGCTCATCGACCGCTGCGACAAGGTCACGGTCCTGCAGATCGCTTACACGCCGGAGTGTATGCTCCGCCGCAACCGATACATGGTAGACCGCTCCTCCCTGCTCCTCGCCTGCTTCAACGGGACCCCCGGCGGGACCATGAGCACCATCCTCTACGCCCAGCGACAGGGGCTGGAGGTCATCCAGATCCCCATTGAATAAGAATACCCGGTGCGGTTCGGTCCGCACCGGGTATTGCATTATTTCAGCAAAAGCCGCTTCAGCTCCGCGGGGTCCTTCGCCATGGCCGCGGCGCCCGCGGCCTCCATCTCCCCCGGCGCGGCGTAGCCGTACCGGACGCCGATACAGGGGATCCCGCAGCGCTTTGCGCCGGCTACGTCGTATTTGGTATCGCCGATGAGAACGGTATCCTCTATTCCCGCGCCGAGCTCCGTCATCGCTCTGCGGATCACCTGCCATTTGGCGTTCCCCTCTCCCTCGTCGTCCGCGCCGCAGATCCGGTGGAAGAGACCGTCCATATTCTCTCTTCTCAGTAGTTCTTCCGCAAGGAATCGGGGCTTGGAGGTCGCCACCGCAAGACTGAGCCCCGCTGCGCGCAGATCCAGCAGCAGCTCCCGGACGCCGGGAAAAGCTCTGCTCTCGTACAGCCCGATGGGCACGTAGCGCTCCCTGAAATCCCGAATCGCCAGTACCGCCTCTTCCCGGCTGAAGCCAAACTTCTCCATATACATCTCGTCCAGCGGCGGTCCCGCAAAGCAGCGCAGCGCCTCCAGGGGCGCGTCTATACCGCGCTTTTGCAGAGAATAGCGCACGCTTTTGGTGATCCCCTCCACGGTATCGTAGAGAGTCCCGTCAAAATCAAAGAGCACGAAAGAATACAAGAACATCAACTCCGGAAAAATTATAAGAGAAGACCTCCTTCCTGTCAATATGCGCGGAGATAAACATACAATAAGGACAGAACAAGGAGGTGCGTGATGAAGCAGACCTATTTTCTCGGCGCGAACACCCGAAGCGGTTTTTTCTCTCTGTATTCGTTTTTTCCACCTGAGCCCAACGTCTTTCTCCATATCCTGAAAAGCGGTCCGGGTACGGGAAAATCCAGTTTTCTCCGGCGCATCGGAAAAGCGGCGGAGGCGCGGGGCATGGACGCCCATTACGTTCTCTGCTCCGGTGATCCGGACTCGCTGGACGGCGTATACGTCCCGGCGCTGGGTCAAGCCTGGGTGGACGGAACCGCTCCCCACGTGATCGAGCCGGGGATCTTTGGCGCCGATTCAGATTATGTAAACCTTGGAGCATTCTTTCGCATTCCCTTTGACGAGGCGGAGCTCCGGGAGCTGAAGCGGCTGAACGCCGCATACAGATCCCGCTATGACGACGCCTATCAAGCACTGGAGGAATACGCTGCCAGTCAGCCGCCGGCGAAGAATGCGCCGGATCACGTCCCGGAGGCCGTGATCGAAGCGCTCCCGTGCCGGGCGCAGAAGGGCTCGGTATCCCGACGTTTTCTCAGCGCGATCTCCTGTAAAGGCCTGTTGCGTCTGACGGAAGAACTGGATGCGTATCAGATCGTTTCCTGTTCCTCCGCTTCCCTGGACATGGCCGCGTCCGCCCTGAAAGAGAAGGGCTGGGCTCTCGTCCTGTGCCCGACGCCGCTGGATCCGGAACGATCGGAAGCGCTGCTCCTGCCGGAGGCGCGGCTGGCTTTCACCGCTTTTCCCGATCATGACGAGACGAACGGCTCACTGCAGCTGGCCCTTCGATCGCTCGCGGAGGCCAAGGCGCTGCATGACGAGATGGAGGCCCTCTATCGGCCACACATGCATTTTTCGGCGCTGGACGACTATACGTCAGCCCTGATCGCAAGGCTTTTTCAATAGGACGAAAGGATCCGCGGCACGGGAACGTGCCGCGGATCTCTGATATATGTTTCAGCAGCAGCAGATGTTCCAGCCGCAAAGAGGGCCCAGACACATCTGGGATACGCAGAGGGTCATGCAGAGCCGATCTACGTTCAGACCGCTTCTGTAATTGGTCGTGTACTGCTCATAGAAGTCGCCGCCGCTCTGCAGCTGCTGCAGCAACCTCTGATACTCAGCACAGCCGGGGTCCATCTCCGCTGCTCTTCTGGCGTCCTCCAGAGCGGCGATCTTGTTGCCCTGATACATCTTGGCAACGCCGCTCAGATAGAACCACCGGGCGTCCCGCTCCGGAACAGGCACGCCGCTGAGGGCGGTGAGGGCCTCCTTGTACATGCGATTGCGGATGTAATTGCGGGCCGCGGTATACTCGCTGCGCTCCGTCTGTTCCCGTCTCTGGGTCTGTCCAAAGGGGTCCCAGCCCTGAAAGCCGCTGAAATCATACCAGCCGTAGGGGCCGTAGGCCTGAGACTGGGCCTCCGCGCCGCCGTAACTCTGCTGCTGGGCGGTCCCGTTCTTGATGGCGTCGTAGGCGGCGTTCACATCGTTCATTTTCTGCGCCGCCCGCTCGTCACCGGGGTTCAGGTCGGGGTGATATTTTTTTGTGAGATCCCGGTAGGCTTTTTTGATCTCCTCGTCGCTTGCGTCCGGTGAGACCCCGAGAACCTTATACGGATCCTGTACCATCGGCGTCCTTCTTCCCCAGGTATTTGCGGTCAAACTGTGCCCAGAGTCCGGCGCACAGCACGTTCTTCAGGATCGGAAGATCCTGTATCAGAGGCAGCCTGTCAAAAGCACGAAGGCAGTCTCCCAAAAGCATTTTCAACGCGGCGCGAAATCGACGCTCGTTGTCAGGCAGCCCGTAATAACGGCGAAACGGATTATACCGGTTCAAGGCCGCGTCCGCGTCCAGATCCATACAGGCGTCCAACACGTATAAAAAACGGCCCAGCGCGTCGCCCATGGCACGCAGGGCATCGCTCCAGCGGTCCTCCCGCCAGACGAAGAGCTCACCCATAAGGCTGCCGAAACAGGAGGACGCCGCGTCCGCATCCTCGATCTTTTCCCGCTCCAGCCGACGCAGCTCATCCATCCCTCGGCGGATCGCCGCGCACTGACGTGGATAGGCGGCGCAAACGCGCTCGTAGGCTCCGCGCAGCGCTTTCGCCTCTGTCAGGGCGCCCAGGCTCCCGTCGTCCTCCCAGTCGTCCATGCACTTGAGATAGGCCAGCGCCACGTTCAGATCCGCGCCGTACTGTGTACATTCGCTGCTTTGCCAGGGTCTGCTTTTCAACGGATGGACCGGGCAGTTCTCGTCGCCGCAGCGCTCCTCTGGTTCATACAAGGACTGAAGCAGCAGCACCAGGAAGGTCATATCGTAATTGAGCGTGAGCCTTGCCGCGATCCCGTGACGCTCCTGAAGGCTGCGGCAAAGGCCGCAGTAGCAGGCCTTGTAGCGCTCAAGCTCCTCAGGCGTCAGCAGCCCTGTATCGGCGGTCAGATATCCGAACACCTCAGGACTTCCTCACGAAGGACGTACCGCATTTTCGGCAGACGATCTTGATCTTGCCCCGCCCCCTGGGAACGCGGAGCGTGGTCCTGCAGGAGGGGCAGGAGAAAAAGCAATAATCCTTGCGCTGGACCCATCTCTCCTTGAGCAGACGGAAGAAGGCGATCACACGATTGCGTTTTTGATAGTACCAGGCGTTTTCGCGCTGACGCTTATAGAGGTTCCGGGAAAACATGCGAAAATAGGTAAAGGCAAGAAGAATGAGAAAAAGCGGATAGAGGACCCGCCCCAGGCTTTTGGAGAAGAGAGTCGACACCAAAAGCAGGAGCAGATCCGCAACGATCAGAAAACGGTTCAGCGCGTCGTTGCCGTTTCTCCCCGCCATGAATTTCAGCAGTTTTTCTCTCATAATCTCACCCGATCGATCTGGATTCTGAAACAGTATTTTACCATATCCAGATGGCAAAACATCAAGAATTTGTGAACAAGAGGATTTATCTGTCGACTTTCAGGCTCAGCAGGACGATCTGTTCACAGAGCTGGGCGTAGCTCATCCCCGCAACGGCGGCGGCCTTTGGGATCAGACTGTTCGGCGTCATGCCGGGGAGCGTATTGACCTCCAGGCACCAGGCTCTGCCCTCGTCATCCAGAATAAAGTCCGTACGGGAATAGACCGACAGTCCCAGCGCTCTGTGGATCCGCAGCGCTGCCTCTGAGATCAGCGCGCGCTCAGACTCCGTAATGGGGGCCGGGCAGAGCTCCCGCGCGCCCTCGTCTCCGCTCTGGTATTTGGAGACGTAGTCAAAGTCCTTTCCCTCCGGGGGGACGATCTCAATGGGGCACAGGGCTTTTCCGTCAAAGACGGGGACGGTCAGCTCCCTGCCACGGATCTTCTCCTCTACCACCACGCGGTCCCCGTAGCGCAGGGTCTCCTCCAGGGCTCGGCGCAGCTCCTCCCGGGTCTCCGGCAAGGTCACGCCGATGGAGGAGCCGCCGCCCACCACCTTGACCGCGCAAGGGATCGGCAGGCGCTCTGTCAAAGCGGGGATCTCCTCTTTCGTGTAGCGGATCTCCTGCCAGGCCGGGGTCCTCACGCCGCAGCTTTCCATGATGCGCTTGGCGACGGCCTTGTCCATGGCCATGGCGCTGCCCAGAGGACCGGAGCCGGTATAGGGCACGCCCAGGAGGTCCAGGCAGGCCTGGATCTTCCCGTCCTCGCCGTCGGCGCCGTGAAGGCCGAGAAAAACGCAGTCGGCAAGCCTGCATGCCTCCAGGACGTTCTTTCCCAGACGGCTGGGGCTCTGATCCCTCCGGGAGGCGACGACCGCCGACAGGTCCGGTGCCTCTTTCCCGATAGCGGCCTGACCGCAGCGTCCGTCCGGAAGATCGAATACCGTCTCCAGGGGCGCGTCAAAATCCTCCAGTCCCAAAAACAGATCCACAAAGACGGCCTGATGCCCCAGACTTCTCAGCGCTCTGCACACGGAGGCAGCAGAAACCAGCGATACTTGACGCTCGGTACTGATCCCGCCGCCGAGGACAACGATTTTCATAGAGGACCCTTCTTTCAATAAACTGTATGTAAGCATACCACCTGAACGGCTGTTTGCCAAGTCATTTTTCACTTGTCTCTACACACGCGGCAAAACGGCAGTCGTGAAAAAAATCCCTTGACAATTCACGGAATTGTGGTAAACTACCCCTTGCCGATGCGGGCATAGCTCATCCGGTAGAGCGCCACCTTGCCAAGGTGGAGGTAGCGAGTTCGAGCCTCGTTGCCCGCTCCAACAAAACCTGTTGCGTTTGCAATGGGTTTTTTTCATACGCGGGCATGGTGGAATTGGCAGACACGCTGGATTTAGGTTCCAGTGGGCGACCATGCAGGTTCGAGTCCTGTTGCCCGCACCATCAAAGAAACCTCTTTTGTCTACCAAGGACAGAAGAGGCTTCTTTGTTGTTTTTTTCGGCGGCGCATGTTACACTCTCCTCGACCGATCGATCGGTTTCTACCCTTCGGCAGATTACAGATGAAGGAGTTTGCCATGATAACCGATTCATTTGACGACAGATCCCCTGCCAAGATCAATGTGAAGAAAAACGAGAACGCCGTTCCGGTGGATGCAGTTATCTTTACTTTCTCTCAGGAGATCGAGAAGCATGTGGTTTCCTGCTATAACTGTGAGAAGGTAGGAGAATACCTGATGGCCTGCGGGCGAACTCCCGTATATGTGCTCAAATACCACGGAAGGAGATTCGGCTTCTTCAGGACCTGGGTAGGGGCCCCCGCCTGTGTGGCGCCGATCGAAGAATTAGCAACCGTCCTGGACACGGATAAGATCATCCATTTCGGCGGAGCAGGATGTCTGAACAAGGAGATCGCCAGAGGCAAGGTCATGATCCCGACGGAAGCCTACCGGGACGAAGGGACTTCCTATCACTATGCGCCGGCG
>JAEEGL015053356.1_pt1 | contig 13747 bp, 11 predicted proteins | sample 9134231 | NCBI WGS metagenome assembly JAEEGL01 (sample SAMN16246548, study PRJNA631951) | gut metagenome | biome: gut microbiome; feature: rumen; material: fiber-attached | host: Bos | place: Iran: Karaj | collected 2018-10 | reverse complement strand
GCAATGCCGTCCGAGGCTGATGACTTTATATTCGCGGGTCACGAACGCCGGAGAAACGCCGAGCGCAGGTCAAGGAGCGAAGGCTTCCGATCCGGCAGAAGCGACAGCCGTTCAGTCAGAATTCATATAAACATCGGCAGCTGTTCCGGACTCCTTCCCAAGCACATTGTAGGCACTGTGGCGGGTGAAACGGGAATTGAGGGCAGACTTATAGGCAAAATTGAAATAAACGAGCGTTTTTCAACGTTTGATGTTCCGCAGGAGTATGCCAAAAAGGTTATCGACGTCCTGAACAGAACCCGCATTATAGGCAGAAGAGTATCGGCGAGGCTTTTTAACGATAAGCGCTGACAGAAAAACATATGAATCCCGTTGTCGGTGAGGTTGCGGCAAGTTGTTTTGACGTCGATTGATTGATAACTGTGTAAACCTATAGTTGACAGATTTTGCCCAAACATTGATTGACATTTTCTACAGGAATGGTATATACTGGACACATCGTTCGGAATTCAGGGGAATTCCAATAATAATCAGCCCGGAGGGGCTGTCAAATAATTTTTGTTTTGGAGGAAAAAAACATGTCAGAAGCAAGACTTTTCCATCAGGAAGACTGTAATCTTTCCATGCTCGCAGGCAAGACCATAGCTATCATCGGCTACGGCAGCCAGGGTCACGCGCACGCCCTCAACCTCAAGGAGTCGGGCTGCAATGTCATCATCGGTCTGTATAAGGGCAGCAAGTCATGGGCTAAGGCTGAGAAGCAGGGCTTTGAGGTATTCACAGCCGCTGAGGCAGCAAAGAAAGCTGATATCATCATGATCCTCATTAATGATGAGCTTCAGGCTGATATGTACAAAAAGGACATCGAGCCGAATCTTGAAGAGGGCAATATGCTTATGTTTGCTCATGGCTTCAATATTCACTTCGGCTGCATCAAGCCGCCCAAGTTTGTTGACGTCACCATGATCGCACCTAAGGCTCCGGGTCACACAGTACGTTCCGAGTATCAGGCAGGCAAGGGTACTCCCTGCCTTGTCGCGGTATATCAGGATGCCACAGGTCACGCGCTTGATATGGCGCTTGCATATGCAGCCGGTATCGGCGGCGCGAGAGCCGGCGTTCTGGAGACAACATTCCGCACCGAGACCGAGACTGACCTCTTTGGTGAACAGGCTGTTCTCTGTGGCGGCGTATGCGCTCTTATGCAGGCAGGCTTCGAGACTCTCTGCGAGGCTGGCTACGATCCCAGAAACGCTTACTTCGAGTGCATTCCTGAGATGAAGCTCATAGTTGACCTCATCTATCAGAGCGGCTTTGCGGGCATGAGATATTCCATCTCCAACACCGCTGAGTACGGCGATTATGTCACCGGACCGAAGATCATCACAGCCGAAACCAAGAAGGCAATGAAGAAGGTCCTTTCTGACATTCAGGACGGCACTTTTGCCAAGGAATTCCTCCTCGATATGTCTCCCGCAGGTCGTCAGGTACACTTCCAGGCAATGCGTAAGCTTGCCGCCGAGCATCCCTCCGAGGTAGTCGGTCAGGAAGTCAGAAAGCTTTACAGCTGGAACGACGAGAGCGAGAAGCTCATCAACAACTAATCACACATTACACAGCATTATAACACATTTAGCCGTCTCCCGAGCGCATTTTTCGCGTAAGGGAGGCGGCTTTGTCATTATTTTGTTATTTTTTTGTTTCTTTTGCTCATTTCTTTCAGACAAATATAACCATAAATAATTAACTTCAAATCATCAACTTGACAATTTTGCATAACAGGAATATAATAACAGTGTAATTTAACGGATTGGAAAATTTATACAAAAATATCGGATAGTGTTATTTAAAATGCTGAATAGCGCGTTTTTAGATAAAAATAGTCGGATAGTGTTAGTGATTTTGCTGAGTTGATTTTTTGGAGAGGCTGGTTGACGTGAAAGAACGAAAAATTACAATTGCGTTACGGACGGTTCTTACAGCAGGGATAATTGCGTCATTGCTCGCAGTATCCGGCGGAACAGTCAGCGCCGGAACTGTCACGAGCGAATCGGCGGAAACGGATGCCTGTATTGAAATGGACTATACCGAAACAACCGAGGATACGCTTGTCCTTGACAGCGTGTATTCGGAGGAACAGCTATACTCACAAGCCGCTCCGTTATCATATAACGGCAGTTACCGCAGTGAACTTCTGGGCGACGATATAGCCTTGGCAGTATATGATAAGTACTACGCAAATTATGCGGCGGTATCGGGAAAAGGCAGATTCACTATCGAACTGGATCCCCATATATTCGTAGTGGGAGTGGATAACGGAAGAACCGACGATCAGGGCTATTCAATGATAGATCCTGATGACAACGACCAGAATTATCAGGATTTTTCTTCAAGTGTAAACCGCGGGAAATTCGCTTTTTTGTATGATCACCCTGAGGTTTTCTGGACAAAGAGCAGCCTTACAAGCACATACTATTACCAAAGAGAGGTTGACTCAGGGTATGAGCTTGAAATAGTTAAATTTTCGGTAATACCTCAGGAGTCATATTCCGGAGCGTATGATCAGCTTGACATTGTAAGAAACGGCATTAACGCGGCTCAGAACGCAATAGCCGTGGGCAGTGACAGATTTGGAACCCTTAAAAACATTCATGACTATGTATGCAACAATCTGGTATATGACAGTTATGAAGCGGAAAACGGCGGAAATCAGGAATCTCACACAGCCGCGCCGCTTTTCAACGGAACGGGAACCTGCGTCTGCGAGGGATACTCAAAGTCATTCAAGGTTCTGTGCGACAGATTCGGTATTCCGTGCGTACTGGTCTGTGGAACGGCAAATTTAGGCGACAGCATTGACGGACATATGTGGAATTATGTGCAGATGGAAGATGGCATGTGGTACGCGGTTGACGTTACATGGGATGACACGAATTCCGGAATAATCTACAATTATTTTCTGAAAGGAAGCAATTCATTCTCTTCAGCCCACACCCCGTCGAATCCGGGAGGAGTATATACCGACGGCACGAAATTTGAGGTTGAGATAAATTATCCCTGCCTTTCCACAAATGATTATTATTACAATTTCAATCAAAGCGAAGATGTGCCGGAGAGCCTTGACGAGCCGGAAGTTTCGGTTTCCGGGACGGAGCCATCAAGACCGGTGCGCCTGCGTTCTCCTGACAGAACTTCTGCCGAAACCACAACGGCTTCAAATTCCGATTCCGAAGCAACAACGGCTTCAAATGATGTTTCCGAAACAACCGCGCCAAGTACGGTTGCAAACACGACCGCGAACGTAACATCGGCAACTCAGTCGATAAGGAAAGTGGAGATAAGGCTCGGCGATCCTGACAACGGATTTGTAAAATCGGCAGTATTTTCACAGGACGCAAGGACAAAGGTCGGCGGCGAGTACATTGAGCTTGAAAAAGTAAAGATAAACGTCAAAAAGCTCAACGACGCTGAGAAAAAATCGCTGAGTGACGGAATAAGAAATATTGACGGCAGTTTTGAAAATGACAATTCCTTTCTTGAGGAATATGATATCGAGCTTTCTGACAACTACGGACGCACAGTTACGATGGAACAGGGAAATGTAAGGCTGTGTCTTGCTTTTCCGGCTTCCATTGCGGGTAAAGACGGCGATTGTGAATATTCTGTATATCATCAGAAATCCGATGGCACTGTCGAGCGCATGAAAAACGTAATTTGCGATGAACGCGGCGTGTGGTTCGAGAGTAATAAATTCAGCCCGTTCGCGCTGGTGAGCGAGGAAAAAAACGATGACATGTCCCTCAGGCTTACAGCCGACACAATTCTTGTAGCGGTCATAGCCGGTATTCTGCTTGTGCTTGCAATATTTGTGACAATAATAGTGCGCATCAGGGAGCGCAGAATCAGAATACAATCCGAATTTTTCCTGAATTAAGCAAAAAAAATTAAACAGCGGCAGAGCTTCATTAAAATCGACCTGAAGCTCCGCCGCTGTTTTTAATCTTTTTGAATTGATGTTCCGCTGTAATAATACGCGAGAATATCGCGGTAATTTTTCCCATTGAGTGCCATGAGGTTTGCGCCGAATTTGCTCATTCCCGCGCCGTGACCGCTTCCTCTGACGTCGAATACGAATAATTTTCCGTCGTATTTTATCGTGAAGCATGCCGAACGCAGGGCGAAAGCGTTTCTCAGCTTTTGTCCGTTTATGCTTACTCCGCATATGCTGCATCTCATCACATAACCGGAATCGGAGCGCACGCATTCGCCGACCCATTTTTTCGGGTCGCCGTCCGGAACGACATTAAGCTTCTTCCCGCATATCCTTTTGAATTCGCTTTCCGTAAGCCTGACCGAGCCGCGGTAATTTTCCGCGCATATATCATCGCGGCTTCCGACAGGCACAAGATACGGGAATTCACCGTCCCAGATGTTTTTGCCGTATTCCGTCCTGCCGCATGAGAATTCATGGTAAGCCGCCAGAATCGGCTGTCCTTCATAGGCGATATATTCGCCGTAAACCGAATGGACAAGTGCCTTGAGCCTTGTATAATTCTTTTTGAAATCGCCGTTCCATGTCCGCTTCATCTCCTTTACTGAAATGAAGCCCTGTTCCGCTTCCTGATTCGCATTCTTCCCGCGGTACTTCATAAGCGTGTAGGAAGCGACTGCCTGCGCCTTTATTGCCTCGTCGTCGTATTCCGCGGGCATCTGAGCCGCGACTATACCGCAAAGGTAGTCCTCCTCGGTCATTACGGTTCTCTCGCCTGTTTCGGGATCATTCACCGTCACTGAACGGCTGCGCCGCATACTCAGGTCGCTCTGCGACGCAAGAGCATTTACGGGTGAATCGTTTCTTTTTGACGCTGCAAGCGACGCGACAGGAATCAGCGAGAGCAGCAGCACAAAGATGAAATTCAGCAGCAGTACATTTTTAAATCTTTCCATAAAAATCACAACCCTTGTTTTCTGTTTCTTTAGTAGCTTGTATATTTTTATTACTTGACTTTATGGTTAATATGAGATAAAATATAAAAAGATAATTATGCATTTTTTTATTTATCATAATTATATGTATATGCAGTACGATCTGCCAAAATCACATCGTCAGTTTTTTTCTAAGAAATTGCTGTCCGGAGGGAAACAGATGAAAATAAGACGATCTATGGTAGTTTTATTTATAATTGCCTCATTAATCATTCCAATATCTCTGTATCGCAGTATTTTTTCCGCGAACGCGTCGGAAGAATTCATCAATACAGTGAGTATAATAAATAATGTCCTGATGACGGTTTTTATTTTGCTTGTATCGGCTTTCTCGATTTTCAGCGACGACTATCCTCACACATATTCGCCGCGAAAATCAAATGTCCTCGGAGTAGTGTCAATGGCAGCCGCAGTGCTTTGCGGGTATTCGTCTGTAATGGGCATTGTCGGCGACAATATTCCGGCTTATGCGGGCGCGGGGGGAATTGTGCTTGTTATACTCGGACTTCTCACCGTGCTGGCAATGATGTTTTATTCCGTGACCTTTTTCAAGGGCGAAAACGTAATTCTTTCAATGCCTCTTGTTCCGCTTTGTCCGGCTCTGTGGTACGGCTACAGAATGCTTTCCGCTTTTCTCAGGTCGGCTTCGATGGCGGATATCAGCGCGGAGCTGCCTGTAATAGCAATGTGCTGTTCGTTTACAATATTTTCTCTGGCTATCGGAAAGCTCTTTTGCTGTATAAATTCAAATTCAATTAAATGGGGCTTTGCAGCCGGCTGCATAGGTATCATGACATCGCTTCTCTACAGCGTGAACTGGCTTGTTACCGAATGCAAGTCTATGGAGGATATTTTAGGGAATCCGCTTATTCTTACCGATATTTTTATGGCGCTGTTTGCCATAGGCGCTCTCTTCCACGTATCATATCCGGCGAAATATTTCGATGACGAGGAATGGGACGATTATTTCTATGAAACATACGATCTGCCAAAGCCAAATCTGATACTGCACACGCCGGTAGACGAACTGGAGGAGGGCAGTCTGCTCGACGACGATATAAACGAATCGCCTTATATTCCGGTTAATTCATCTATAGGAGGAAAAGGAAGAAAGCAGCAGCAATACGGCGTAAATAACCGCCAGCAGCAGCGTCAGCAGTCCGCGCAGCCTCAGAGAACGCCGCCGCCATATATTGCAAATCCCGCGGCGTATTACGGACAATATCCTCAGGCGCAGTATCCGCAGCAGGGGCAGCCGCAGTATTATCCGCCGGCATATCCGGTATATCCCTATCAGGGAATGATGCCGCAGAATATGAGCTATCCCGTGCATCAGCAGCCGACGGAATACGTCAATCCATACGACGCTGCGGCAGCTCAGTATCAGTATGAGCGCAGGCGTTCCGAGCTGCAGAACAGGGAGCTTGAAAAGCTGACAGGAGAGGTGGACAGTTCCATAGCCCGTCTGCAGAACAGCGTCAACCGCAGCCAGCCGCCTTCAAACCAATATGTCAGCGCGTCGCCTGACGAAAAGCTTCCGGCTCCGGCGAATGAATCCCGACAGGGCAGGAATGTACGTCTTGCACAGGGCTATTCACGTTCCGGCGAAAGACTCACCGACCACGTTGACCGTCTTGAACGTCAGAATCGTGATGTTGTGCAGCAGACTGCCGATGATGAAGACGAATACACCTATGAATATTATTATCCGACGGACCGTTCACGATACAGCCTTAATCAATTCAATCCCACAGAGGGAAAGCCGAACGGTCAGGGCGGCAGACGATAAAAAAAATAAATAATTTAAAAAATCCCGTATTGCTCAAATCATGGCAATGCGGGATTTTTGCATTCCGATATTTTAAATGCGGACGTGGAATAATAATGTCGGAACATGCTTGATGACATTAACAAAAAAATAATATATAGTTTTAAAAACTATGTATTGACATTTGAATATTTATATGATATAATTCTGACATAAAGAAAAGCGAATGCTTTTGAAGGGAGAACTGGTTGATGAATATTTCAATTAACGATTACAGAATGATGTACGCGCAGCGCGAGGTAAGCCGTCAGAGTCAGATAAAGGCGTTGAGCCTTCCGACATACACATTTAACGAGGAGATGCTCAACTGCGTGACGCATGCGCTTGGAGCGCTTATGGGCATTGTGGGCTGGATAATGAGCCTGAAGCTGCTGATTCCCGCGTGCAATCCCGCCGCAACGATTTCAATGAGCGTATTCTTTGTCACAATGATAATTCTTTATGGCAATTCGGCGCTTTATCACGGCTGGAAGCTTTCAACGGCAAAGAAGAAATTCCAGATAATGGATCACTGTTCGATATTTCTTCTTATTACCGGAACTTACGCGCCTTATACGCTGATGGTTATGAACAATCTTGCCGGAAAAATAATATTTGCAGTAGTTGTTCTGACGTCGGTGCTTGGAATAGCGCTTAACGTCATTAATCTGAAAAAATACGCTTATGTTTCAATGGCATGTTACCTTACATCCGGCTGGTGCATTGTTCTGGCATACAGGGATATCGCGGCAGCCCTTTCGCATGATCAGCTTTTCATGCTTGTCGCGGGCGGAGTTGTGTATACAGTAGGTGCGATTTTCTATGGTCTTGGCAACAAGATAAGATATATGCACACTATATGGCATCTTTTCGTTTTGGGAGGCACAATCTTCCACTTTGCAAGTCTTTACAGCTTTATTCTCTATAATTTATAAGCTATCTTACGGATATAATTGAGCCGCCGCGTTTCACAAAAAATGCGGCGGCTTTTTTGTGTTTTTGCTATTGATTTAAAGTCACGCGTCATTTATAATATAATTATGAATGAAACAGGAGGGATTTATGTGCATATTCTATCGGGCAGCGATTTTGTCGCGGTATTCGGAAGAAAGCATTCGGTGCATTGTTTCGCTCCGGGACGGGTGAATCTGATAGGCGATCACACCGATTACAACGGCGGGAGGGTATTCCCTTGCGCCATAAATCTCGGAATAGAATGTATGGCGGCTCCGAGAAGCGACGGCAGATTCGGTTTTTATTCCGCCAACTTCCCCTCCGCGGGCGTGTCGGAAAGATCCCCCGAATGAGCCTGTACGCGGCGGAGACTGGTCGGATTATCCGATGGCGGTTATAATGACATTCAGCCGGTTCGGATATGCTCCGAAATCAGGAGCGGATTTTCTTTTCAAGGGCAATCTTCCAGACGGCGCGGGACTTTCCTCTTCCGCAGCTCTCGAGGTGCTGACGGGGAAAATTCTCTGCGAGCTTTGGAAGCTGCCGATCACGTCCCAGCAGAACGCGGTGTTCGGTCAATTCGCCGAGAATCGGTTCATAGGCGTGAACTGCGGTATAATGGATCAGTTTGCGAGCGCAATGGGAAGAAGCGGACACGCGCTGCTTTTAGATACGTATACCCTTGATGTGGAATATTCTCTCATCGACACAAGCCGCGCTTCGGTTGTAATTGTCAATTCGGGAGTAAAGCATTCGCTTGCGTCGTCTGCGTATAATACGCGCCGCAGAGAATGTGAAACGGCGCTTGCCAATATCTGCGTCCATAAGAGAATTCCCTCGCTTTGTTCCATAAGCGATGATGAATTCAAGGAACTGGAGGGCTTTATAGAGGACGAAAGCTGCCGCAGACGCGCTCTCCACGCTGTAAGCGAGAATTCACGGACAATCGCGGCGGCTGAAAATCTCAGAAGCGGCGACATTGAAAAATTCGGCAGGCTGATGAACGAATCGCACGTATCTTTAAGGGACAATTACGAGGTGTCGTGCGCGGAGTTGGGCTTCCTCGCGGAGCGGGCGTGGGGAATGCCGTTTGTATTCGGAGCGAGAATGACAGGCGGAGGCTTCGGAGGCTGTACGGTCAATTTGGTAAAACGCGGAAGCGAGGGCGAATTTGCCGAAAGCATCAGTAGCTCATACCGTGAAAGATTCGGTTTCGACTGCGCGGTTTACAATGTAAGTCCGGGCGACGGCGCGGGAGTTGTCAGATAACACTACATGATTCGGGAGATGAGTTACAGTGAGCAGAATACTGGTTTTATCCGGAAGCCCGCGCAGGGGAGGTAATACCGACAGACTTGTGGAACGCTTTGTGAAGGGCGCGGAGGGAAAAAACGATGTGGAGGTCATATCAATTCACGACTATAAGATAAATCCCTGCGTCGGCTGCAATTCCTGCTTTGAGCGGGAGGGAAACAAGTGCTTTCAGGACGATGACATGACGCTTGTTTACGACAGGCTCAGTAAGGCGGATATTGTGGTAATAGCGTCGCCGGTTTATTTCTATGGTATAAGCGCCCAGCTCAAGGCTGTAGTGGACAGACTGCACACACCTATGAGAAACGGCTTCCACATAAAAAAACTCGGAATGATACTTGTCGGAGCCGCGGAGCTTCCGGAGCTTTTCGACTCGATTATTACGCAGTACAGACTGATATTGAATTTCTTTCATCTCGCGGATTCCGGAACGGTTCTGATACGCGGGGCGAGGGAAATGGGCGCGGTCACACAGGACGATCTCAAAAAGGCGTATGAATTCGGACAATCAATAAGCTTGGAATAGGAAGGTAATAAAATACTTTATCAATCAATAGAACAGCTTATCGGTTACGCGTTGGAGAAAGGGCTTATCGAGCCCTGCGAGGAGGTTTATTCAAGAAATATGCTTCTTGCCGTCATGGGCGAGGACGGCTTCGAGGCTTCCGGAGCGGTTGAAAAGCGTGAGCTTTGCGATATTCTCGGAGAGCTTTGCGATATCGCCGCCCAGAGGGGTATAATTTCGGACTCCACGGAAAACAGGGATATTTTTGACGCAAAGCTCATGAACTGCGTTATGCCAAGACCGTCGCATGTTTATTACAACGAGCATTGCATTGTTTTCAACAGCCGCCATATTCCGATGAAGATAGACGAAAGGGCATTTGTGAGACTTTTTGATTTTGTAAGGCAGTTCCCGCATTATTTTGTGGGTTCAAACGCTGATCTGCCTATTGTGGGAGGGTCGATTCTCAGTCACGACCACTTCCAGGGCGGACGCTACACATTCGCTATGGAAAAAGCGGAGATAGAAACGCCGTTTGAAATCAAAGGCTATCCCGATGTGACCGCCGGAATAGTAAAATGGCCGCTTTCTGTCATTCGTCTCAGAAGCGCAGATCCGGAAAGGCTTACCCTATTATCGACGGGCATTTTAAGCAAATGGAGAGCATATACCGACCGTGAAGCGATGATTCTTGCGGAGACAAACGGCACGCCGCACAATACAATAACTCCGATTGCGCGCCGCAGGGGAGAGGATTATGAAATTGACCTCTGTCTGCGTAATAATCTCACCACCGACGAGCACCCTATGGGTCTTTATCACCCGCACGCCGAGTGGCACCATATCAAGAAGGAAAACATAGGACTTATAGAAGTAATGGGACTTGCGGTGCTTCCGTCGAGACTTCAGAAGGAGCTTGACATTCTGGAGGATTATATTGCGGAGGGCAAGGATATTGCTTCGGACGAGCGGACAGCCAAGCACGCGAAGTGGGCGGCTCAATTCGCTCCGGAATTAATTGGAAAACCGCGCGAGCATATACGTGCGGCGCTTGAAGAAGAAGTCGGACGGGTATTCATGCATGTGCTTGAGGATGCCGGCGTATTCAAACGCGACGAAAAGGGAAAGGGCGCGTTCATGAGATTTACTGGAACGCTTTAGGAATTTTACCATAATAAAAGGGAGGTGATCCGATTGCCCGATACTGAAAAAAATCAAAAGCTCGACGAAATAACCGGCTCTGTGGAGGAAATATCTTTCCGGAATGAGCAGAGCGGCTTTACTGTGGTCGAGCTTGATATTGACGGCGAACCTGTGGTAGCCGTCGGAGTGCTTCCGCCTGTAAATTCAGGCGAGGAAGTGCATATGTACGGGCATTGGACCACTCACCCTAAATTCGGCAGACAGTTTTCCGTTGAGAGCTGCGAGAGCAAAATGCCATCAGGCGCGTCCGCGATACTTCGATACCTTTCGTCAGGAGCCGTAAAGGGAATAGGTCCCTCAACAGCGACTAAAATCGTAGAGGCATTCGGCGACCGCACTCTTGAAATAATAGAGAATCAGCCCATGCGTCTTGCCGAGATACGGGGTATTTCCAAAAGCAAGGCGGAGCAGATATCAGAGGATTTCCGTTCGCACTTCGGACTGCGGGAGGCAATGGCTTTTTTAGGGCAGTACCACATCAATCCTAATCAGGCTCTCGCCGTCTGGAAGCGGTTCGGAGTCGGCTGCGTAGAGCTAATTAAGGACGATCCCTATGTGCTGTGCGCCGATGAACTGAATATAGGCTTTGAGTGTGCGGACGCGATTGCTATGAGCATGGAAAAGTCGCCGGACAGCGGCAGGAGGATAACGGCGGGAATTACCTATGTCCTCAGCCACAATTTGGGCAACGGACACACCTGTCTGCCTAAAGAGAAGCTGCTTGACGTCGCCTCGTCGATGCTCGAAGTGGACCGTGCGATCGTCGCGGGTCAGCTGGAGGACGATCTCGACGACAGCGAATTCATGCAGGACGAGATACGGGACACGGAATTTATTTTTCTGCCATACGTTTATGAAGCGGAGCTATACTGTGCGGGGCGTATTGCGACAATGGCGATGTGTCCCGCGGAGCCGATAAGGAATTACGTCCGTCAGATGGAGCTAATCGAAAGCATTACAGCCATTACCTACGACGAACGTCAGACGGAAGCCATCGATGCTGCTATGAACAAGGGACTTCTTGTGCTGACCGGAGGTCCCGGAACAGGCAAGACCACCACTCTCAACGCCATAATTCAATTGCTGGAGATATACGGAAACAAGGTTGCGATTGCCGCGCCGACGGGACGCGCAGCCAAGCGGATAACAGAGATAACCGGACACGAGGCAAAGACCATTCACCGTCTGCTCGAGGTAGAATGGGGAGAGAATGACACGCAGTCCTTTGCCCGGAATGAAAAGAATCCTCTCGATTGCGACGCGCTTATTGTAGACGAGCTTTCAATGACAGACATTCTGCTTTTTCAGAATCTGCTCAGGGCGGTAAAATTCGGCTGCCGGCTTGTGCTTGTGGGGGACAGCGACCAGCTTCCGAGCGTGGGAGCGGGGAATGTTCTTGGCGATCTGATAAAATCGGGGCGCGTGCCTGTCGTCGCGCTTACGGAGGTGTTCCGTCAGGCGCAGAAGAGCGCCATTATAATGAACGCGCACCGGATTGTAAACGGCGAAATGCCTCAGCTGAATCTGCTGGATAACGATTTTTTCTTTTTGCCTTTGCGTGAAAAGGAAAAAATCGAGCAAATGGTGAGCGATCTCTGCTTCACACGCCTGCCGGACGCTTACGGCTTCAATCCGCTGAGGGACATTCAGGTGTTGTGTCCTGGGCGCAAGGGCGAGCTTGGCACAATGGAGATGAACAGGATATTGCAGCAGCGATTCAATCCGCGCCACCAGAAGCGTCCAGAAATTAATCTGAACGGTGTGATATTCCGTCAGGGCGACAAGATAATGCAGATCAGGAATAATTACAACGTCGAGTGGAAAAAGGACGACGGCACGGAAGGCACTGGAATATACAACGGCGACGTGGGAATGCTTGAGGAAATAGACAAGCTGCGTGGGATTCTGAGAGTGCGTTTTGACGACCGGACAGCTGTATACTCCTTAGACAACGCCGATGAGCTGGAGCATGCCTATGCTATTACTGTCCACAAGAGTCAGGGCAGCGAATTTCCGGCGGTAATAATACCGATGTACCCAATGGCGCCGCAGCTCTGCTACAGGAATCTGTTGTACACAGCGGTCACGCGTGCCCGTTCATTACTGATAATGGTGGGACATAGGCAGGTTGCCTTTCAGATGGTGAGAAATAATAAAAAGACACTGAGATATTCCGCGCTTGATGTTTTTTTGCGGCGTGATACAATGTAAAGTTCAGCTATTTTGTTTTGGAGGATAATTTTGATATGGGAATGCTCGAAAGAATTAAGGAAAGTGTGTCGGATATCATATATCCGAGAAGATGTCCGCTCTGCGGAGCTTTGATCAACAGCAATGAAAGAATTTGCTCCAAATGCTCACAGGACGTGGAATTTATCCGCCGTCCTGTATGCAGAATATGCGGCAGACCGCTCTATTCCTGCAATTGCAAAAGGGGAGATCACGTTTTTATTCGCAATGTATCTCCGCTTATTTACAACAAGACTGCCAAAAAGGGCATTCACCGCCTTAAATTCCGCAATTCCCCATATTCGTCGATATACTTCGGAAAGCTGATGGCGCATTCCGTACGGACCGAATATCTCGATAACGGCATTCGGTTTGATTATGTCGTGGGCGTTCCGATGCACAGGGATGATTTCATGACAAGGGGCTACAACCAGGCAGCGCTTCTCGCGGAAACTGTGGCTAAAGAGACGGATATTCCGTTCTTAAACAAGGTGCTGATAAAGAAGGTCAAAAACCACCCTCAGCACACTCTTTCATATGCTGAACGAGAAAAGAATATCAAGGGAGTATTCAGTGTGCAGCGCCCCGAAATGATAAAGGGAAAAACAATACTTCTCTGTGACGACGTAATAACCTCCGGCTTTACGCTTGACGAATGCGCCTTGACGCTGCTCGACGCCGGCGCAAGGGCTGTTTACTGCGTAACCGCGACGGTGGCTGTTCTTTCGGAAATGCCTGCCATAAAGGCG
>JAEEGL013738475.1_pt1 | contig 13747 bp, 9 predicted proteins | sample 9134231 | NCBI WGS metagenome assembly JAEEGL01 (sample SAMN16246548, study PRJNA631951) | gut metagenome | biome: gut microbiome; feature: rumen; material: fiber-attached | host: Bos | place: Iran: Karaj | collected 2018-10 | reverse complement strand
CGGGGATGCCCTGGCACGAGCTGTCCGGCCGCGGCGCGGAGCTGACGGCGGCGCTCAACGAGGCGCTTGCCGCCGCCTGGCGGGAGGGCCGCGGCGTCGAGCTCGTCTCCGTCGCCGTGACCGGGGTGAAGCTGGCGGATGAGGACGAGGCGGCGATCCGGACGCTGCGCTCCGCGCCGAAAAGAAGGAAACAAAAAGCCGCTGGGAAGGAGGCGCGCGATGAATGAGTCGATAATGGAGGCAAGGGCTGTGCGCTGCCCCGCCTGCGACGGGCCGGTGTTTTTTGAGCCGGGCTCTGGCAAGCTGCGCTGCAAGCGCTGCGACGCGCTCTTTTCGCCGGAGGAGCTGGACGGGCGCAGCATCCTGTCGGAGACGGAACAGGCGCCCTCCGACTGGGGCGGGGACGCGAAAGAGCTGTCGGCATACGAGTGCTCGTCCTGCGGGGCGAAGCTGCTCACCGATCGCAGCACGGCGGCGCTGCACTGCCCGTACTGCGGATACAATACCGTCGTGCCGGCGCAGTTTTCCGGCTCGATCCGCCCAGACTGGATCATCCCCTTCTCACAGACGAGGGAGCAGGCGCTCGGCGCCTACCGCGCCTACTACCACGGGAACGTGTTCCGGCGCCTGCTGCTGCCGCGCGCGTTTCGGCGGGAGCAGTGGATCGAGGAGCTGCAGGGCGTTTACGTCCCGTTCCGCCTCTTCGACGGCGCGGCGGAGTTCGACGCCGTCTACAGCACCTACGACGTGGTATCGCGCGGATGGTTGTACGAGACAAGGAAATATTACAGGGAAGAGCGGCAGGGGACGATCGCGTTCGAGAAGGTCCCCGCGGACGCCTCCGTCCGGATGGACGACGCGCTCATGGACAGCATCGAGCCTTACGACGTCGCCGCGCTGACGCCGTTTTCGCTTTCCTATCTGCCGGGAATGCTGGCGGAACGGTTCGACGTGGGCGAGAAGGAGGACCTGGAGCGAGCGCGGGAGCGCGTGAAGAAAACCGCGCTGGCGCGTCTTGAGAAGACCATACATCACCAGAACGTCAACGAAAAGAAAAAGAAGGAAAAGGTCGAGCTCCGCCTGGAAAAGACGCACTATGCGCTGCTGCCCGTGTGGCTGCTGACGACCCGTTGGAAGGATGAAAAGTACACCTTTGCCATGAACGGGCAGACCGGCGCGCTCACCGGCGACCTGCCGATGAGCGTATGGAAGACGCTGGCGCTGATGCTGCTGGCGTTTGCGCTGCCGGTCGCGCTGCTGTGCTGGATCGACCCCTCGCTCTGGGACGTCGGCAGCCTGATCGGCGTTTTTACGGCGTTGATCGCGTGGCTGGGCCTGTTCGCGTTCATGAAGCCCGTCGTAACTGCTTACGACGCCGAGGGCTATATGAAGGAGGAGCTGAAGCTGAGCCTCGAAACGGATCGGTTCACGACGCAGAAGCGGGTCCAAAAAAGCTGATAGGCACGGCGGGGCGGTCGATACCGCTCCGCCTCCTTTTTGGCACGGATCGGGGCACAAAAAAGAATTGACAGGGATGCTTCCTTGTACTACCATATATTATGCAGATCAGCAGGCATGGCGCTGACCGGGACCGCCCGCGGGGAATGACCGGCAGAGCGGCTGCGCAGCCGGCATTTCGGCAGAAAGGCAGGTGGTCTCGTGAAGTATCTGGAAAAATTCCTGAAAAGCAAAACGCCCAAGCCGGGGACGGAGCTGCCGAATTACTTCCGGGACGCCCTGATCGCCAACGAAGTGATACTGATCGCGCATTACCTGCTGTTTTTCTTCCTGTTTTCGTCGGTGTTCCACATCTTTGCCGTGACGCCGCTGATCTTCGGCGCCGTGACGACGCTGTGCCTCGCGACGAACGGTCGCATCCACGTGCGCGTCAGCCTGTACGCCTACGCCGTGACCGTGATGCTCTGGTGTGCGTGGCAGCTTTGGGCGGTCGGCTGGGGCAGCGGCGCGCAGCACCTTTTGGTGCCCGTGCTGATACTCTGCTTTTTCCATCTGTTCGAGCCGCCCGTGGCGAAGATCGTCGATTTTACGGTGCTCGCTACCTATTATATGTCCCTGTTTGCCTACAGCCTGCGGTACGCCCCTGCCTATGCGTTCGATCAGACCACGGGCGTCGTGCTGCAGACGATCAATATCCTGGCGATCTTCGTCATCCTCGCCATCGACTGTACCCTGCTCAGCTCCAACAGCCAGGACACCGAGCGCCAGCTCCGTCTGGACAACCAGGAGCTGCACCGGGAGGCGGGCACCGACCCGCTGACCCAGCTGCCGAACCGCCGGGCCATGCTGGACGAGATGCAGCGTTTTCAGAAGGAATACCCGGAGGAGCAGTTCTGCATCGCCATCGCGGACATCGACTTTTTCAAAAAGGTCAACGATACCTACGGCCACGCCTGCGGCGACTATACGCTCAAGACGCTCGCCGCGCTCTACCGCGAAAAGGCGGAGGGCAAGTACAAGGTCTGCCGCTGGGGCGGCGAGGAGTTCTGCTTCTTTCTGCCGGAGAAAAACCTGGACGAGGCGGGTGTGGACATGGTCGAGCTGGAGAGCGCCGTCCGCCGGATGCCGCTCCATTTTGAGGGGATCGACTTTTCCATCACCACCACGATCGGCGTTGCGGAGAACGATTTCCAGTCCCCGCTCAAGGTGATTTGGGAGGAGGCGGACCGCAAGCTCTATCAGGGCAAGGTCGCGGGCCGCGACCGCGTGGTCATATAGGGTCGGCAAAGGCGCGCGCCTTTGCCGATATTTTGCGAGACAGGCGAGAGGCTGGGGGATCCCCGGCCTCTTTCATGATATGCATGGGGCGGCTGCCGGCCGCCCGCCGGCGCAGGGAACGTATACCCTTCGTGCCGGTGTAAACCTTTCCCGCCCGGAGGCGCCTCCGGACGCCCTTCGGCAGAAAGACCTCCCGCTTCACGGCATGGCGCTTCAGCACGGGGCAGACGTTCCATTCAGTGCTCAAACAAAAGGAAAAAAGCCGCGGCTGACGGAATAGTCTATAGACTCACAAGTGCATGGGCGTATAGCGGGCGAGCGCTCGCCCGGAAAATGGCGACAAAAGACAACGACGTTTCGACCCGCTAAGTCTATCGCATCGGCGTCGAACGCAGTAGACTTAATGTGATAGACCCAGACGCTTTGCCGCATGATGAGGCGTCCCTTTTCGCGGAACAGCTCGCACAGAAGCCCGCCCGGACCGGATCGCGTTGAGGGACGGCTCATCCGCCGTGCGCTCGCGTACGCACACGCCGTCGGGGAACAGCGCCCGGCGCCCGTCGCTCGGCTCGACCCGATGCATGCCGCGGCCGCCCTCAGTTTATTGCGCCACAAAAAAGGATGCCGTGTTTACGAATTGGTAAACCAAACGGCGCGGAGGCCCGGCCGCGATTCTGCTTTGCACTTTCTGTTGACGCGTATTCCCAGCTTTTGCTATACTCGATACAGCGGCATAACTGTACGATAAACCGGATAGGAGGAACGCGAAATGCCAAGGTCGACAGGACAGAAGCTCAAGCTGCTTTATCTGATGGATTACCTGCTGCAGAACTCGGATTCGGAGCATCCCGTTACGGTCAAACAGATCGTCGCCCACCTCGCCGCGCAGGGCGTCGGCGCGGAGCGGAAGAGCGTATACGACGACATCGAGGCGCTGCGCGACTACGGGCTGGACGTCGAGCGCGCGACGGACGGGCGGTTCAAGGGGTATTACGTCGAGTCGCGGCGCTTCGAGCTGCCGGAGCTCAAGCTGCTGGTGGACAGCGTGCAGTCGTCGAAATTCATCACGCAGCGCAAGACCAACGCGCTCATCAAGAAGATCGAAACGCTCGCCAGCCGCTACGACGCGCAGAAGCTCCAGCGGCAGGTCTACGTCGCCGGACGCGTCAAGACGATGAACGAGTCGATCTATTACAACGTGGACGCGATCCATGCGGGCATTTCGGAGAACAGAAGGATCCGCTTCCGTTATTTCGAGTATACCGTCGCGAAGGAGCGCCGCTACCGCAGGGACGGCGCGTATTACGTCGTCAGCCCCTACGCGCTGACCTGGGACGACGAGAACTACTATCTGGTCGCCTATGACGCGCAGGCGGGCTCCGTCCGCCATTACCGCGTCGACAAGATGTCGAACATCTCTGCGACGGACGAGCCGCGCGACGGCGCGGAGGTCTTCCGCTCCCTGGACATGGCGGTCTATTCGCGCAAGGTGTTCGGTATGTTTTCGGGCACGGAGCAGCGCGTCCGGCTGCGCTTTGCCAATCACCTCGTCGGCGCGGTGCTCGACCGGCTGGGGCAGGACGTGAGCGTCATCCCGGACGGGGAGGAGCACTTCACGGTCAGCACCGACGTGGTGGTCAGCCCGCAGTTCTTCGCGTGGCTGTGCGGCTTTGGCGCGGAGGCGCAGCTTTTGTCGCCTGAGGGCGCGGTCAATGCCATGCGCGAGCATATCAAGGGGATCGCGGCGCTTTATCTTTGATCCGTTTTGCCGGCGTTCCGAGCGTTTTTGACAGATATTGATAGATTTTCGCTTTTCTGTTGCATTGCGGCGTATCATCAGCTATTATATACAATTAGTAGGTTATGCGTCAGCGGCGGACCGTGCGCGCCGCGCTGCATGACCGGCCGCGGCGCCTGCCCCGGGAACGGGAGGCGAAGGGCGGCTGAAGGGAGAGAATACAAATGGACACGGATGCAAACAGAACGAGCTGCGAGGCGGACAGATCATCCTCCGTGCTGGTGGATATGCTGCTTTCTCCGTTCGACGAGCTGGTGGAGCTGGACTACGTCCACAACCGGATGCGCAGCCTGCGGCACACGGAGGGAAAGCTGTTCGTCCCCTTGACCGGCGCGAAGCTCGGAGACATCCGCCGCTATTGCGCCGAGCATATGATCCATCCCGACGACAGGGAGCGGTATCTGCGGGAGAGCGACCCGGAGGCGACGGATGCGCACATGAGGGAGGGCAGCCTGCACGGCGGCGTGTATCGCACGCGGTTCCGTTTTCGGCAGCTCGGCGGCGGCTGGCGCTGGATGGAACAGGCGGCGATCGCCGGGCGGGAAAACGGCGTGCCCGACGGGGTATGCTACGTTTTCTTCTATGACGTGCAGGATCAGATGGAGGACAGCGGCGGGCCCTCGGACCGCGGCGCCGAGGAGGCCCGCGACGAGATGACGGGCCTGCTGACAAAGAACGCTTTTTTCAGGCTCGGCCGTGCGGTCCTGCAGGAGCGCGCGGAGGGCTGGTGCATGCTCGCGCTGGATCTGGAGCATTTCAAGCTGTTCAACGACTGGTACGGAAGGGAACAGGGCGACCTGCTGCTCTCACAGATCGGCGCGCGGCTTTTGCGCGCGGAGGAAGAGCTGGGCGCTCTTGGCTGCTATTTCGGACAGGACGACTTCGCCCTGCTGCTTCCGCATGAAAAGGCTGAGATCGACGCCCTGTACGACGATATCCACGGACTGATCAAGGACTACGGGACCTCCGTGGGCTTTTTGCCCGCTTTTGGCGTCGCCGCGGCGGAGAGCGGCGTCGGCGTCGAGGATCTGTACGACCGGGCGGCGCTTGCCTCACGCCGCGCAAAGGACGATTATCACGCGCGCATCCGTCTCTTTGAACCGATCATGTATAAGCAGACGGAGAAGGACTACCAGATCCTTTCGGACTTCCAGAAGGCGCTGGAGGACCACGAGCTCTTTTTCCAGCTCCAGCCCCAGTGCCAGATCGCGACGGGGCGCGTCGTGGGCGCGGAATCGCTGGTGCGCTGGCGCAAGGCGAACGGCGAGCTGGTCCCGCCCGGCGTGTTCGTGCCGGTGCTGGAGCGCTACGGCTTCGTCACCGACCTGGACAAGTATATCTGGGAGGAGGTCTGCGCCTGGCAGAAGCACTGGATCGACGGGGGACACGCGCCGGTGCCCATTTCGGTGAACGTCTCGCAGATCGACATCTATACCATCGACGTGCCGGCGTATTTCGAGCGGCTGATCGAAAAATACGAGCTTCCGGTCGGGGTGCTGAAGATCGAGATCACGGAATCGGCGTACGTGGACAACGAATCCGTGTCCAATACGGTGCAGCGCCTGCGCGACAAGGGCTTTATCGTACTGATGGACGATTTTGGCAGCGGCTATTCCTCCCTGAACATGCTGCGCAATCTGAACGTCGATATCATCAAGCTCGACGCGCAGTTCCTGCGCATGAACAGCGCGGACCGCAAGGGCGTCCAGATCATGGAGTCCATCGTCAATATGTCCAAGACCATGGGCGTGCCGGTCATCGTCGAGGGCGTGGAGACGCGGGAGGAATCCGACTTTCTCACGGGTCTCGGCTGCCACTACGTGCAGGGCTATTATTTCTACCGCCCGATGCCGGTGAAGGAATTCGAGCGCCTGATCGCGAACCCCCACCACATCGACACGCGCGGCGTTCGCTTCAAGGGCAAGGAGCAGTTCCGCATCCGGGAGTTCATGGATCAGAACATGTTCAGCGACACGATGCTCAACAACATCCTCGGTCCCGTGGCGTTTTTCTCGCTGCGCGGGAAAGAGGTGGACATCCTGCGTTATAACCGCCAGTTCTATAAAGAGGCGAAGTCGCCGGGCTTTTCCCGGCGCATGAAGTCCGTCCAGCGCGTGGTGCTGCCGGAGGAGCTGCCGCGGCTGTACGCCATGTTCGACAAGGCGGTCAAGAGCCCGCTCAACGGCTCGAGCGGCGTATTCACCTTTCTTTTGCCGAGCGGCCCGGTCCGGCAGATCTTCATCCGCTGCTTCTTCCTCGAGCAGGATGAGGACGGCAAGCGGTTCTACATCTCCATACGCGACGTGACTTCCACCGTCGCGATGGAAGAGGACCTGAGCATGCTGTCGCAGCTCTCGCCGGTCAGCATCGTACTGCTGCGGGGCGAGGGCAGCGAAACCTCCTGCCGTGTGATGACCCACGGGCTGGAGAAGGCGCTCGGCGTCACAAAGGAGGAGCTGGAGCGCGAGTTGAACGACGGGCGTTTCTTCAAGCGCGCCGAAGCGGGGGAGAGGCAGCGGCTGAAGAACCTCGTGAAGAGCGCGGGAAGCAGGACGGAGAAAACGTCCCTTTCCCTGAAACTGCGCGGCGCGGACGCCGAACCGCTGGACGTGGATCTGCTGTTCGACAGGGTCACCGGCCTGTCCGGAGAGGCGGAAAACGTGCTCGTTCTGCATCGCAAAAGGGCGTGAACGCGTCGCATCGGTATCAGCGAGCAAACAGACCGCCGGCGCCTGCGGGAGCCGGCGGTCTTCTGCGCAGAAAAAGGAAAGCGGAAATAGCATTGACTTTTTCCGTAAATCCGATATAGTAGGACAAGCTCTGCTTTTGATGCGATTCTACAACTATAACGGCCGCAACGGTTTTGAGGGAGAGTCGCATGAAAGACAAGGATCAAGGAGGGACCCGAATGGCGAACCAAGACGTCCTGCGCCGTGTGGAGGCGATCGTCGACGGCTATGACTGCCGAAGAGAGAGCCTGATCGCGATCATGCAGGACATCCAGAACGAGTACAAGTATCTCAGCACCGAGGCGCTGGAGCTCGTGGCGCAAAAGCTCGGTATCGGCGTGGCAAAGGTCTACAGCGTTGCGACGTTTTACGAAAACTTCTCCCTGGAGGCGAAGGGCAAGTACATCGTCAAGGTGTGCTGCGGAACGGCGTGCCACGTGCGCAAGTCGCAGCCGATCTATGACGGGCTGCGGGAATACCTGGCGCTCAGCGGGAAACAGAAGACCTCGGCAGACGGCCTGTTCACGCTGGAAACCGTGGCATGTCTCGGCGCCTGCGGCCTGTCCCCGGTGATGACCGTAAACGACGAGGTGTATCCCAAGATGACGCCGGAGAGCGCCATCAGCCTGCTGGAATCGCTGCGCGCAAAGGAGGGACAGGATCATGCCGAAGCGTAAGCTGACCCGCGAGCGCCTGGACGCGCTGCGTCTCGAGGCCAGGACGCTCCTTGCCGCCGACGCCCGCGAGGTGCTGGTCTGCGCCGGAACGGGCTGCATCGCCGGCGGTTCGCTGAACATTTACGACGCGCTGCTGGCAGGCTGCGAAAAGCGCGGCCTGAAGACCCGCGTCACGCTGCGCCGGGAGGAGGACGATAAGGCCGCGCTGCACTTCAAGAAAACCGGCTGCCACGGCTTCTGCGAGATGGGGCCCCTGCTCCAGATCGAGCCGGACGGCATCCTTTATACCCACGTCAGGCTTTCGGACGTGGACGAGATCCTGGACAGGACCATTGCCCGCGGCGAGGTCATCGAGCGCCTGCTCTACCAGCTCGACGGCGTGGCGTATGCCAAGGACAGCGAGATCCCGTTCTATAAGCTGCAAAAGCGCGTGGTGCTGGAGAACTGCGGCTCCACCGACGCGGAGGACCTGACCGAATACATCGCCCGCGACGGCTACGCCGCCTTTGAAAAGGCGCTCTTCGAGATGACGGACGAGCAGATCTGCCGGGAGATCCTGGATTCCGGGCTGCGCGGCCGCGGCGGCGCAGGCTTCCCGGCGGGCCGCAAGTGGGACAGCGTCCGCCGGCAGCCGGAGGGGAAGAAGTACGTGGTCTGCAACGGCGACGAGGGAGACCCCGGCGCGTTCATGGACCGCTCCATCATGGAGGGCAACCCCCACTCGATCATTGAGGGCATGCTCATCGCCGCGCTGGCGGCGGGCAGCGACGAGGGCTATATTTACGTCCGCGCCGAGTATCCGCTGGCGGTGGAGCGCCTGCGCACCGCCATCGACAAGGCGGAGCAGCTCGGCCTGCTGGGCGAGAAGATCATGGGCACGCCGTTTTCGTTCCGGCTGCATATCAACCGCGGCGCGGGCGCCTTCGTCTGCGGCGAGGGCAGTGCGCTGACGGCGTCCATCGAGGGCAAGCGCGGCATGCCCCGCGTCAAGCCTCCGCGCACGGTGGAGCACGGCCTCTGGGCGCAGCCCACGGTGCTCAACAACGTGGAGACCTACGCCAACGTGCCGCTCATCATCCGCAACGGCGCGAAGTGGTTCCGTTCGTTCGGCACGGAGAAGTCGAGCGGCACCAAGGCGTTCGCCCTGACCGGCAACGTGGTCAACACGGGCCTGATCGAGGTCCCGATGGGCACGACGCTGCGCGAGATCATCTTTGATATCGGCGGCGGCATCAAGGACGGCAAGAAGTTCAAGGCGGTGCAGATCGGCGGTCCCGCGGGCGGCTGCCTCACGGAGGAGCATCTCGACATGCCCCTCGACTTCGACTCGCTCAAGAGCGTGGGCGCGATCATCGGCTCCGGCGGCCTCGTCGTCATGGACGAGGACACCTGCATGGTGGAGACGGCGCGCTTTTTCATGAGCTTTACGCAGAACGAGTCCTGCGGCAAATGCGTCCCCTGCCGCGAGGGCACGAAGCGCATGCTGGAGATCCTCACCCGGATCGTGAACAACGAGGGGACGATGGAGGACCTCGATATGCTCGAGGACCTCTCCCAGACGATCAGCGAGGCGGCGCTCTGCGGCCTGGGCCAGGCGGCGTGCAACCCCGTCAAGAGCACGCTCAAGTATTTCCGTGAGGAGTATCTTGCCCATGTGCGCGACAAGCACTGCCCGCGCTGCAACGGGCGGAAGAAGCGGCTCGTGATCGACCCGCAGCTTTGCCGCGGCTGCGGCAAGTGCCGCAAAAACTGCCCGATGGAGGCCATCTCCGGCGAGACCAGAAAGCCCCATACGATCGACGCGGAAAAATGTATCCGCTGCGGCGCCTGCCAGAGCAACTGCCCCTTCGGCGCCATCAGAGAGGAGTGAGAACATGGCAAAGGGATTTATGATCATCGACGGCCAGCGGGTCCCCTTCGACGGGGAGAAAAACGTGCTGTCCGTGGTGCGCAAGGCCGGCATTGAAATGCCCACCTTCTGCTATCACTCCGACCTGTCCACCTATGGCGCGTGCCGGATGTGCATCGTGGAGGACGAGCGGGGCAAGATCGACGCAGCCTGCTCCATGGAGCCGAAGGACGGCATGGTCATCCGCACCAACAGCATGCGGCTGCTGAAGCACCGCCGCATGATCCTCGAGCTGCTGCTGGCGTCGCACGACTGCAACTGCACGACCTGCGAAAAGAGCGGCAACTGCCGCCTGCAGGAGCTGGCGCAGCAGTTCGGCGTGCGCCGCGTCCGGTTCAACGATACCCGCGAGCGCGCGGAGATCGACGAATCCAGCCTCGCCGTGGTGCGGGACCCCAACAAGTGTATCCTCTGCGGCGACTGCGTGCGCGTCTGCGAGGAGATGCAGGGGATGAACATCATCGACTTCGTGGGCCGCGGCGCGCGTATGCAGGTCGCTCCCGCCTTCGACCGCAAGCTCAGCGCGACGAAGTGTGTCAGCTGCGGCCAGTGTGCGGCGGTGTGCACCACGGGCGCCATCACGGTCAGGAACCAGATCGGCGAGGCGTGGAGCGCCATCCACGACCCGAACAAGCGCGTCGTCGTCCAGATCGCGCCTGCCGTGCGCGTGGCGGTGGGCGAGGCTTTCGGCATCCCCGCGGGGCAGAACGTGCTGGACAAATTCGTCACCGCCCTGAAGCTCATCGGTGTGGACGAGGTCTATGATACGGTCTTCGGCGCGGACCTGACCACGGTTTCCGAGGCGGAGGAATTCAAGCAGCGGCTTGCCGCCGGCGGCCCGTTTCCGATGTTCACCTCGTGCTGCCCGGCATGGGTGAAGTATCTGGAGATGGAGAACCCCAAGTATCTCAGGAACATTTCCACCTGCAAGTCGCCCATGCAGATGTTTGCCGCGGTGCTTCGCGACAAGTACGCCGAGAAGGACGCCGCCGACGGGCGCAGGACCTATCACATCGCCATCATGCCCTGCACGGCGAAGAAGATGGAGGCCGCCCGCGACGAGTTCCGCCACGACGGCCGGCCTGACGTGGATCTGGTGCTCACCACGCGCGAGGTCATCGACATGCTGCGCGAGACCGGCATCCAGCTGGACCAGCTCGAGCTGGAATCCCCCGACCTGCCCTTCGGCCTTGGCTCCGGCGCGGCGTTGATCTACGGCACGACCGGCGGCGTCGCCGAGGCGGTGGTGCGCCACTGCGTGCCCGATAAGAGCAAAAACGCCCTGCGCGAGATCGAATTTATGGGCCTGCGCGGCGACGGCGCCATCAAGGAAGCCACGCTGCACCTCGGCGAGCAGGAGATCCGCCTCGCCATCGTCAACGGCCTTGCCAACGCGCGCGAGCTGCTGCGCGATATCGAGGAAGGGAAGGCGTTCTACCATCTGGTGGAGGTCATGACCTGCCAGGGCGGCTGCGTCGGCGGCGCGGGTCAGCCCCAGAGCCTGCGCGCCACCAAGCACGAGCGGCGCGACGGACTTGCCGCCGCAGACCACTCCGCCCCCTTCAAGCGCGCCGAGCGCAACCCCGTGGCGATGGAGATGCTGCGGGAGATGGGCGAGGAAAAAGCCCACGAACTGCTGCACGTGAGCTACGTCAAAAACTGAAAGCGCAATGATTTCAGCCCCCCGGACGATCTGTCCGGGGGGATTTTTGCACAGCTGCGGGAGCTATCGGTTCAGCAGCCAGACGCCGAGGTTCAGATAACCGGCGAAGGCGACCCAAAGCAGATAGGGGATCTGCAGCAGCGCGGCGGGGCGGTCGATCCTGCCGAAGGTGACGGTCATCATCAGGATCAGCGCCCACAGGATCACCAGCCAGACGAACGAGAGCCCGAACGCCTCAAAATTGAAAAAGAGGATGCTCCAGACAAAGTTGAACGCGAGCTGGAGCAGGAAAAGGCGCAGACCCCGCGAGCGGAGCGCGGAAGCGGGCGACAGGAACACGCGCGCGGCGCCGATCCCCATCAGCGCGTAGAGAACGGCCCACACGACGGGAAAGACGAGCGCGGGCGGAGAGAGCGGCGGCTTTGCGACGGAGGAGGCGTAGAGCTTCGTTCCCTCCCGCGTCAGGAATCCGGCGAGCGCGCCGACCGCTTCCGCCAGTACGATCCAAAGCGCATAGGTCTTCCAGGTATGCTTCATTTTGATCACCCGAAGCATAGTCTATGCAGACGCGGAAGAGACTATGCCAATACAACGGGAACGCGCTCCGCCGCCGGAGCGCGTTCCTCAATGATCTGCCTTGCGCCGTCCGGCCTCAACGCCGGCTGCGACGATCGTGTTCCCGATAGTAGCCTTTTTTGTCCTCGTACATCTTTTGGTCGATCCGGTTCATAAACTCCGAAGCATTCTCGATTCGCACGTCAAAAAGATCGCCGCCGATCGCCGCGCTGAGGCGATACGGCTTCCCGGATGCTTCGTTGTAGGCGTCCAGCGCCTTTTGCAGCGCGCCGCGGCAGCGCTCCACCGCTCCGTCCTCGGCGCTCTCGAGCAGGATGATGAACTCGTCTCCCGCGAAGCGGATCACGACGCCCTCCGAATGCACGGTGTCCGTCAGGATGCGGGCAAACGCGATCAGCGCAGCGTCGCCCTCGGTATGGGAGTATTGGTCGTTGATCGCCTTGAAATCGTTCAGATCGAGCATCAGCGCGGCAAAGCGCCTGTGACGGCGCATTTTGTACCGCTTGGTCAGCTCGTCGAGATAGTAGCGGTTGTAGAGACCGGTGAGCTTGTCGAGGTAGATGCTCTCGTTCTGCAGGCATATGATGATCGCGCCGGTCGCGATGCCCAGACTGGGCCAGATCAGCGATACGCTGTAAAAGAAGCTTTGCAGCGGCAGGGTCACCACGAGCGGCAGGAAAAACAGCCATACCTGGAAGAAGGGCATCAGCCGCCCGCGCGCCAGCGACACGACGTAGATCGCTATGCCGTAGAGGATCAGCGCAACCTCCACGAGCATGTAGAGCCAGAACAGCTCCCCGCGGATATAGACGTTGTCTTCGTTTATCAGAAAGACGATCGGCACAAACAGGTTGATCACGAGAAGCATGAGCTCGGTGAGGCAGACCGCCCAGATCAGCTTCCAATGCCACACGGGCAGATCCTGACGGATGTGCAGGGTCGTCATCGTCAGGAACGTCGGGCCGAGGATAATGGCGAGAAGATACAGGATGGAGTTCACCGCATAACTGATCACGTGCCACGTCCCGCCGGGCGTCCCATTGATCATCCAGCAGAAGAGATCGACTATGCAGCCGGTCAGCACCGTGAGGATCAGCACGAGCAGCGCGCGGGTCTCGTGCCTGCTGGTATGCGCGCGCCAGCCGCCGGTGAACAGCAGCGTGACCATAAGCAGCGCGCCCAGCAGATCCGGGGCGTACAATACGTTCATGCGGCGACCTCCCTTCGGCGGTTATCGTGGATAACGGCAGCACGGCAGCAAACGGCATCCATCTTTTTCGGCGTCCGCGCGAGCGGCGGGAAAAACGGCGGTTTTGACGGATAATGGATATACAAAACCATTATATCACGTTTTCATGCGCCGCACAATACTAAAAGCGGACGTTTCGACGGCTTTCACCGGGCGTATGCGGGCAGCCGCTGCGCTCACGGAAGAAGATAAGCCGGCGGCGCAGACCCGTATACGGCGCTTGCGCGAAGGGTATGTGGAGTTCAGCAAAAGGCGGGCTTGCGGACGCAGATTGAACGGGCAAATTTGTATCGACCGAAGGAATTTACAAACAATAATAGCGGTGCTATAATAGCCAATGGGAATATAAGCGACGTATTTAAGGTTGACACGGGAAGGCACAGAAACGAAGCGCCGCTGAACGAGGCGCG
>JAEEGL013293318.1_pt1 | contig 13747 bp, 8 predicted proteins | sample 9134231 | NCBI WGS metagenome assembly JAEEGL01 (sample SAMN16246548, study PRJNA631951) | gut metagenome | biome: gut microbiome; feature: rumen; material: fiber-attached | host: Bos | place: Iran: Karaj | collected 2018-10 | reverse complement strand
GTTTTTTTTCGAATGCATTTCACTCGTCACTCGTCACCGATAGGCCTTAACCATCTGAAGGTTAGCAACTAACAAGGATGATGAGTGGTTTTTCACTCGTCACCACTCGTCACCCACTCATCACCACCATAATTCGTTGATAATCAAAGCCGTAACAGGCAAGGTGACGAGTGACGAGTGTTTTTAATTTTCTGTTCAATCTGAAAATTCTTACGGGAGAACTTGAATCACTAACTTTTCGCGCGAAACGTGGATGGCAGTACGATTATGGGCAAACAGTTTTGTTTTCCTGTTGTGTTGCTTTGATGTTCGGATTTTATTTAGTACCTTTGCATCGTGTTTCAGAGAAACACGACATCTTAATTGCTCAATTCTTAATGACTATGAAACGAAAACTTTTACTCTTAATAGCTGCCCTGCTGCCAATAGTAGCCTGTGCCTATGATGCAGAGATTGACGGCATCTATTACAACTTCAAAGGAGATGAGGCAACCGTAACCTATCAGATATATCAAAGTTCTTATCCCTATTATATCTCTGATTACACCGGTGCTGTGGCTATTCCTGAATCTGTCACATATAATGGAAAAACCTACATAGTAACCAGCATCGGCAGCACTGCTTTCTCTAATTGCAGTGATCTGACCACCATCACCATCCCCAACAGTGTGACAAACATCTACGGTGGTGCATTCTCTGGCTGCAAATTACGCAATGTTCTCATCAAGCGTACTACACCACCTTCTGGTAGTTCTGCTTTTTCAAATCAGACCTACTATCACACGACACTTTACATACCTACAGGCAGCTGGGATGCCTACGCCTACGACGACAACTGGTATTTGTTCCACAACATCCGCGAGGTGGCAACAGAGGAAGAGCAGTTGACCATACAGCAGGCCTACACGATGATGGATGCAGAGGCTTTTACCTATTCTGTCTATGACCCTGTGAACGACCGTATCAGCACAATCAGCTCCATCGGCATAGATGAGAACAACCCTAATCACAGTTGGCAGATAATAGAAGAAGGCGGCAACCGCTACCTCTACAATATGGGAGCGAAAAAGTTCGTCGAGACAGCCTCCAATGGCACTTTCACCCTCACCGACACACCGACCTCCATCAATATGGGAAACGGCGACAAGAGAATTATCCTTGGAGCACAGACAGCCAAACAATGGGCATTGGTCAGCAACGAGCATATGAATGTTGAAGATGCAATCATTGATGGCATCAGGAGCCTCACCCCAACCCTCTCCAAAGGCGAGGGAGAATGGTTCGACCTCAGCGGCCGCAAGTTGGGCAGTAAGCCCGCCAAGCAAGGTCTCTACATCATGAATGGCAAAAAGGTCGTGATTAAATAAAAACCACAGGCAATTAACACCATGAAAAAGATATTCATCGTTTTGGCACTTCTGGCAGTTGCTCTGATGGGCAATGCCAATGAAGGCAGGGAGAACAGGTGGGAAATCAATGGCAGTCACGCTGTGAGGTGGGAGACATCGAAGGGGGAACTGCCCTACAACGACCATATAGAGATGTCGGGCCTCAGAGCCTCTGTGGTTTACTATTGGGGTGTGGATGAACAGAAGCACTTCCTGATGGACAGACACCTCGTCTTCCCCATGCTCAGGACTATCCCCAACAACACCCACGCCAGTTGGATGCCCAGATGCGATGTGGACTTCCTGAAAGGGCTGACTGCCAACCGTCGTTACATGAGCCAGCCACAAGTGAAGGCTGTGACGATAGACGGTGTACTTCATGTCCTTTGCTCTTTCAAAGGGGACAACAACGACTTTGAGCTGACTCAGGAATTCTATCCAAGCCCAACGGAAACAGCTGTCTGTGAGAAATATACACTCAAGAACACTGGCGAGAAGAAAGAGACCATTGTTGTGCCTGCCATCAGGCTGGAACGAACCACCAACAGGGAGAATGGCACTCGCGGAAGTTACTGCCTTGTGGCTCAGACAGAGTTCAAGGAAGACCTGAAAGTGACACTTGAGCCAGGAGAAAGCTCAACATTCTACTGCACCATCCAAGCCTTTGCACCTGCCGATGAGAAAGAGGTCAGCCTGAATGCCGAAGAGGAACTGACGAAGCGCAAGGCTTTTGTGGAGGAAGTGACAACAGAGAGGCTGCAATTCTCTTGCCCAGACAAGACCATCGCCACCCTCTTCGAGATGAGCAAAATCAGAGCCAGCGAGAGCATCTTCCACACACAAGGCGGTTTGATGCACGCTCCTGGAGGTGAGTCGTACTATGCAGCTATGTGGTGCAACGACCAGGCTGAGTATGTGAACCCCTTCTTCCCCTTCTTGGGTTACGACAAGGGGAATGAGAGTGCAATGACCACTTGGCTCAGCTATCTGAAGTACATCAACCCTGAATATAAGTTCGTTCCTTGGAGCATCATTTGTGGCGGGGATGATGTCTTTGGCCCCTTCGACAGAGGTGATGCAGCCATGCTTGCCTACGGCTCAAGCCGTTATTGTCTGGAAAGAGGGGACAAGGTGATTACCCAAAAGGTATGGCCTCTGATTGAATGGTGCTTGGAGTATTGTCACCGCAAACTCAACAAGAACGGTGTTGTGGCCAGTGATGCCGATGAGCTGGAACATCGTCTGCCAAGTGGTGATGCAAACCTCTGTACCAGCAGCCTCTACTATGATGCCTTGCTGAGCAGTGCCTGGCTTTCAGAGGAATTGGGAAGGGACAAGAAGGAAGCAGCCACCTACAGGAAACAGGCAGCTGAGTTGCGTCAGAACATCGACAAGTTCTTCCATTCCACGATAGAGGGTTACGACACCTATCGCTATTATGAGGGCAATGATGTGTTGCGCTCCTGGATTTGCATCCCCCTGACAATGGGCATCTACGACAGGGCAGAAGGAACACTGAAGGCCATGTTCTCCCCCCAGCTATGGACAGAGAACGGTATGCTCTCACAGAGTGGTGACAAGATATTCTGGGACCGTTCCACCCTCTATGGCTTTCGTGGAGCCTTTGCTGCTGGCTATGCAGACAAGGCATTGGAGTACCTCAAGAAGTTCAGCAACATACGCTTGCTTGGTGAACATGTGCCTTATGTTGTAGAGGCTTGGCCTGAAGGTGGACAACGTCACCTCTCTGCTGAAAGTGGCCTCTTCTGCCGTATCATCACAGAAGGTCTGCTTGGGTTCCGTCCAACAGGCTTCCACAGCTTTACCCTCACCCCCCAGATGCCCACGGAGTGGGACGAATACAGCCTAAACGGTATCTATGCCTGCACAGACCTGCCTATCAGTATTGATGTGTCGCGCAATGGCAAAGGCAAGCTCCTGGTAAAGATTAAGAAAGACGGCAAGACACAAAAGACCTTCACAGTTAAACCTGGAGTAACGGTTAAAATGAAAAATGAAAAATGAAAAATTATAGACTTACTAGCATAACTATGAAAAGACTGTTTTTCCTCTTGATTCTTTGCTTGGGAATGGTATCTCTATCAGCATTCGCACAGGATGAGACTGAGGCTGAAAACCTTGAAGACTACAAGACTGCCTGCCTTGCTGCTATTGACAATATAAGCATGATTGGCGACAACTTTGCCATTCGCTCAATGATTTCTGTTGCCAAGACAGCACTTGGCGTTTGTCAGACAAAAGATGCTATGCGCAGGACTATGACTACCCTCAGGGCTGGTGTGTTGGGATACCTGCAAACCACCTCGACATTCCCCGACGGACAGGTCTTCACAGGCTTGGTGGGCAATCATTCCTTCGACACTGGCGACCTCTCTCTCTGGTACAGCATTGGGTTCGACCTCAGCCAGCTCAGCCTGACAGACATTACCAATGCCATCGGCGGAGGTGATGTGAGTGGGTTGGGCAATGCCGTGAAAGTGAATGAATGGAACGAAGACACCAAGGCCATTGAAAACACAGGGAGCAATGCTATCCAAAGTGGCGACCAGAAATATTATCTCAATAGCAAGCAGTTGATTATGCAACCCATACTTGGTTTGCCAGCAGGCATATACAGCCTCAATGCCAAAATTGCCTGCAACTCAGGGCTTTTGGGCTTGACCAAGGTTCACCTCTGTGCCCTTGTGGTGCCTACAAGCACGGTTCAAGAGGTTCTTGGAGACATCTTTGGCGACGCATCCAAGTGGGGAGACCTTTTGAACAACTTCGACCTGTCACAGTATATGGCAAGATTCCTCATGAGTGGCAAACTCTACACAGAATCGTGTACCGGCAAGAACCTCAAGACTTTCTCCGACGGGGAACTGAGGTTCATCATCGATGAGGGCGACATTGTTATCCTCGGCATCAATGCCGGTTTGATTCCTTTCATTGGCACAGACCAGTACCGCGCCGACAATCTTCAACTGAAAGGGCTGAAGGCTGCTGATGGCATCCTTACTATGGCAAAAGCCGACTTGGAAGAAGCACTTCAGGGACAGTCGCTGATTGAGGCCAACTACAATGCCGACCTGGAAGGGACAGCCACTCAACCTGCCTTCACCTACGACAAGACTATCACAGAGAACTACAACAACGCCTACAGCACAGCAAAAGACAAGTACGACAATGACAAGCTGGCAGACATCCTCACCAAGAACGACCTGAAGAACATTGACGGATTAGAAACCTCGCTCAAGAACCATTACCGCACTGAAATACAAGCACTCAGCAAGGCCAAAGAGAAATTCGACAAGCAAGGGTTCATCGCTCCAAAGACAAACGAGTTCTTCAACATCGTGATGAAAGACAGTTGGATTAGCCTCCTTTACAAATGGACAGGCAATGCCGTCTCTGTTGACAAAGACCAGACCTTGCACTTCAGCCAGAAACCTGGTCAGTCGGTCTATGCCCTTGCCTTTGGCTTTGAGAAGGCTTCGAGCAGCTACACCAACCAACTTCGTGCCTTTGTTCAAGACTGCCACAACAAGTATTATCTCAGCAAGGCAGAGGAAAACATTGTCCTTACAACAGACCAAAGCGAGGCAGTCATCATCACCGCCCTGCCTTCCTATACAGAAGAAGGAGAAATCCATCTGATGACCCAGGACTTGTACCTCGGCACATCCTATTCGAGCGATGCCTTTATTGAAACAGATACAGGAACCCTGTTACGTCCCACAAGAACCAGATTGTATGTCCAACCTGCCTCGGAAATGCAGTTCACCTTCACCATTCCAGCAGGCCAGAATGCCACCACGCTGATTCTTCCTTTCGACACAGATATTCCAGAGGGCTTCTTTGCCTTCACCGCAACAGGCATCAACACAGACCTGCCGTATGTTGAAGGTGAAATGGCAATGAGCCTCAAGGGTAACACACCTTATTGCATCATTGGTGCAGAAGGCGACTACACCTTCAGCGGCATTCCCCATGTGCTTGAACCATCTTACACAGAAGGACTTATGACAGGAACATACGAGCCTTACACCACAGGAAACAGCAATGAGTATAAACTGACAACGGACGAAGGCTACAGCGTGTTCCGCCAAATGGATGGGGAGCCAATAGCAGAGAATGAATGCTATCTGAAGTGCGATTCACCCAACGACATCATATTCATCAGCCCAACAGATGCCGCAACAGGAATAAGTCTCTCCCCCAACCCCTCTCCCGTGGGTAAGGGGAACTTTAAGGGCGAGGGGAGCATCTACAATCTCTCTGGTCAGCGCCTCCAAAAGGCCCAAAAGGGCATTTACATCATTGAAGGCGGCAAGAAGGTGGTGTTTACGAACTTCACACGCTAAGTTGAGAGCAAGTTAACTTGTATCAGCCAAGCTTCAAGCGTGTATTCTGATGAAATAATTCTTACATCATCTCCCGTTTCAACCACTTAATCAAAACGGGATCAGGGATGATAAGCTCGTCTTTGTCTGCTTCGATTAATTCTTTTTCTACCAAAGCTGTCTTCAGACGCACAAAATTGGATTTGCTGCCAAGCGGGAACCGTTCTTTCACCTCAGAATGACCAAAGTCACGATGAATGCCTGAACAAATAGCACGCAACAGATTTAATTGATATGTTGTCAGGCCTTGGGTCTGCTGGATAAACAACTCAGAGCACTGATTCAGCAATTCATCCAAACTGTTTTGAAGCACCTCGTCGGTTACTTCGTCCACAGTGTTGGCCATTACAATCCAGGCCAATTGCTGAACGTAGGAAGAATAATTGTCCACCTGACGGCATAACCATTCTGCCTGCATCACCTGAATATGCTTCCCTTCCGTCTTAAACCGAGAACAAATAAAGGGAACCCAATCCTCGGTTGGTATCTTGCCCAAAGAGAGCATCTCGCCAAACATATAGAATGGCATACTTTTTTTGAGGAATAGGCTAGTCATCAAATGCTTTTTGCTACCAAACAGGCAATAGGACACATCTTGCTGATGTTGCCACACCCCACGCAAGCGTTTTTGAATGGTTAGAGAATCAGGGAATTCGCCAATCTGTTGAAACTCGTCTATACATACAACCAAATGATAACCTCTGCGCTGGGCAATCTGCTCTGGAAGCTGTAAAATCTCTTCTGGTTGATAAGTCTGTGGCGTAATACCCAATGACAAGGAGAAATCACTGTTTGGTTCTGGGCTAAAAGACAGGCGTGGAGAAACACGGACAAGGAACTCACGCACATTTTCCATAACTTGTTCGATGCGACTGGCTGTAGCCTTCATTAATGCAGAGGCAAAACGATTGTAGAAATCGTATTCACTTCGACAGTCATAAATGTCCATGTAAACAGCCTTCACGTTTGGTTTGCTCAGCTCTGAGATTGCCTTCTTTACCAACGATGTTTTACCCATTCTGCGCCGAGACATCAGAATAACATTAACACCGTTCTCAAAATCAAGCTTGAGGCGGTGAAGTTCCTTTACTCTGCCTGTAAAGTTCTGACCTTCAACAAACTTCCCATAAACGAAAGGCTTCTCCATAACACATTTATTTATGATTTGCGCTGCAAATATACAACAATTCTGCAAGGTTCACAAACTTGTGGACCACAAACTTGTGAACCTTGCAGAAGTTTTATGTTTTTAGGGGATGTTCGGAAGTATTTTGAGCGATTTATTTCGCTATTACTTCAGCTTTGTTGTGATGATGTTGATGCTGAAGGGGGCTACGTCGAAGGTAAGCTTGCGGCCAGCATCTGAAGTCTGAACCTGAGCGGGACGGGGAACAATGTTGTCGGGGTACTGCATGGTGTTCTCATCATCGCCCGACATACCGACAAGCCTTACCATCTCTGCCTCTGCTGCCACTCCACCTGAAAGCTCGATGCAACCCGATGTGCCTGTGTCGCAAAGGTTTACAATCTTTGTGTAGAGCGTGCGGGTCTTCTCATCGAGTGTAGAACCTTCATAAACACCATATAGAGCAGTAGGTGTCTTCTTGCCCTTATAGACTTCCTTGCCATCAACAAGGGCGACAATGTTTTCACCATCTATGTCGAGCTGGATGTCGTACCAGCGACCTGTCTCATAACTATCGCTGTGTGCCCCTTCCAGGGTGTTGCGGTTGCCGCTCATGGTGGTCTCTACAGAAGTCCTCGAGTTGCCCCATCCACCAAGATTGAGCCAGTCGAAGTTCTTTTCGTCGATGTAGTTGAAGACAATCATAAAGCCCTCAGCACCACCGTCCTTCCTTGCCTGCACCTTATAGGTATAGCGCTTGGAAGTAATCGTTTCGGGACAGAACATTATAGGTTCTTCTGCATTGCTTGTCTGGCTGAGCACCCCCTGGGCATCGGTGCTCCACTTGCCTTGGAACTTGGGCAGCTGGTTGCCTTCCTTCCAATCCTTCATGCTGGAGAGGGGAACTTCCACGCCCTCCACGATAAGCTGTGCGTTGCGGTAGCTGGATTGTGTCTTCCATGTTGCCACGCCGATGCTCACAGGCACCTTCTTCTCCGCACCTTCACGCTTGGGAACACTCCACTGCAAGTCACTCTTTACCACCCTGTTACCCACATGGTTGGGGAAGAGCTGCTGCACCCAGTAGCTTGGTGTGCCGAAGGACTGACCGCTGTTAAAGCGAATCATGTCGGGCCGCCACTGAATGCCGTTCTCGTTGACGAAAATGGGTGCATAGCTGCTCATGCGGACGATGTCGGCATTGTTCTCCATACCCATCATAAAGACGGCCTCGCCCATAGCGGCATTCATGTTGCCGGTAGTGCCATAGCCCTGTGTCACAGCATATTCGCCAGGATAGATGATGGGGCCACGACGGTCGTAGTTATCGAAGCGGTGGTATTGGTTCACGAACCAGGCGGGGTTGCGATAGTAGTGTTCATCCAGAATGTCAACGGGATTGTTGTTGCGCCACTTGGGGTAGTCCGTGCCCCACGACTCCACATTGCCTATGCACTGCACTTCGGGGAAACGTGCCTTGATAGCATCATAGAACATACGGTAGCGCTCGGGATAATGGTCGCTCTGGTCGCTGTTGTTCTCCATGTGGTAGTTGTAGTTCTCGTTGCCAATCTCGATGAAGGCAATGTTGAAGGGTTCAGGATGACCGTTGTCGGCTCGCATCTTGCCGTAGTGACTGGTCACGGGGCCGTTGGCATACTCCAAAGCTCCGAGGCACTCGTCAATCCAGGGCTGCAACTCGTTCAAGGGGGTACAGCCACCATGCCAGATGCCGATGTTCACCACATAGAGCGGCTTGGCGTTCAGGTCCTCGCAGAGCAACAGGAACTCGTGGAAGCCGAGGCCATCAGTCGTGGGATAGCCCCAGTTGGCGTTCATGTGGCCTGGCCTTTGTTCGATGGGGCCTACGGTGCGTTCCCAATGATAGGCGTTTTCGGGACTCTTGTTGCCCTCCACATAGCAACCGCCGGGGAAGCGCATAAAGGCAGGACTCAGGGCTTCGAGCTTCTCTGCAAGGTCGATGCGGCAGCCATTCTCGCGGCCCTTGAAGGTGGGCGGGAAGAGGCTCACCACGTCGAGGAGCACCGAGCCGGGCTTCTCCATTTGCAGATAGAAGACAGCCTGCGGGTCGGAAGCCTCAGGAATGATAGTCGTCTCGAGCTTTTGCCAGCCCTTCTTCAGTTTTTGGGTGAGGACTGTTTGGCCCAAGAGCTTACCGTCCTTGCTTTTCAGGGAAGCCTTGAAGATGGCCTCGCCGCCTTTGGGGAGTTGGGGAGCCACCCAGAACGAGAGTTTATACTGAGTGCCTGCAACAGCATTGATGCCCCAATAGCCTTCGTTGCTGATTCCACCACCGGCAGCAGCCGTTTCGACGCGAAGGGCGTGACCTTGCTTCTCGTTGAGCAAGCCCTCTGTCACCAGGCTGATATTGCTGCCTTCTGCCTTCCAATGGGCAGGCTTTTCAGCATCATACTCGAAGGAACGGTTCCTGATGAGTTCGGCATAAAGTCCACCGTCGGAAGCGTAGTTAATGTCTTCGTAGAAGATGCCGTAGAGTGTCGGACTGATTTCGATGCCCTTTTGCGCAACATCGACTTTGACATTCACCTGTGCTTTGGTTTCTGTCTGTTGCCCGACCATAGCGCAAAGTGCAAGCAGGGCAGTAAAGATAGTTTGCCTTCTTAGTTTCATTTCTTAGTTGGTTTTTAGTGATTTGACGGGTGCAAAGTTATAAAATCCTGAGCACTTCTCCAAGCTTTTCGCGGTTTTTGATGTCAGTTTCACCGTTTTAGGTGCACAATGACCCAAGGTGTAAGCGCCAACACCTTCAGCGACTGGAGCAAGTCGGTTAAGCGATTCGACCAAGTCGGTTAAGCGACTGAAGCATATCGGTTAACCGACTTGGCGGACTTAACGTGCGTCGGTTTTCTTCTTCCTGTAAAGGCTGACAGCCAGCAGCACAACGAGCATCAGGCCAAGCAATGCCAGAGCACCGTAGGCAATGGCTTCTGTGACGTGAACCGTCTGAGGGTCGAAGGTCATAACGACCTCGTGTTCGCCCGCAGGCACCTTGATGGCACGCAAGACATAGTTAGCCCTTGCGATGTCCGTGGGCTGCCCATCGATGGTGCAAGTCCAGCCGGGATAGTAGATTTCGCTCAGCACGACAACCCCACCCTTTTGGCTCTCCACCTTGTACGAAAGGCGGTTGGCCTCGTACTGGGTAAGCTCTAAAGACCCCGCTTCCTGTTCTGAGTCCTCTCCCTTTAAGGGAGAGTTAGAGAGGGTCTTTTCTCCGAGAACGCTCTCAAACTGCTTATCCACGACTGCCACCCTTCTGAGGTCAACATCATGCAAGGCCGCAATCTCGGCATCGGCATCGGGAACATACTTTATCTCCTCAACAAACCAGCCGTTGCCCTGTGCCCATGGGTTCAGCACGGGCAGCTTGCCGCTGTCCTTCAGGCCAATGATGACGTACTTCGTGTTGAGCATATTGAGCACAGGGAAGAGGCTGTCGCCGTTGCACGCTTCGAGATAACCGCTATTGTCGATGACTGCCTGCTGAATTCTGCCCATTTCTCTTTGCAGGTGTTCCTCGATGAGTTCCTGATAACGGCGAAGCTTGGCGGGATGATAGCCACCGATGCTCTTGTGGTAGAACGAGGTGGTATTGTCGTTGAAGGTGCTCACGCTCAGATTCAGGACACGGTAATAGGTGTCGGTATCTTGGCAGATGATGCGGTCGGCGTCTGTCTGCGGGAAAGCCTGTTCGTTGGTCTTCGGGCGAGAGAACATACCGTCGTTGAGGTAGCGCTTGTTCACGCCCCACATATCCACGAGGCAAAGCACAATGATACCTGCAACCATCGGCGTACTCTTGAGTTTTCCGAAGCGGTAGGCAAGCAACAGGATTGTGCCGATAGCCACTACGATGAAGCTCCGCAAAGCGTCCGAAGTGAACATCGCGCGGCGCATCTCGCTCATATTCGCCATTATCTGCCCGGCCATTTCCTGCGGAATGTAGCCCGCCGAGACGTACTGCTGCATATACATCTGGTCGGAGCTTGAGATGTAATTGCCAAAGAAAACATCGGGCATGAGCCAGAAGAGCAACGCCATACCTCCAGTGAGGGCGAAGCTTATTGTAATATAATGTACGCGCGAGATGTGGTCTTCCCTACCGCGCAGGCAGTCGGGGTCTTCTATCACTTTCTTCAAGGCAAGCATAGCAAGCAGGGGAATCGTGAACTCAGCAATGACGAGGATGCTGGCTACGGTGCGGAACTTGTCGTACATCGGCACATAGTCGAGGAAGAAGTCCGTAAGCCCCATGAAGTTCTTGCCCCACGAAAGCATGATGCTCAGGGCGGTTGCAGCAAGCAGGCACCACTTCATCGGCCCCTTCACGATGAAGAAACCGAGCCAGAAAAGCATGAGTACAAAGGCTCCGACATACACGGGGCCGCTCGTGCCGGGCTGCTCTCCCCAGTATTGCGTAAAGGCACGATAGATGGGAATGAAGTCCTGCTTGGCATGTTTCATTGCGGTCTTGTTGTCCGCCAGCAGTTGGCTTGCGCCGCCTTTGGTGTTGGGCACGAGCAATGTCCACGTTTCGCCAATGCCGTAGCTCCACATCGTGATGTAGCTGCGTTCCAGTCCACTTGAGGTTTGGTCAGCAGGGTCTTTCGTCTTTTGCGTCAGCTCACTCTTGCCTCTCATGCTCTCCTTGCTGTATTCCCATGTGTGGTAGAGGTTGCTCAGGTTGATGCATACACCGAGGATGCCGCCGATGGCGAAGCAAAGTGTTGCCTTCAGCCAATTTGCAAACATCTTCTTCCGAATGGCATCAATGAGGAATGCCAGCGACATCAGCCCGATGACGAAGAGGAAATAGTAGCTCATCTGGACGTGGTTGCTGAGCACTTGCATCGCCGTAAACAGGCCTGTCACCACAATACCCAGCAGGTACTTGCCCCGATAGCACAGCACCATGCCGCCGATGGTTGGCGGTATGAAGCTCAGCGTCAGGAGTTTCCAGATGTGTCCGGCCTGTATGATGATAAAGTAATAACTGCTGAACGCCCAAAGCACAGCGCCGAGGGCTGCCATCCAAACGCGGAAGTCGAAGGCACGGAGCATGATGTAGAAGCCAAGCAGCATCATAAAGACGTAGGCAGCGTATGCCGAAAGGCCGGGCAAGCCGAGCTGATAGACGCGCTCCAACATGCTGAGTGTGTCGGTACTGTTGTAGCTGGGACTCATCTGATACGTCGGCATTCCGCAGAAGAGCGTGTTCGTCCAGCGTGTTCGCTCACCGTTGTGCGTGGCTCTGTACTGCTCCATCTCCACGCCGCTGCCGATGCCTCCTGTGTGGTCGTGCCCCGTCAGAACCAAACCGTCGCGGATAGGCACGATGAAATACACAACGCTGACAGCCACAAAGAACAGCACGGCCAGCACATCGGGAAGGAAAGACCCCCTACCCCCCTTTAGGGGGAACATTTTATTAGTTTCTGCTTTTAACATAATATCACTTGCCATTTAATCTTTTACCATCTTCTCCCCCTAAAAGAGAATAGAGGGTCAAAAACAAATCCCCCTTTTGTCCTCCTCCTGAAGGGGGGTTAAAGAGGGATTGCGTTCTCCCCCTAAAGGGGGAGTTAGAGGGGATCCACCTGTTTACTTACGCAGGCCGAGAGCTTTGACAATTGCACGATAGCGGTTGATGTCGCGAGCCTTCAAGTAGTTGAGCAAGGCGCGACGCTTACCAACGAGACCGGTCAAGGCACGCTCCGTGCTGTGGTCCTTGCGGTTAAGCTTCATGTGCTCGGTCAGATGCTTGATGCGATAGCTGAACAGAGCAATTTGGCTTTCAGCACTACCGGTGTCGTTCTTACCCTGACCATAAGTGCCAAAAATCTCTTCTTTCTTAGCTGAATCTAAGTACATAATAAATATTTGTTATGTGTTGAACTTGTTTGTCGAACAGCACCACTCGTCGGCACTGTTTCGCAAATGCGGGTGCAAAGTTACGAAGAAAAGATGAAACATGAAACATGAAACATGAAAATTATTCGTTTTCTGCACCACTTTTTGTTTATTTACCCTATGCCCGCCCTCCAACAAAGCGTCTCGATGCTCAACGACACACGTTAAGTTCGCCAACTTAACACGTGTAGTTGGCCGATGACACACGTGTCGTTTGACAACGAGACACGTGTAGTTTTGAGACTTAATGCATCGGGTGAAAGAACAAAAAAGCCGCTCCATCCTTCACGGACGAAGCGGCTTCATTATTATTGCAAATTAGAATTCTTATGCTTGAGCTTCTTCTGCTTCAGGAGCTGCAGTCTCTGCGGCTTCTGCTGCGGGTGCCTCGGCTGCGGGAGCCTCTGCGGGAGCAGCGGACTTCTTTGAAGAACGACGTGTGCGCTTTGTCTTCTTTGCAGTCTTTGCCATGTTCTCGTCGAAATCAACAAACTCGATGAAGCACATTGGTGCAGCATCGCTGGCGCGGAAACCTGTCTTGATGATGCGGGTGTAGCCTCCAGGACGGTCGGCAACCTTCTGAGAGATTACGGTAAACAGTTCCGTGATGGCATGCTTGTCCTGCAAGTAGCTGAACACAACGCGACGTGAATTGGTAGTATCCTCCTTTGACTTTGTAATCAGAGGCTCTACATACTTCTTCAAGGCCTTTGCCTTGGCGAGGGTCGTAGTGATTCTTTTGTGCATGATCAGGGAGATGGCCATGTTGCTCAACATTGCTGCCCTGTGGGATGCAGTACGACCCAGATGATTGAATTTCTTATTATGTCTCATGACTTCTTATTCTTTATCTAATTTATACTTAGAAATATCGG
>JAEEGL013246183.1_pt1 | contig 13747 bp, 10 predicted proteins | sample 9134231 | NCBI WGS metagenome assembly JAEEGL01 (sample SAMN16246548, study PRJNA631951) | gut metagenome | biome: gut microbiome; feature: rumen; material: fiber-attached | host: Bos | place: Iran: Karaj | collected 2018-10 | reverse complement strand
CTGACCTGCAAGAATCCGCGCTGCATCACGTCCACCGAACAGGAGCTGAAGCACGTCTTCCGGCTGACGGACCGTGAAAACAAGGTCTATCGCTGCATCTACTGCGAGACCAAGGCGGGCATCTGACGGGAAAGGAACCTGAAACGATGAAAAAAATCGGAATCATCATGGGAAGCAAGAGCGATCTTCCCGTGGTGCAAAAGGCAATCGACGTGCTGAAAGAACTGGAGATTCCTTATGAGGCGCATATCCTCTCCGCGCACAGAACGCCGGTCGAAGCCGCGGATTTCGCACGTTCCGCGCGGGCGAACGGCTTTGCCGCGATCATCGCGTTTGCCGGCATGGCCGCGCATCTAGCGGGCGCCGTTGCCGCAAACACCACGCTTCCGGTGATCGGCGTGCCCTGCAAGGGGCCCGTATTCGACGGAATGGACGCGCTTCTGTCCACCGTGCAGATGCCTTCCGGCATTCCGGTGGCGACCGTGGCGGTCAACGGCGGCGCCAATGCCGCTCTGCTGGCAGCGGAGATTCTGTCCGTCGGAGAACCGGACCTTGCCTGCAGGCTGAAAGATAGACGCGAAGCTGCCGCATCTGCAATTTTAGAACAGGATGCGCAGCTTGAAAAGGAACTCCGTCAATCTTAACCGATTGAGTCTTTGTATCGAAATTCATCAGAAAGAGGAATGTCATTATGGAAAACAAACTTGTTTACACCGGCAAAACCAAGAACGTCTATGCGCTGCCCAACGGCAACTATCTGTTGAAATTCAAGGATGACTGCACCGGCAAGGACGGCGTCTTTGATCCCGGCGAAAACTCCGTCGGTCTGACCATCGAAGGCGTGGGCGACGTGAATCTGCGCATGTCCGTCTATTTCTTTGAAAAGGTCAACGCCGCCGGCATCCGCACGCACTATGTCTCCGCGGATCTCAAAAACACCACCATGGAGGTCCTTCCCGCCAAGGTCTTCGGCAAAGGACTGGAAGTGATTTGCCGTTACAAGGCAGTCGGCAGCTTCCTTCGCCGTTACGGCGAATACATCGAGGAAGGCGCAGACCTGCCCGCCTATGTGGAAACCACCTTCAAAAACGACGCAAAGGGCGATCCGTTGGTCACAAAGGACGGCCTTGTGGTGCTTGGCGTAATGACCGCGGAACAATACGACGAAATCAAGGTTATGACGCAGAAAATTACGCGAATCGTGGCGGACGAAATGGAAAAGCGCGGCATGGTGCTTTACGACATCAAGTTTGAGTTCGGCTACGATGCGGACGGCAAGGTCATGCTGATCGATGAAATCGCTTCCGGCAACATGCGCGTCTACAAGGACGGCAATTACATCGATCCCATGACGCTTTCCGAGCTTTTCTTCGCGTAAGCGACCGCAGCTGTCGTACGGAACGGCGCGAGGGCTTCGTACCCTCGCGCACCGAATACAATTTTCAGGAGGTTCCCACATGGGAGGCTTTTTCGGCATCACATCCAAACACGACTGCATGGCCGACGTCTTCTTCGGTACCGATTATCATTCTCACCTCGGCACCCGCCGGGGCGGAATGGCGGCATACGATCCGGAGATCGGTCTGCAGCGCAAAATTCACAGCATCGAGAACGCTCCCTTCCGCACCCGCTTTGAGCACATCTTTGAAGAGATGAAGGGCACCGCTGCGATCGGCTGTATCAGCGACAGTGAACCGCAGCCCCTGCTGATCCGCTCCAATCACGGCACCTATGCCGTCTGTATGCTCGGTCCGATTAACAACCACGATTCGCTGATCGACCAGTATCTCTCCTTCTCCGGCGGTCACTTTGACGCCAAGACCGGCGGCGCGGTCAACGTCGTGGAGCTTCTGGTCGCGCTGATCGATCAAAAGACGGACTTTGCGGAGGGCATCCGCTTTGCCCAGAAATCCATCGACGGTACGGCTTCCATCCTGATCCTGAAGGAGGACGGCACCCTGATTGCCGCCCGCGATCGGCTGGGGCGGCTTCCCGTCACCATAGGCAGGCGTGAGGACGGTTATGCCGTCTCCTTCGAGTCCTTCGCCTATGAGAAGCTGGGTTTCGTTTTCGAGAAGGAACTCGGCCCGAGCGAGATCGTTGAACTGACCCCGGACAAGCTGACGCAGCTTCGCGCGCCCGATCGGGAAAAGCGTATCTGCGCCTTCCTTTGGTCCTATTACGGCTATCCCACTTCCACCTACGAAGGGGTCAACGTGGAAGCCATGCGCTACCGCAACGGCGCCATCCTTGCCAGAGCGGACAAGGACCGTGCGGAGGTGCAGGATATTGATTACGTGGGCGGCGTTCCGGATTCCGGTACCCCCCATGCCATCGGCTATGCCAACGAAAGCGGAAAGCACTTTGCCCGCGCATTCATCAAATACACCCCCACATGGGCGCGCAGCTTTATGCCGCCTGCGCAGGTGGACCGGAATACCATTGCCAAGATGAAACAGATTCCGGTCACGGAACTGATTCGGGACAAGGACCTGCTCTTCGTGGACGATTCCATCGTCCGCGGTACGCAGCTCAGAGAAACGGTGGAGTTTCTCTATGAAAACGGCGCCCGATCCGTCCATATGCGTTCCGCATGTCCGCCCATCATGTTCGGCTGCAAGTATCTGAACTTCTCGCGGGCGACCTCGGATCTGGAGCTGATTGCCCGCCGGGTGATTCTGGAACTGGAAGGCGAAGAAGGGTTCCGCTATCTGGAAGAATATGCCGACGGCAACACCGAGCGCGGGAAAAAGCTCCGTGCCAATATCTGCGAACGTTTTCACTTTTCTTCGCTGGAATTCCAGTCGCTGGAAGGCGTCATCGAGGCGATCGGTCTGCCTGAATGCGAGCTTTGTACCTATTGCTGGAACGGAAAGGAATAAAACATGAACGAGTTATCCAAATCCGAAGCATATGCGGCTGCCGGCGTTGACATCACCGCCGGTTACCGCGCCGTGGAGCTGATGAAGCGTCACATTTCCGCCACCGTAACCCCCGGCGTATGTTCCGACGTGGGCGGCTTCGGCGGGCTCTTTGCGCTTGATCTCACGGGGATCCGCCGTCCGGTCCTGGTTTCGGGAACCGACGGCGTCGGCACCAAGCTGAAGCTGGCTTTCCTCATGGACAAGCATGACACCGTGGGCGTGGATTGCGTCGCGATGTGTGTCAACGATATCATCTGCTGCGGAGCAAAGCCGCTGTTCTTTCTGGATTATATCGCCTGCGGCAAGAACATTCCGGAGCGCATCGAACAGATTGTCAAGGGCGTCTGCGACGGGTGCGTGCAGGCGGGCTGTGCCCTGATCGGCGGGGAGACCGCCGAGATGCCCGGTTTCTATCCCGAGAACGAATACGATCTCGCGGGCTACGCCACCGGTGTGGTGGACAGGGACCGCATTCTGAACAACGCAGAGACGGAACCCGGGGACGTCATCATCGCCCTGCCGTCGAGCGGCGTTCACTCCAACGGTTTTTCCCTGGTGCGTAAGGTCTTTGACGTGGAACACGCTGACCTTACCGCACCCGTGGAAGCGCTCGGGGGCAAGTCTTTGGGAGAGACCCTGCTCACGCCCACCCGCATCTACGTGAAACCGATGCTGGCGCTGATGGAAAAGATTCGGGTCAAAGGCGTTTCCCACATCACCGGCGGCGGCTTTTATGAGAACATCCCGCGCATGATCCCGGACGGGCTATGCGCAAAGATCCATGAAAAGGATGTGCGCATCCTGCCGATCTTTGAACTGATCGAAAAGACCGGCGGCATCTCCCGCCGGGATATGTTCAACACCTTCAACATGGGCATCGGTATGTGTCTTACGGTGTCGGCAAAGGACGCCGACGCTGCGCTGCAAATCCTTATCGAGCAGGGTGTGGACGCCTATCTTCTCGGCGAAATCGTTCGTGGCGAGCGGAGGATTGAGCTATGCTGAACCGGCAGCGCGTCCGCGTTGCGGTGCTGGTCTCCGGCGGCGGCACAAACCTGCAGGCGATTCTGGACGCAAGAGACAAGGTGATCCGCAGCGCCGAGATCGCCCTGGTGATTTCCAACAAACCGAACGCCTACGCGCTGGAGCGGGCCAAAGCCGCGGGCATACCCGCAGCGGTCATCTCCCCGAAAGCGTTGGGCGGCAAAGAAGCCTTTGAACGGGAACTTCAAAAAACGCTGGAACGCGAAAAGATCGATCTCATCGTTCTGGCGGGCTTCCTTGTTATCCTTTCCCCGGATTTCACAAGCCGCTGGGATCACCGCATCCTCAACATTCATCCGGCGCTGATTCCGTCCTTCTGCGGAAAGGACTATTACGGTTTGCATGTTCATGAAGCGGTGCTTGCGCGCGGCGTCAAGGTTACCGGCGCAACCGTTCACTTCGTCAACGAAATCCCGGACGGCGGCGAGATCCTTCTGCAGAAGGCCGTGGAGGTACAGCCGGAGGATACGCCCGAAACGCTGCAGCGCCGCGTCATGGAGCAGGCGGAATGGATCCTGCTGCCGAAAGCGGTTGAACTGGTTTCCGAAAAAATTCTTGCAGGAGAATAACATGGATATTTACGAATCTCTTTCGATCGCGGAGCGTATCCGCGGCAACGCCTACCCCGGCCGGGGTATTGTTCTGGGATTGACGGAGGACGGGACACGGGCTGTTTCGGCGTACTTTATCATGGGCCGCAGCGTAAACTCCCGAAACCGAATCTTTGTCATCAAAAACGGCGAAGTCTTCACCGAACCCTTCGACGTCTCGAAGGTGGAGGACCCCAGTCTCATCATCTACGCCGCGATCAGACAATATGAAAACAAGCTGATCGTCACCAACGGTGATCAGACCGATACGGTTTATGAAGGCCTGTGCGCCGGAAAAACCTTTTCCGAAGCGCTGGAAGCCCGCAGCTTTGAGCCGGACGCGCCGAACTTTACGCCGCGCATCAGCGGTCTGTTCACGCTGGACCCGGCCGCGCCGCGGTATGAAATGAGCATTCTGAAGAGCATCGACGCCGCGGGGACCGACTGTGCGCGCTTCGTCTTTGCCTATCCCGCCGTGCCCGGGCTCGGACATTTTATCCACACCTATCTAAGGGACGGCAAACCGCTGCCCACCTTTACGGGCGAACCGGAGCGTATCAAGCTCGGCAACGACATCGATGCTTTCACTGCGTCACTCTGGGAAAATCTGAACCCGGAAAACCGAATCTCCCTTTATGTCCGCTTCATTGAACTGAAATCCGGAAACTGCACGGAACGCATCATCAATCGCAATCGGTAAGGAGCAAGTATGAATGAATTTGAACTGAAATACGGCTGCAATCCCAATCAAAAGCCCGCCCGCATCTATATGGAAGACGGGAGCGAGCTGCCCGTCGAGATTCTCAACGGGCGCCCGGGCTATATCAACTTTTTGGACGCGCTCAACTCCTGGCAGCTGGTTCGGGAGCTGAAACAGGCGTTGGGACTTCCCGCTGCGGCATCCTTCAAGCACGTCAGTCCCACCTCTGCCGCCGTCGGCTTGCCTTTGCCGGAGCGGCTCAAAAAAGCCTGCTTCGTGAACGACATTCCCGATCTGGATCAGAATCCTCTGGCGTGCGCTTACGCAAGAGCGCGCGGCGCCGACCGGCTCTGCTCCTTCGGCGACTGGGCAGCGCTCTCGGATACCTGTGATGCGCTGACCGCAACGCTCATCAAGCGCGAGGTTTCCGACGGCGTAATCGCGCCGGACTACACACCGGAAGCGCTTGCAATCCTGAAAACCAAGCGCAAGGGCGGCTACAACATCGTAAAGATCGACCCCACATACGTTCCTGCGCCGCGGGAACACAAGCAGGTTTTCGGCGTAACCTTTGAGCAGGGCCGCAACGACAGCAAGATTGACGGCTCCCTTTTGCACAGCATTGTGACCGAAAACAAGGAATTGCCCGAGACCGCGGTGCGCGATCTGATCGTTTCCATGATCACCCTGAAATATACGCAGTCCAACTCCGTCTGCTATGCCGTCGACGGGCAGGCGATCGGCGTCGGTGCGGGGCAGCAGTCCCGCATTCACTGCACCAGGCTTGCGGGCTCCAAGGCGGATACCTGGTTTTTGCGGCAGGCGGACAAGGTCCTTGCGCTGCCGTTTCTGCCGAAGATGGCACGTCCCGACCGGGATAATGTCATCGACGGCTATATCAATCGGAATGAAGAGGACGTTTGTGCCGAGGGCGTCTGGCAGCGGTTCTTTACCCGCCGCCCGGAGCCCTTCACCCCGGAAGAACAGCGCGCATACCTGAATACCGTACAGGGCGTTGCGCTCGGTTCCGACGCGTTCTTCCCCTTCTCGGACAACATCGAACGCGCACATCTGAGCGGTGTAAAGTACGTCGCGCAGCCCGGCGGTTCCATTCGGGATGACGCGGTCATCGAGTGCTGCAACAGGCACGATATGGTGATGTGCTTTACGGGTTTAAGGCTGTTCCATCATTAAGGAGTACGATATGAAAGTCATGGTGATCGGCGGCGGCGGGCGCGAGCACGCCATCGTCAAAAAACTGAAAGAGAATCCGAACGTTACCGCGCTCTGCTGTCTTCCGGGAAACGGCGGCATCGCAAAAGACGCCGTCTGCGTCCCCGTCTCCGCGACGGATCTTGACGGCATCGTGCGTTTTGCAAAGGAACAAAAGATCGATTACGCCGTGGTGGCGCCGGACGACCCGCTTGCGCTCGGTGCGGTCGACCTTTTGGAAGCTGCAGGCGTACCCTGCTTCGGTCCGCGGAAAAGCGCCGCGATCATCGAAGCGTCCAAGGTTTTTTCAAAGGACCTGATGAAGCGTTACGGTATTCCCACTGCCCGATATGAAACCTTCGACAATATGGCTGCGGCGCAGGCATATCTTGAGACCGCACCCATGCCGACGGTCATCAAGGCGGACGGTCTTGCGCTCGGCAAGGGCGTGATCATTGCGCAAACACTTTCGGAGGCAAAGGAAGCCGTTCATGCCATGATGGAGGACAAGCGTTTCGGCAAAAGCGGCGAGCGCATCGTGATCGAGGAATACCTCGAGGGGCCGGAAATCTCCGTTCTTTCCTTTACGGACGGCAAAACCGTCGTTCCCATGGTGTCCTCGATGGACCACAAGCGAGCAGGGGACGGCGATACCGGATTGAACACCGGCGGCATGGGAACAATCGCGCCGAATCCCTTCTATACCCCGGAGGTTGCGGAACGCTGCATGCGGGAGATCTTTCTGCCCACGATCCGCGCCATGGCGGCGGAAGGACGTCCGTTCAAAGGCTGTCTCTATTTCGGACTGATGCTGACCGCGGACGGTCCCAAGGTGATCGAATACAACTGCCGCTTCGGCGATCCCGAGACACAGGTGGTTCTGCCGCTTCTGAAGACCGATCTTCTGACCGTGATGCAGGCGGTGACGGAAGAAAGGCTGGCAGAGTGTCCGGTGGAATTTGATAACGGTGCCGCCGCCTGCGTGATTCTGGCGTCCAAGGGATACCCCGCATCCTATGAAAAGGGTTTTCCCATCTGCATTCCCGAAAATTTGGACGCCGAAGTCTATGTGGCGGGAGCGAAGGAGCAGGACGGTCGGTTGGTTACATCCGGCGGACGCGTTCTCGGCGTCACCGCAACCGCGCCGACGTTGAAAGCGGCTCTTCAAAAGGCCTACACTGCAGCGGAGCAGATTCATTTTGAGAACGTCTATTATCGCCGGGACATCGGAAAACGTGCGTTGGCGGCATCGGAGGACTGACATGGTATATCGCATTTATGTAGAAAAAAAGCCCGGCTTTGCGCAGGAGGCGGAAGCGCTGTGCAGCGAATTGCGTTCCTTTCTCGGAATTGCGGGGCTCAGACAGGTTCGCATTCTGAATCGATATGATGCGGAGGCGATCAGTCGGGAACAGTTCGAAGCCGCAATCTCAACGGTCTTTTCCGAACCGCAGGTGGACGTTGCCTTAGAGAACGTCGATCTCTCCGACGCCGATGCCGTATTTGCCGTGGAATATCTCCCCGGTCAGTTCGATCAACGGGCGGATTCCGCTGCGCAATGCATCCAGATTCTCTTCCAGTCCGAGCGTCCCGTCATCCGTTCGGCAAAGGTCTATGCCCTCAGCGGTACGCTGAACGCGGAGGATCTCAACCGAATCAAGAAATATGTCATCAACCCCGTGGAGGCGCGTGAGGCTGCGCAGGCTTTGCCCGAGACGCTGAAAACGCCCTACGAAATTCCCACTGCCGTCCGCACGCTGGAAGGCTTCCGGTCACTGAAAGAATCGGAATTGTCGAACATGATCCGCAATTACGGTCTTGCCATGGATGAAGCGGACATCGCGTTCTGTCAGGCATACTTCCGCGATGAGGGGCGCGACCCCACAATCACCGAGCTGAAAATGATCGACACCTACTGGTCCGATCACTGCCGGCATACCACCTTCCATACGATCATCGACAACGTGCGTTTTGCGGATCCGGAATTGCAGCAAACATACGAGGATTACCTTGCGCTGCGCCGGGAGCTCGGCAGAACCAAACCGCCGTGTCTGATGGATCTTGCCACCATCGCGGTGCGTGATCTGAAACAAAAAGGCAAACTGGATAAACTCGACGAGTCCGAGGAGATCAACGCGTGCACCGTCCGAATTACGGTAGACGTGGACGGCAAGCCGGAACCGTGGCTGCTCCTTTTCAAAAATGAAACGCACAATCATCCGACCGAAATCGAGCCGTTCGGCGGCGCTGCCACCTGCATCGGCGGTGCAATTCGCGATCCGCTTTCGGGAAGAGCATATGTCTATGGCGCGATGCGCGTCACCGGCGCAGCGGATCCTATGAAGCCGGTCTCCGAGACCATTCCGGGCAAACTCCCGCAACGCAAGCTGGTCACCACCGCAGCCGCAGGTTATTCCTCTTACGGCAATCAGATCGGTCTCGCCACCGGTCTTGTGGAAGAGCTTTACCACCCCGGCTACGCCGCAAAACGCATGGAGATCGGCGCGGTCATCGCCGCCGCGCCGCAGGCGAACGTCCGGCGGGAACGTCCCGTTCCGGGCGACGTCGTAATTCTTTTGGGCGGCAGCACCGGCCGTGACGGTATCGGCGGCGCAACCGGCTCCTCCAAAGCGCACACAACGCATTCCGTCGAAGTCTGCGGCGCAGAGGTCCAGAAGGGCAACGCGCCCGAGGAGCGCAAGCTCCAACGCCTCTTCCGCACGCCCGAAGCTGCGCGGCTCATCAAGCGCTGCAACGATTTCGGCGCGGGCGGCGTCAGCGTCGCGATCGGCGAGCTGGCGGACGGCGTACAGATTGACCTCAACACCGTTCCCCGAAAGTATGAAGGTTTGGACGGCACCGAGCTTGCGATCTCCGAGTCACAGGAACGCATGGCTGTCGTGGTTGCGTCCGAAGACGCCGAACGTTTCCTGGCGCTTGCTGAGCGGGAAAACCTGCAGGCGTGCGTCGTGGCGAAAGTCACCGAAGAACCGCGTCTGGTCATGGAATGGAACGGAAAGCGCATCGTGGATCTGAGCCGTGCCTTTTTGAATTCCAACGGTGCGGAAAAGCATATCGACATTGAGACCGCTGCGCCGCAAAAGGAAGACCCGATTGCGGAAACAAGCTTCCGGGCAGCCTGCGAGCGGGTCACGGAGGACTTGAATCTCTGCTCTCACCGCGGACTGTCCGAACGTTTTGATTCCACCATCGGCGCAGGAACCGTGCTCATGCCGTTCGGCGGCAAGCATCAGCTGACCCCCATTCAGGCGATGGTGCATAAAATCGCGGTGGAACAGGGACACACCGACGACTGTTCTCTGATGGCATACGGGTTCGATCCGTATCTGTCCTCCTTAAGCCCCTATCACGGCGCATACCTTGCCGTGGTGGATTCCGTCGCGAAACTGGTCGCTTCCGGCGCGAAGTTCGAGGACGTTTATCTGAGTTTTCAGGAATACTTCTGTAAGCCCGGACGCGATCCGAAACGCTGGGGACAGCCGCTTTCCGCACTGCTCGGCGCATTCCGTGCCCAAACGGATCTCGGCATCGGAGCGATCGGCGGCAAGGATTCCATGTCCGGCACCTTCGAAACGCTCGACGTGCCGCCCACACTCGTGAGCTTTGCGGTCACGACCGACAAAACGGCGCATATCATTTCTCCGGAGTGCAAAGCGCCGGGACGTTCCGTAATCCTGCTGGAACCGGAAAGGGACGCAAACGGCCTGCCCAAAGCCGCTTCTTTGCTCGCGCTGTTTGATCGCATCACTGCGTTGCAGCGCGCGGGAATCATCACGGCGTGCTGGGCTGTCGGCTTCGGCGGAATTCTGGAGGGCATTCTGAAAACGACATTCGGCAACGGTTACGGATTCCGCTTCGATGAGCGGATCCCCGTGGCGGAGCTGCTGCAAAAGCAATACGGCGCGTTCCTCGCGGAAGTAACGGAAGATGTTCCGGACAGCAGAACTGTCGGCGTCGTGACTGCGGAACCGCGTTTTGTATACGGCGAAACGTCTCTGGATGCCGAAGCGCTGCGTCAGAAATGGGAGCGCCGTCTGGAATCCGTCTATCCCGCCGGAATCGACGAAACGGTCGAGACCTATGCGCCGCTTGCCTATTCTGCCGAACACCGGATTGCACCGGCCGTTCGCTGCGTGCGTCCCAAGGTTCTGATCCCCGTTTTCCCCGGCACCAACTGCGAGTACGACAGCGCAAGAGCCGTTCGTGAAGCGGGGGCGGATCCGGAGATTCTGGTCATCAACAACCTTTCTGCCGACGGCATCCGCCGCTCCGTCGACCGCTTCGCGGCGGTATTGGAAAATGCGCAAATCGTCTTTATCCCCGGCGGCTTTTCCGGCGGCGACGAACCGGACGGCAGCGGAAAGTTCATTACCGCATTCTTCCGCAACGCGGCGATCCGCGAAGGCGTGACGACGCTTCTGGAGCGTCGTGACGGTCTGATGCTGGGCGTCTGCAACGGTTTTCAGGCACTTGTCAAGCTGGGATTGGTGCCGTACGGCAGAATCACCGACCCGTCGCCGGAGAGTCCGACACTGACGTTCAATACGATCGGACGCCACCAGTCCCGCATCGTGCGCACCCGCATTGTTTCCGACAAGTCGCCCTGGTTCTCCGGTTTGAAGGTGGGCGAGATCGTCAGTGTACCCATCTCGCACGGCGAAGGACGCTTCATCGCTTCCGACGCCGTTCTTGCGGAATTGATCCGAAACGGGCAGGTTGCCACGCAGTATGTGGACCTGAACGGCATTCCGACCTCCGATCTGCGATTCAATCCGAATGGTTCCGTCCTTGCCATCGAAGGGATCACCTCGCCCGACGGTCGGGTCCTCGGCAAGATGGGACACTCCGAACGCATCGGTCCGGATCTCTATCAAAACGTTCCGGGAAGCTACGACAGCCATCTGTTCGAATCGGCCGTCCGGTACTTCCGCAACGTCTGAAAACTGCCGGTCAACAGCCGCTCGGATCACCTCCGCACCCGTGCGGAAGCGTTCATCCTCCGCGAGATCGTTTACGGAGAACAGCCGGATAAACAGTCCAAAAAAGCATTCAACCCCTTTTGCCGAAACAGGCAAAAGGGGTTGACGTTATCTGTTCACACCGATATCTCCGCATCATGGACCGTCGGCGTCCCGTACTGTGCGCGGTAAATCTCCAGCAACTGCTCGACCTGCTGCGCACAGCGGCCTATATAATCCTGCGGCACCAGCAGAGCGGAAAGCTCCTGTTCCGTCATGCCGAATACCCCCGTGGCAGCAAGACGTGAAATCAGATCGCAGGGCTTTCCCGCACGCATCTCTTTCGCGCTTTCCATGGAGCATCTGCGGATAACTTCATGCAGGACCTGCCGATCTCCTCCCCGCTTGACGGCTTCCATCAACAGGTTTTCCGTAGCGAGGAATGGCAGATATTCCATCAGGCTCTTCTCCACCACGGCTTCGTTGACATGCAGCCGCGCGCTGATGTTCCGGCTGAGACGCAGGATCGCGTCGGCACAGAGGAACCCCTCCGGCAGGGAGATACGGCGATTGGCCGAGTCGTCCAGCGTCCGTTCCAGCCACTGGGTCGAAGCAACGGCCGCTGCATTGGCCGCATTTGCCATAAGGTGTCTGCTCAGCGAACAGATGCGTTCCGAACGCATGGGATTGCGCTTGTAAGGCATGGCGGACGAGCCGATCTGGTCCGCTTCAAAGGGCTCCTCCAGCTGCCGATCATGCTGCAGCAGACGAATATCCGTAGCCATGCGGCAACAGGTCTGTGCAATGGCAGACAGGGCGTTCAGGATACGGCTGTCCAACTTTCGCGGATAGGTCTGACCGCAGACGTCGAAGCAGCGCTCAAAGTCGAAAGCCGCAGCCAGGCGTCGGTTCAGCTCCTCCACCTTCGTCCCGTCGCTGTCGAACAGGTCCAACAAACTCGCTTCCGTTCCGGTAGCGCCGCGACAGCCCAAAAAACGGATGCCGGAAATCACAAATTCCACCTCTTCTATGTCAGTCAGAACGTCCTGAAGCCAGAGGGACGCTCGCTTGCCTACCGTCACCGGTTGAGCCGGCTGATAATGGGTATAGCCCAGAGTCGGCAAACTGCGATACCGCTCGGCAAATGCGGCCAGATTGGCGGCAAGCTCCAAAAGCTCCCGCTTGATATACCGCAAAGCATCCCGGTAGAGGATCAGATCGGCATTGTCCGTCACGTAGCAGCTGGTAGCTCCCAGGTGAATGATGCCTGCGGCCTCCGGCGCAGCGACACCATAGGCATAGACATGGGCCATCACATCGTGGCGCACCTCCTTCTCCCGTCGTGCCGCCAGCTCGAAGTCGATATCCTCCTGATGGGCTTCCAGGGCCGCTACCTGCTCCGCCGTAACGGGCAGCCCCAGTTCGTGTTCGGCGCGAGCCAGCTCCGTCCACAGTCGGCGCCAGGTCTCGATACGGGTCCTCTGGGAGAACAGACGCTTGAGCTCCTCCGAAGCATATCGGGAGCACAGGGGGGATTCATATGTATCGTACAAGGTCATTACCTCCATATCGTTCGTCAGTCGGATCAGTGATCCGCGGAAAATACTTTGTTCTTCGGCGGATCATACGCCGCACGCCTCATGAACGTACCTTTTCGACTATCCCTCATGCATCGTGCTCACACAGGCGGCGCATGACCTCAGCATAGGCATCCTCCACATCCCCCAGGTCTCTGCGGAAACGGTCTTTGTCCAGCTTCTTTCCCGTTTTGCTGTCCCAAAGGCGGCAGGTATCCGGGCTGATCTCGTCTGCCAGAATGATCGTTCCGTCCGAAAGCCGTCCGAATTCCAGCTTGAAGTCCACCAATGTCACGCCGCAATCCGCCCAGACGGCGCGCAGGACTTCATTGACGCGAAAAGCATACCGTTTGATCGTCTCTATCTCGTCTTCCCGGGCAAGATGCATCGCCATTGCGTGCGAGGTGTTGATCAGAGGATCTCCGAGGGCGTCGTTCTTATAGGAAAACTCTACGGTCGGGGCATCGAAAACCACGCCTTCCGGCACGCCGTACCGCTTGGAAAAGGAACCGGCGGCGATGTTGCGGACGATTACCTCCAGCGGAACAATCTCGACGCGTCTAACGAGCGTTTCCCGCTCCGAAAGCTCTTTCACGAAATGGGTCGGAACCCCTTCACGTTCCAGCCGCTGCATCAATCGGTTGCTCATCCGGTTGTTGATGACGCCTTTTCCGCAGATCGTCCCCTTTTTCAGACCGTTGAACGCCGTTGCATCGTCCTT
>JAEEGL013108901.1_pt1 | contig 13747 bp, 12 predicted proteins | sample 9134231 | NCBI WGS metagenome assembly JAEEGL01 (sample SAMN16246548, study PRJNA631951) | gut metagenome | biome: gut microbiome; feature: rumen; material: fiber-attached | host: Bos | place: Iran: Karaj | collected 2018-10 | reverse complement strand
TCCGGCGGTCTTTATCACGCATGATCCGGAAGACGTAGACATATTTGCCGGCGAACTTGTCCTCTACAAAGATGGGCGGGCACGCCACATCGAAGATTACGCCGCTGTCCGCCCCGACTATCCGACAGCCATAGCCTGCCTACGCGCGCTCCAGGAAGCAGCCCGTTCACATGCAGATGAATAATATCTTCCTGTTTGAGTACGGCATACGCTGGCATATAGCTCTGGGACAACAGCGGCTGTCAGGCATCATACGTCGGCAAGACCGGACAAGATCTCCTGGGCGACGAAAGCGGCGTCTCTTCCGCTTTCCCTCTCAAAGTGCTCCAGCACGGACAGGGCACGCGTGCGGCGGCGGCGTATGGCCGCGCAGGCATCCACATCGCCGGCAAAAGCAAGGAGCTTCTTCTCGTAGCGTTCCATGATGGGCGTGAAGCGGGAACCGCAGACAAATTTGTCGGCAAGGAACACCGCCTCCCGTTCGGAAAAGGGAACGTTTTCCTGCAACGAGATGTCGTTGTGGCTCTCGACCATCCGGGCCATGCGCTCCATGCCCCAGCGCCGGAAAAGTCGCCCGGCGGCGGCCTCGTGCCCCTTCTCTCCCTTGCAGATGTCGTGGAGCAGCCCCCCCGCGAGGGCAAGGTCGGCCGACAAGCCGGGAAGGCAACTCGCAACGGCCGCGGCGACCGCTCCCACGGCGCGGGCATGCGCCCTGCCCTTATCAGGAACATGCATCACGTCAAGCAGCTCGAGCGCTTCTTCCGGCGACAGTGCATCGAAGCCTTGCGCCAACTTTTTCATACCCTCATAATCCTCGGGGGTATCCATATCCCTGAGGATGAAGGAATCCGCACAGGGGACGATCTCGCAAGGCAGGGACTCCAAGGCCTGGCGCAGACCTCCGACCCATCTCTTTTGAGCCAGCAACGGTTTCATGGCTGCCGGGAAAAGAGGGGGATGCCCTGTTCTTCCCCTGTAAGAAGGAAGAAGGACGGCATCGCCCTTCGTTGCAGAAACTTCCATAAGGGTCCGTATGGTCATGATCCTGACAAGAGGGATGTCGACAGGCTGCACAAAAAAATGGCTGCACTCCTGCGGAATGGCGTTGAGCCCCGCCAGCACGCTGGAATACATGCCGTCTTCCGGCCTGGGATTGAGCGCAAATGTTCCTCCGGCGGCATGAGCTACTGCCCTGATCTCCTCAGCCCTGCAGCCGCCGACAACAATGGCATGGACGCCCATGCCACGGTATCGCTGGCACAAAGCGGAAAGTGTTCTGAGCGTGCCGCTTGCAAAAGGAAGCGGCAGCAGCGGCTTGAAGAGTGGCGCCATGCGGCTCGAAAATCCGCCGGCAAGGATGATGACGCAGGGGGTCATCGCCCTGCCGGCCAGCCCCTGCCGGTGATATCTGCTCCCCGCCTGTGGGCAATGCATTCTCCAAGGATGCTCACGGCGATCTCCTCGGGGGTCTCTGCACCGATGGACAGACCGATAGGAGAATGGATGCGTTCCAGGTCTCCCAGGTCAAAGCCTTCTTCAAGAAGCTTGCCGTAGACCTGCCTGCGCTTCGAGGAACTGCCTATCATGCCGATGTAGCCGGCGTTGGTTTTGAGTGCCTGGGAAACGACGGTCCGATCGAAGAGATGCCCGCGCGTGACCACGACGATGTAATCACGCTGCGTAATGCGAAAACCGGCGAAGCAATCCTCGTATCCGGGCACGACGTGAACGTCCGCCATAGGAAAACGCTCAGGCGAGGCAAACTCTTCCCTGTCGTCGATGACATGGACGGAAAACCCCGTCAGGGTGGCGATGGATGCCGTCGGCAGGGAAACATGTCCGCCGCCGGCGATGATCATGCGCTCTCCGGTCCTGCAACGCTCGCAGTAGAACTGCCGTCCTTCCGCTCCGACAAGCGCAGCTTCCGTGCCGGGCGTAGCCATTGTTTCCGTGATCACGGCAAGCGGCAATGCTGGACAGCCTCCTTCAGCCGCGCCCGGCTTCCACCCTGCTCCGTCCGGCAGAAGAACAACCCACGATCCTTTTTGCGGCGGATAGGGACGCACGATGATGCATCCTTCACCGTCTGCGGATTCCAGCGCCCTTGCCACAATCCCTACGGACGGAAGCGAAGGCAGGAAAGGCTCGATGAGCAGCGACACTCTGCCGCCGCAGATCAGGTCGGAACGGGCAGCGAGCGTGCCGTCCATGGCGATGTCCAGAGTTGCCGGCTCACCGCTGCCACAGGCCGCAGCGCAGGCCTCGATGGCCATGGCTTCAGCAAGCCCGCCGCCGGTCGTTCCGGAAAGGAGGCCTCCAGGGCCCGCAAGCAGGCGCGATCCCGTGCCTCTTGGAGCGGAGCCCATCTGAAAGACGACCGTGGCCAGGGCTGCTGGACGTCCTGCCTCCAGTTCATGCAGGAGTTTTAAAAGGATCTGTTCCATCGTGCGCTCCTTTGCGTATGTGCTTGAGGCCAACGGTCCCTTTGCTGCGGACGTACCGTCCCTCTATTGAGGAGAGTCGGCGCAGCGGGCTGCCGCAGGGGCAGGGACCTTCCAGCCAGCGGGCCGCATCCCCTGTGCGGTAGCGTATGAGCGGCATGGCTTCGCGGCGCAGAGTCGTGACAACTATCTCGCCCAGTTCCCCTTCACGGACAGGCATCCCCGTCAGCGGGGAAAGTATTTCTATGAAAAGGTCGAGCTCACGCAAATGGTAGCCGCACCGGGAGAGGCATTCCACGCCTCCGCCAAAACAGGTCTCAGTCATTCCCCAATGATCCAGCACGCGGCATCCCCATGATGCTTCCATTGCACTTCTCAAGTCCCCGGGGAGCATGTCGCCGCTCGAGAGAATGCCCTGCACACATGACAGTGCTTCGCGCAGTGCCCGATGGTCATTCGAAAGTTCCAGGAGCTTTCTCAACTGCTCAGGTCCCGCTACGAGGATGTTCGGGCGGAAAAGCAGGAAGTCTTCTTCAAGCGAAGAAAGCCCGATGCCAGGATCTGCCGCTTTAACAGTGATATCGCCTGGAACGAGGGCCTGTCGCAGCAAGTCCGCCACGCCGTCCGGTCTTTGCGCGCCCGGCAGCATGACAAGAAGGCGCTCTCCCGCATGGACGAGAGGCGACATGCCAGCTGCGAAAAAAGAGACCGTGCGCTGCAGATCGCCACGGGTGAACATGATGCGCTTGGGCGTGCCGGAACTCCCGGATGTCCGCATGGTCACGATGCGCTGCACGTCACCCGCCGGGACGCAGAGGAGCTCATGGCAGTCTGCCAGGTCTTCCGGCATGGTGAATGGCAGCCGGCGCAGCTTTTCTTCGCAGTCGACCGCAAGGTCATGCCCGGCAAGGCGGCGGCTGTACAGCCTGCTTCGTTCCGAGGCATGGACAAGTGTCCGGCGCAAGTACAAGAGGCGCACCTGTTCCAGGCGCTCGGCAAAGCCAGGATCCTGCGCAGTCGTTCCGGGGAAGGAAGCATCCAGATCTTCCTGCAGCCAGGCGTCGATGGGCGAACGCTGCTCCTCTCTCATGTTGCGCTTGCCCGGGCGTCCCGGCAGGCAGAGACATCCGCTCCGCGATAGGGGGAAACTCCGGCCAGGGAAGTGATATTGTACATGCAAAAGGGGATCAGCCTGCCATCGGCAGCAGCAACATGGATGCAGCAGGTCCTCAGCCTCTTGACATCCACGCTCAGCGAGTCCTGAAAGGCCATGGCAGAGACGGTGAAGCGCGTGTCCGCCCCGCATGCGGCGATGAACTTGTCAAAGTCGTCGCTGATCCCGCCTGCTTTCTTTGCTGGCGAACCCCAGTGCGCCGCGGTGAAAGCCCTGGAGATGCGGGAGCCTTCGGCATTGTCGATGACGGCGGAAGATCCGGCGCTCCCACAGCAGCAGGGGGAAGAGATAGGCTCGGCAGAAAGCCCGCTCCCTTTTCGTGCGTACACGGCGCTGAACGAACAGAGCGGATGCTCACATGACGGCGGATGGAAATGCCTTGCCCTGATCCTGCCGGAGGTCTGGGCTTCAAGCAGATGCATAAGTTCCGGCAGGGTGATGCGCTGCGCCTGTTCCATTTGCCGGGGGAAACGCCCGAAGGAGGCTGCAGGCTGAAAATGCACCCCGCGCACGGTCGGTCCCTGTCCAGCGGCAAAGTCCGTCAGTGCGCCCACTCCATACTCATTGGCGCCGCGCACGAGCGTGCATACCAGAACGACGCCAAGCCCGGCTTTTTGGCAGGCTTCCAGGGCGGCGAGCTTTTCCTTGAGCAAGGGGCGGCCGCGCAGCATGACATAGGCTGCGTCACTCAACCCGTCAAACTGGAGATAGACGGAGTCGAGCCCTGCCTCCTTGATCTGCTGTGCAAAGCCTTGTTCCCCTGCCAACCGCAACCCGTTAGTGTTGACCTGTATAAGAGAGAATCCTTTGCGGGCAGCCAGCCGTATGATCTGCGGAAGGTCGTCCCTTTCAGAAGGCTCCCCGCCAGACAGCTGGAGCTGGCACGGTCCGGAAACCGCTGCAAGCACGTCCATGCGCCGTTCCAGATCCTCAAGCGACGGATCCCTGTCAGGATCGCCCCTCCCTGATCCGGCATAGCAGACGGGGCAGCCTAGGGAACATCGCTGCGTCACTTCCACAAGACCGACGCAGGTGTGCTGCTCATGTTCCGGGCAGAGTCCGCAGTCGAAGGGACATCCCTTCTCTTTTCCCGTGGCGGGACGGACCGGAAAGGCCGGCTTTCTTATGCCGGCGCGCCAGGTCAAAAAATCAGGGCCATCTTCATGTATCTTCCACGCCGGGACGGAGAACTCACCATGTTCGGAGCAAGTCTTGACCAGCTGGATCGTTTCCGCGCTGCGCTCATAGCGCGCAGGTATCTTTTTAAGGCAGATGGGGCACAGGCTTTCCGTTCGCAATTCATTCGCCTCCTTCTTCCATGTCAATGCCGTATTCGTCGCAGAGTTCCCGGATGCGCTCCCAGCAATCGGATAAAAGCGGCGCGCAGGCGGTCATGTCCGGCGCGGCGCCGGACCGCGGAACACCTGCGTCGATGGCGAGATAGGAAGCAATGGAGTCGCAGCGAGTGCCGCATATCGCTGTCCGTTCGATGAACCACTGTGCGTATTCATTGATGATAGCATCGGGCAAGCCTCTTTTCCCTTCCCCGCAAAGCCAGGCGAGGACTGCTGCTCCGCCATGCAGCAGGCCGCATTCGCAGCCCGCCCCGCCCAAACCGAGGCACAGCCCCCGCATGGCCCTGACGAGATCGGGAGATTCTTCCTCCCTGCCCGAAAGGGCAAGATCCATGAGCAGCTGCGAACAGCAGTGACCTTTTCGCAAAAAAGGGACGAGCGAAAGCATGAGGTCGTCCATGATCATGCCTCCTTTTGCGTTTGCTGCAGGGCGTCCTCATCCCGCCCGATCTTGCAGGCCACCCACAGCCCGTAGCCATAGCGCCTGCCCCCGCTCGTGCAAAAACTGGAAACCGGGACGTCGCCGTACCAGACGAGTCGTGCCGCCATCTCCCTGAGCGCTTCCGGATGGTCTTCGAATGCCGTGACGTGCATTCCGGCGGCACGCAGGCCGGAATCCGTGACGGCAAGACTCCTGGCTCCCTGGAGGCAGGAAGCATGCTCCTCTGGCGCTGTCTGCCTTTCTTCGCCTGTCAGATAGACATCCGTGAGCAAAAGCCTCCCGCCGGTGCGCAGCAGGCGCGCAAAGCCCGCGAGGGCTTTGTCCTGATCCGGAAGCAGGGAAAGCACGCATTCACAGACTATCCCGTCCAGTGATCCCTCATCCATATCGATGGCTGAAGCATCGCCCTGCAGAAAAGGGAGACCTTCCTGAAAATGCCGTTCCCTGTCCAGCCCCACGGCGTCCAGTCCTGCATCCAGCAGCATGCGCAGCGTGCCGCCGCTGCCGCAGCCCACGTCCAGCACGGCCTCGCCTGCGGCGAATCCGCAGAGCGCAAGCCCCCTTTTCGTGAGGGCGCTCCCGCCAGGATGCCAGAACGCTCCGGCAGCGCGACGGAAACTCGGATCCGCATAGCCCGGGACATCCATGTCAGTACTTTCCAAAGGCGCAGCTCGGATAGCGGCAGTCGGTGCATCCACTGCAGAATCCGCCATGCCCCAAGGCTGCGATGTCTTCCGCGCTCACCCTGATGCCAGCGAGTATGCGCGGGACGATCAGGTCGAAAATAGTCGTCTTGTGATACATCACGCACCCTGGCAGACCCAGCACAGGAATGCCGTGAAGATAAGCCAGAAGGAACATGGCGCCCGGGAAGGCAGGAGCGCCGTACGATACCACGTCGGCACCCGTGCTGCGGATGGCCGCCGGGGTGCGGTCATCGGGATCCACCGACATGCCGCCGGTGCAGACGACCATTTCCGCGCCAGCAGCCACGTGATCCAGGACGGCCTGGCGCGTCATGGCGATGCTGTCGTCAGTGAAGGTCTGTCCTGTGACCTCGCAGCCCAAGGCTTCGAATTTGCACCTGATGACGGGTCCAAAGGAATCTTCGATGCGCTTGTGGTATACCTCGCTGCCTGTAGTCACCATGCCGACGCGCAGACTGCGGAAGGGCAGAACTTCCAGCACGGGGGAACGTATCATGCCCTCGAGCGAAACGATTTTTTCTTCTTCTATCATCAGGGGGACGATCCTCGTCCCAGCCACGCTCTGCCCTTTGCTCACTTCCTGCATGGTATGGAGGGTGGCAAGCGAGATCTCGCCCAGGCTGTTGATGCTTGTGAGCGCAGCGACATCCACGCGCAGCACCCCCCGGCAGGAGGCGGCAAAATTGATACGTCCTTCCTTCGCCTCGCTGAGTTCCAGGTTGCGCCCTGCGACGGCCTTCGCTATGCGCAGGGCAGCTTCGTTCTCATGGAGGACGCCCTGCTGTGGATCGCAGACATAGAGGTTCTCCTTACCCATCTTCATCAGGATGGGGATATCCTCTTTCCTGATGATGTGCCCCTTGCGGAAAGCCGGTCCCTTGAATACGCCGGGCTCTATCCGCGTGACATCGTGAAAAAGGACCATACCGACGGATTCGGCAACGGGGATGGTCTTGAGGGTTATCTTGGTCATGGCTGTGTGAGGTTAGGATTATCCGAATCAAAGAATGGCACAGGGCATGGAATTGGTCAAGAAAGCCCCGAGGATCCTGCATCAATCCATGCAAAGGCTCCATAGGGAAAGGGGATGGAGAGAATCTCACTCTCCGGCAGTGCAAGGAAGCGCCTCAGGATCACCCTGGCCACGCCGCAATGGGTGACGAGCAGGAAAAGCGCATCGTGCGGCAACGTCGCTGCTAGGCTGTCAAGAGCAGGCAGTACGCGATCGGCAAGCATGGAGAAGGATTCGCCTCCTTCCGGAGGGATCCGCCAGATGTCCCTCCCCCGCTCATCGTATCCGCCGGGGAACATCGCCTGTACTTCCTGTCTGGAGCGTCCTTCCCATGAACCGAGGCAGATCTCCCTGAATGCCGGATCAGCACGGACGGGTAGGCCTGCCTCCCGCGCGATGATGCCGGCCGTTTCCGTGCAGCGCAAAAGATCGGAACACCATATCCCGTGCAGGGGCATGCCCATCAGCTCGCGCGCCCAGAACTGTGCCTGAGCGGTCCCCAGCGGAGAAAGCTGCAGATCCCTCTGCCCGACGAAACGATGTTCCGGATCCGCTGTAAGCGCACCATGGCGGAGAAGCAAAAGCGTAGGCAATGGACAGCCCCAGAACAGGGCCCCGGTCGAAGACCAGGGCCCTTCACTTGTCAGATCATTCCACCTTCATCATCCGAGATGCACCGGGTTTTCCGCAATCTCTTCCATTTCTTCCTCAAAGTCAGATCCTAGGAAGTACTTTTCGTCGGGTTCTTCCTTGCCCTGCGCCTGGAGCTCCATGCCCTTCTTCACCTTTTCTGGGGTGGCGGGCAGGTCCTTGATGCGCACGCCCGTTGCGTCGGCGATGCCGTTGATGATGGACATATGCCCGCTGGACTGGAACACTTCCGCAGCGCCGCAGGAGCCATGCGGGCCCTTGCTGCGCGGATTCTCAACGAAAAGGACGTTGAGGTCATCCGGCACGTCATTCACGGTCGGGATGCCGCACTGCACCATGCCGTTGTTCTTGCGCAGCGGGTCGTAGTTTTCGGAAAGCGCATAGCCGACGCAGTGCGAGAATCCTCCGTAGGCCTGTCCTTCCACGGACAGGCGGTTACCTACGACGCCCACGTCCGCCACAGTGGTGGTACGCAAGATGGTGGTCTTGCCGGTGGCGGGATCGACCTCGACTTCAGACATGGTCATGCCGTACATGAAGGTCGGCGAAAACGTACCCACGCCGGTATTGGGATCCAGGGGCGTCAGCTTGTCCTGGGTCATCTGGTCATAACGACCGACGTACTTGGTGGGTATGCCTTCCGCCTTCATTTCCGCATAGGTCCTGAAGGTCCCATCGGTTTTGCGCATGGCGTCCATGAGCTTGTTGGCGGCGTCGATGCAGGCGTTGCCGCCCATGAAGTGGCAGCGGCTGCCCGCGGCGATGCCCGTATCCGGGCAGTACTTGGTGTCATTCATCACCATGCGGACCTGGTCGGGACGTATGCCAAGCGGTTCCAGCGCTTTCACGGTATGGGTGAGGGTGCCGATGTCGCCGCCCTGCCCCACGTCTTCCCAGGTATTGTACTGCGTGATGGTGCCGTCTTCGTTGAGCTCCAGGGCGACTTCGGCATTGTCAAAGAAGCCCAGGGTGATCAGAAAGCCGCCGAATCCGATGCCCACGCCACGCTTCTTGCCCTCGGCGCGGGCCTTCTCTGCGGAAGCCTTGTACTCCTGGTAGATGGGGCGCGCCTTGTCCATGATCCCCTTGTAGGGATATTCCGGATAGGGCACGCTGTTGATGTTCAGGTCGCCGGGCATGGCAATGTTCTTGTAACGGAACTCAAAGGGATCCATGCCGATCTTGCGGGCCATGGCGTCCATGAGATTCTCGCTGACGGTGTAGGCCTGCGGCGAACCCATGCCGCGGTAGGCGGTGGAGAAGGCTCCATTGGTATTGGCCGCGCGCACGAGCCCCTTGACATTAGGCACGTTGTAGCCGTGGAACATCATAACTGCGATATGGGTCATGTCCACTTCGTTGAACAGGGCGTAAGGTCCGAGACCGAGGCCGCAGTCCCATTCGGCGGCTAGGATCCTGCCATCCTTGTCGCAGGCGAGGCGGGCGTTGGTGAAGAGCGCCCCGCGCTTGCCGGAGTTGTCGTTAAAGTCTTCATAGGTGAACGTAAGCTGCACAGGCATGTCAAGGTTTTGCAGTGCGGTGGCGACGAGGGCGGGCACAGCCATTTCGGTAGCATAGCCGAAACTGCCGCCCGCGGGATTCATGATGGTCCTGATTTTATCGGGAGGCAACCCGATGGCATTTGCGATGAGCAAAGGCTGGATGCTCACCCACTGCGCCTTGGACTGGATAGTCAGCAACCCGTCCACGTCCCAATAAGCAAGGAGGGTGTCAGGCTCAATGGGAAGATGCGGCTCGTTCTGGCTGTGGAAGCTGCCTTCGACGACGTAAGGCGCGTTCTCGAAGATCTCTGCCGTGTCCAGGCCCTTTACAGTGGGCTGGGCGCAGTGCAGGTTGGGCACGCCTTCCACCAGCGGGATGGAGCCCGGCGCTGCTGCATCGAGGAAGGTCATGTATGCGGGCAGGATCTCCAGATCCTGCTTCACGGCCTTGGCTGCGGCGCGGGCATGCTCGACGGTATCAGCTGCGACGAGGGCAACGACTTCGCCGCGGCGGCGGATGACCTTATCTACGATGACGTTCTGGTAGTTGTTCTTGTCTTTGTTGCGCGGATTGTTGGTGGGGTACTGCAAAACGTTTGAGCCCTTGACGTCCTTGGCAGTCATGACCTTATAGACGCCGGGCATCTTTTCCGCTTCGGAAATGTCGATGTTCTTGATGTTGGCATGCGGAACTTCAGAAAGAACGACAGCAAGGTGGGCGATGGTCCCGGGCATCTTCAGCTGGATGTCGTCACCATAGTCCGTGGTGCCCGTGACCTTGGCAAGAGCGGTCGGTCTGGGCAGTGACGAGCCGTAGATGTCGCATTCAAGCTTGTACTCCAGCGAAGCCTCGGGCTCTTCGCCGCGCAGGACGGCGGCCGCGGCCATGACGGCATCGACGATGGGCTTGTAACCCGTGCAGCGGCAAACGTTCCTGTTTTTCTGGAACCAGTCGCGTACTTCCTGGCGGGTCGGTGAAGGATTTTCCTTGAGCAACGCATAGGAGGAAACGATGAAGCCAGGCGTGCAGAATCCGCACTGCACGGCGCCGACCTTGATGAAGGCCTTCTGGATGGGATGCAGGCTGGTGGGCGTGCCTATGCCCTCAATGGTGAGGATGGAAGAATACTCCTCGACGGCCTTCATCTTTTTTGTGCAGGAGCGTACGAGCTTACCGTTCAGAATGACGGTGCAGGCGCCGCAGACGCCTTTGCCGCAGCCAATCTTCGTTCCGGTGAGCCCCATGCGGCGCAGCACATTGGCAAGGGAATCTTCCGGGTCGGCAACGACAAAACGCTCAACGCCGTTGATAATGAACTTTTTGCGATCGAACTTCTGCATATGGGGGACCTCCCGGGATAAAAAGGACATCAGGGCATCAGGCTTGACACTGCAGCATGGCAGTGCCTAAAAAACAGGAAAGATGAAGGGGATGCCTTGCCGCGCAACAGCACGTAGCTACCTTTCCGTTTTCATAAAAATTAAATGAAATCGTGCTGTTCGTCAAGGATAATCATGAGTTTCAAACGGATGAAGGATACAGGGCATTGCCTGCCAGGACGCAACGCATGGGACAGAACAGAGCTTTGACCGCTGAAGAGATGAAGGATCTTGCAGAAAAGGCGCTCCAATACCTTGGGGACGCCGATCTTTTGCGCGCCCATTTTGGCGCCAGGGCCCCGGAACAGTTGCATGACCTTGCTTTCTCATCCATCCGCCAGGCATATGCCGCCTGGCAGGAACTGGACGGCGTTGATCATGTGGAAGAGGCGTATGCCCTTCCTGCCCGCGACATTATCAATCATGCGGCATTCAAGAGGCTGGCGGAAAAAACGATGCCCTCCTCGTTCAAGGCGGCGTTCAGCCTGCACGGGCTCGGCATGAGAAAGCAGGCGAAGTCGGTGGATTTCCCTTTTCTTAATGCCTGTGGCGAGCCGCAGGATGAACCTTGGACCGACGATGATGGCAACCTCTGAACCTTCACGCCGCCCTGCTCTTCGCTCCTGAAACATCTCGGGCATACAGAACTGGAAAAGTCTGACGGGGCTTGTTCCTGCTGCAGAAATCCGGCTGCCACTTCAGAGTGTGCTTCGCTCCCCATTTTTTGAGCAAGCAGCCTATTTCGGGCGCCTGTGGCTCCCGGAACGTTCCGGCAACGTAATGTGCGGCATCTGGAAGGGCGGCAAAGGTCGCGGCGGCGCTTATGTCCGGAGATCCGATGATACGTTTCCTGCATGGATCTCTTGACTGGCGTGGCTGAAGAGATGCACAAGCTAGGGTGCAAAAACATGACCATGCTGTGTATCAGTCCACCCACGTGATGATACGCTTGAAGAGGATGATCCCGGATGGGCATCTTTGCCAAAGATTCATCATTTACATGGACATCGCGCAGGAAAGTCAAATCGATCATATCAAACAAGGAAAGCTTTTCGGCAGCGTGAATAAATTTATGCCATGCCGGAACCGTCTTTTATGGGTACGGGGAACAGCGTGCGGCAGCGCTGGACATTTTTTGAAAACCGCTTATAATTGCTCGATAAATAAACTGATACCAGGAGGTTCGCCCTGATGGTCAGCTATGGTCATTGCACGCAGAAGATATGCCTGGATTTTGCAAAGCGATTCGGTCTCACAGAAAAGCAAATGCGCGGGATCTCAGTACCCTTTGGATGCGGGATGGGGCATGCGGATACGTGTGGCTGCGTAACAGGAGCCCTTATCATCCTGGGCCTCCTGTATGCTCCTGACTCCCATGACGATGCGGAAAGGATGGCCGCCCTCCTCCAGGAAAAGACCAGCGAGTTCGAATCGATTTTCATTAACAAATATGGCGGCCTCACCTGCAGGGATATTTTAAAAACAGACATAGCCGCTACACCTACCGCCATGAAGGAAGCCGCAGATGCCGGTCTCTTTGCAAAAATCTGCTTTCCCATGATCGATGACACATGCGCCATGCTGGAAAAATTCTTCAGCGAGCATGCCTAAGGTCCTTTTCCAGACTTCAGAGATAAAAAGGTTCAGCCGATGTACTCTTCACATGGTGGTTTCCCTGCTTTCCTGGACGATCTCGCTTCCCGCACGATGCGGGGACAGCGCTTGACCAAGGAAGAGATCCTCTGCCTGCTGGAACAGGCGCCGGAATCCCAGCAGGGGGAATGCATTCGTGCTAAAGCTCACGACATGGCCGTGACGCTCACGCATAATACAGGACGGATATGGAGCGCCGTAGGCATCGAACATCGTCCATGTCCGATGAACTGTGATTTCTGCTCTTTTGGGGAAAAATGGGACCTCGTCAAAAATGGATCGGAATGGTCTGACGAGGATATCCTTTCTGCGGCGCGACGTTCCGTTCAGGGAGGAGCAACATGGTTCGCACTGCGGACGAATGAGTTCTTCAGCGTCGACCGTCTTACCCTTCTCTCGCGAAAAATTCGGAATGCCATTCGGGAGTTGCCGTTTCTCGTCGTCAATACCGGGGAACTTTCCGTGGAGGAAGCCAATGAGCTCAATGCTTCCGGCGTGACGGGCGCCTATCACACGCTGCGCATGGGCGAAGGCAAAAACACACGTTTTTCTCCCTCGATCCGCATAAAAACCCTCAAAGCCCTGCAAGCATCAAAGTTGCAGCTCTATCAGATGATAGAACCGCTCGGACCGGAACACGGCAATGATGAGATCGCTGACAGGCTGATGCTGGCTCGGGATTGCGACGCCGCTCTGGGCGGAGTCATGGCGCGCATCAATGTCAGGGGGACGCCGTTTGGCGACAGCCCTCCCCTCAGCGAAAGCAGGCTGGCGCATGTCGTTGCCGTCAGCAGGATCTGCGGAGGCAATTCAACGCCGGATATCTGCGTGCTACCACCCAACCTGTCCGCCTTGAAGGCCGGCGCCAACGTCGTCACCGTCGAAGTCGGTTCCATTCCGAGAAGTGAAACAACAGAGCACAGCACGGAGTGGAATGATTTCGGCATGGCCCAGGCCCATAAGATCCTGCGTCAGGCTGGATATTCTACCAGCCAGCCTGTCTGAGGTCATGATCATCGCGCGATGCGATCCAAATAATAAACAGCGAACCAGCGGTTTTGCAGGGACAGGCAAGATCTGTCCATACCGCGTAACGATGGATCACAGTGATTTTGTCAATACGCGACCACATAGTATGTATCAAATTATTAATTAATTCAATATGTTAATTTGATAATGGATCGTCTCCTAAGCTGTAGGCCGAGTGTTCGAATCACTCTGGGGTCACCAGTAAAATAAAAGCACTTATGAGCACATAGTTCATAAGTGCTTTTATTTTTCCACCTGTATTTCCACCATCTGCAGTCAAAAAAAATAAGTGGCGGTACAAATTTCAAAAGACACTCCCCTGCTTTTCTCCTGTCTGAGCTGTGGTCCGATCACTCTCCGTAGTAGTGCTCAGTTTTTCTCCTTGGTCACTTTGCTTGTTT
>JAEEGL013053959.1_pt1 | contig 13747 bp, 10 predicted proteins | sample 9134231 | NCBI WGS metagenome assembly JAEEGL01 (sample SAMN16246548, study PRJNA631951) | gut metagenome | biome: gut microbiome; feature: rumen; material: fiber-attached | host: Bos | place: Iran: Karaj | collected 2018-10 | reverse complement strand
TAATGGTCACTACTACAAGGGAGATGGACCATGTCCGTTTTGTCCAAGCGCGAAACCTCCAAAGAAGGAGAAAAAAAATGATGAACTTAAGGTGTGTCACAACTCACATGCATACGATTCGAAACTCAGCAAGTGTCCGATATGTGGCTCGTCAATTGTTATTGATAAATTTGTATGGAAAGGTACTGATACTCGAAATGTTATTTATATTCATTTTGTCGCCCCTGTTCGAGTAAAAATAGGAGAAAAAGAACTGACCGAAAGTGAATATATATTTGTTGAATTACCGTATTTGTATAAGTATGGCTACTTTATTTCAGAAGATGAATTTCATGGAATAGAGATAGAACCGGATTGTGACATTCTGATTGACGATACAACAATGACAGGTAGAGAACTCATCAGATTGTGCGACCTGATTTTGGAAAACAGTCTGTCAAGTCGAGATTTCTCGACTGTGAATGTTAGAGTTGAGGATTTAATACAATTTCATAAACTTTTGAGGCGAGTAAAAAACAAGCAAACTGTGTCTCGGGGCAATTTATCATTGACGTATGGTCATAATGAATTCAACTATACTGGTGTAAGTGATGATGGTGTGACGATTTTTTCTGTCAAGGTGTGCCCTAACGGTCATGGTTATGATGTCAGTCAAACCACTTGTCCCTTCTGTGGTAGTGATATTGTGTCTGAAATCGTAAAAGAACGTGCAGGGTTCACGTTGGCAAGAGCTGATTTGCCGTTTGTAAAGAATGGTGTGCCTGTATCATGTGATCACGCTGAAGTTGATGGAGATACACTCACAGGGGATTTGTGTATGCGAATTGAATATGGCTCATTTAAGTATGCATACTATATCTCTCAAAAAGGAAATTCTGAAAGTTTACTTGTCAACCCTACAAGTAATATCAAGGTGACAGGAGATAATTTCTCTGACACCTTTGCTGGACAGGTTTTTTATAAAATGTGTGATGATTTATTCGAGAAAAACGAGAGACCACAATCAAATTCAGACAAAAAAAACAAAGAATACAAACAATGTTCCAACGGGCACTACTACCAAGGAGAAGAATGCCCATATTGCAAGCCTAAGAATATCAAGAACAGCATTACTATTGGCAGGAGTATAGAGAATGACGTAATTGTTGGTGATCCGTTGGTTACACGCATACATTGCAAGATTGAACGTTTGGGAGAAGATAGGTACCTTATCACAGCTTTCGTAACAGAAAATGGCACATATGTCAATGGAAAAAAATTGGAAGGAAGTATGGAGATTGGGCCGTATGATGTCATAAGGGTAGGAGACACAAATGTGCAATGGTTGCACCAGTTCGCTGGTCCAGAAAGAGGGGAGCCTCTGAGTGGGGATGTTGCACCATTCTAAGTATCAATAAAAAAGATATTTCAGGTAAACAAAATTAAAGAAGCATGGCAAACGAATTCAAACAATGTTCCAACGGGCACTACTACCAAGGAGATTATTGTCCACATTGTGGACAACGTCAGTCAGAAAAGATTGAGGAAGGTACGGTTTTTAATCCTATTTCAATCCATGCAAGTGATTTGAATGCACAGGCCAATGTTATCCTTCGGTTTGACACCGCTCCGGATGGTTTGAACAGATATATTGAGATTAAAAGGAAAAGGGAAAATCCAGACCTGCAATACAAGATTGCCTCTGTTTTAGGTTGCGAGCGGGACAATATCCCTTCTGCAATTTGTCGCAAAATATCAGAAATAGATGAATCGGTCAATCAGGAGTTGTTGAAAAAAAGTATATACCGCTTCAATAACACACAAAATGGACTTTTGGGAAATTACTACCTGTCGGAAAGAACAGTCAGTTCTATTGTTCCTTCGACGTTGCTGACGCAGATTTTGGGTGAGCGAAGCAAATTGGACAATCTGTATGCTGAAAATGGCTATAGGGGCGGTCCTCGTGAAGACAGGGCGTTGAATACTGCCGCATGTGCCTCATATGGAGAAGAATATGGAAGCAAAGAGTTCCAAGATGCCCGTAGGGAGGTGGAAAGTAAAAAATATATCTCCATTTCCCTGCGCGACAACTTTGTCAAGGTATTATGTCTGCCCAACAGGGAAGAACCTACTACAGTTAAATCCATAGAGGACTTTCAAAGCGAGGATATTTCCATTTTCCGACCAACAGTTCTGATAAAAAAATGGGGAGATACACTTTGCTCAACTAATATTCACGCTGATGAATATAAAAAGCAAATGATACAAATCGCCAATGGCAATTCATTATCAGTAAATTACAAGGTGTCAAGACAGCAATTGGCAAACACATTAGCCACTTTATTCAAGGATTTGTCGCAGTTGCATAAGTCGGGATATGTACACTGTGACCTAAAGCCTCAAAACATTCTGTGTTTGCATGACGGATTGCATCCATTTGATCCAGTCAATACGAGGATAGGAGAAGTTTCGGCTGGAATGACCACCAACTTTTGCTCACCCGAACAAATTTTGGCACAACCTGTAACTCCCGCAACAGATATCTACAATCTCGGACTGATTGTGCTTTCCATTTTGGATGGGGTTATTTTTGGAAAAATTTCCGATTATGTATTCCCAATTGGTGGAACTAAAACCAGAAATGTCAAACAACTTGTCGAGCCGTTTATATATATTGACTATAACGAATCGAACATTGGCAACAATGAAGGCATTCCGCATTGGAAATCTTTTTTGGAAAAAAGTTTGGCTTTCGATCCTGCAAACCGCTTCCAAGATGTGGATAGCTTTGCTATGGAGTATCATAGATTGTTGGTACAATATCCTTTAAAGAATGAAATTGAATTTCATCCTGATTTCGGGCACCTTTCATTTATAAAGTGGAGAGAGGATGGCAATTTAGAGCCGGCATGGTTTATTGAATAACGAAGTGTTTTATAAAAACAATATATTATGAGTTTAGTAACCAATACAAATGACCTTTTTAAGAAAGGAGTGGTTGGCAATGTGCGTAAAGCACAAGAGGACAGCCATGACTGGGCATTAAAAACACCAAATGGTGATGTATTTGTGGTGTGTGATGGTATGGGTGGCCATGTGGGTGGTGCCAGAGCCTCTTCGCTGGCTGTGGAATATATTATCAAACAGCTTAAAGAAAAAAAATATGATGATCCTTACCAAGCTTTAAAAGAAGCTTTGGAGTGTGCCAACATGCAGATTCTGGGTTTTGCCAATGACCATCCTGAATATAAAGGCATGGGAACGACTGCTTGCATCATCCTAATGCAGAACGATGGAGCGTGGATTGCCCATGTGGGCGATAGCCGCATTTATCTTTTTCTCGGCAAGGAAAAGAAACTGCACCGTATTACCAAGGATCATTCCTACGTGCAGACACTGGTGGATGCGGAAATCATTACCGATGAACAGGCCGAGCATCATGAACATAAGAATCGCATCCTTAAAGCTTTGGGTGTTACACCGGATTTGCAACCATCCTATGGTAAGGTTATTCCTAAAAACGGAGACATTTTCTTAATGTGCAGTGACGGTCTTTCTGGCATGATACCTGACAGAACCATAGAAAGAGTGTTGGGGCAGAATACTTCATTGGAAGAACGAGGAGAATTGTTGATTAAGTTGGCCATGGAAGGCGAAACCGTGCAACCTGGCGGACAGGACAACTGTACGCTTGAACTTATACAGGTGGACAGCAGTCCGTGGCCGAAAAGCGAGTATACGAGTTATAATCCGAAAAGAACAGGAAAAGGAGGGGGGAAGAAAGGCTCTCATTCTGTCATAAAAATTATAATTGTAACAGTTGCGCTACTTGTTGCGTTGGGAGTCGCGGGTATGTATGTGAAGAAGAAAATTGAGGTTTCAAATCATAAAACGGAATTAAATAATAAGTTGAAAACCGCAAAAACTGATAGCAATTTGGTTGCATATAAGATCTGTTCTATTGATGAAGGGATTCGTGTCAAAGAACAAGATAGTACCTGCGCAAAAAATAATGAACAAAAGGACCTTGCTACAAGAGAATTAAAAACTTTACGACAGGACAGAAAAATATTATCGGATTCGTTAGCAAATTTGAAAAATACGATCGCCGAGTTAAATGCTGAAATCTCACCGATGACTTCGTGTAAAAAACAAGAAAAAAAGCAGGACAATGAAAGTAATAACAATAGGCAGAAGTAAGGAACACAACGATATTGTTGTGAATGATGAAAGGGTGAGCCGCAACCACCTGCAAATGATAATGGATGACAATGGCAACTATTTTGTGTTGGACTTGAATTCCACCAACGGGACCTATGTCAATGGCCGGCGCATTACCGGCCAGGTGCCATTGAATGTCAATGATGAATTGAAAATAGGGAATACTGTTTTGTCTTGGCAGTGCTATTTCAGCAGCCATCCCCAAACAGGGACAAGTAGTCCTGTGCAACCTCCGCGTGTTCCCCAACCTCCAACTCCTCCCCGAGAGCCTCTGGATCCTGCTCCCAAACGTTGGCTTATCTATGTCACCATTGGAGTTGTTGTCTTATTGCTGGCTGGCGGCGGCATTGGATTGAAAGTGCATAAAGTCAGGCAACAGAAAGTGGAAAAAGTGAAAGCACAGGATGAGGAGTTAAAAAGGAAAAATGCACTGATGGAAGCTCAAATGGAACGCGATAAAGCGGACAAAGAATATCAGGAGGCCATGCGTAAGGCTGCAGACGCTCAGACAGAGGCGGAAAGACTTGAAAAAATAGCTGCACAGACCAATTCTGAGAAAGATAAAAAAGCTGCGAAATCGGCAAGAGCTGAAGCCATAAAATATAAGGATGATTTAGCACAAAAGGAGGTTGAGTTAGCAAGAAAGAATGGTGAAGTATCAGAATTACAAGGGCAAATCAATGAATTGAATGCTAAGTTAGGGGCGGTCACCAATGAAAAAAAACTAGCTGTAGAGGGGAAAACAGCAGCAGAAAAATCTCTTGAACTCACTAATCAAATGCAAAAAATCTTGAATAGTTGGGAAGACAGCAAGACTACGGCATTTTGCAAGCAAAAAAATTGGTCAACAAAAAACACAAGTGCAAGAGCTGTAATTACCGAGAAGTTTTCAAATCTTAATGATAATAGTAAAAAGCAAGATATGATTGATGAAATGCAGGCTTTCAATCCAAAGAAAAAGGAAAATGAACCGAAAAAGACAGAGCCTCGATCCCAGTCCGAATCCCAGCCCGCTCCCGCAGTAACTCAACCGGACACAAGTAAAACTGAAAGAGAAAATGGATAATCTTCCCAAGATACCGTGGTATCACGTCGACCACCTGATTGCCGAAGGTGGAACTGCGAAAGTCTATTGGGGAATAGATTTGCGCAGCGGTTTTCCAGTAGCTATCAAGGAATTGAAGATAAGACACTTCAAAAATCCGGTTATCAAGCAGAAGTTCAAGGATGTTGAAGCGCAAATGTATCTGTACATGCAGCATCCGAATATTCCTAAGTTGGTGGATTTCATAGATATGAAGGAAACGGAGCAGTTGTTCATTGTTATGGAATTCATTGAGGGGAGAAGTTTGGAACAGTATATTTACAGGGAAATCGGGTTGATTCCCGAACGGAAGGCTCTACCCATGTTTCTTGAAATTTTGGATACGGTTGCTTTTATACACAAAAAGAACTATTTGCATCTGGACATTAAGTCCAATAACGTGATGATTCAGCCCGACAGTAAAATAAAACTCATTGATTTGGGTATCGCGTCCCGCATGACAGATGCCAGTGCAAGCAGTAGTACGGGGTTCGGCACTCCTGCTTATATGCCCCCGGAGCAGGCGGAAATGGGCAAACTGGGTCCCTATACTGACATTTTCGCATTGGGGGTCATGCTGTTCGAGATGCTGACGGGCCAGTTGCCCTTCACTTCCGACAATCCCAATCCGCGCCAGAATGTGGCGGAAATCAAGTGGAATGTGAAGAACAAGCCCACCCCTTTGATGAGACAGTATTACCCGCCTATTGGAAATGAGCTGCAATTCATTGTGGAGCGGGCTTTGGCCAAGGAACCCTCGGCACGCTACCAGTCTTGTAAGGAGTTTGCCAATTTCATTAGGGATTATATGAAGAGAAAGAAATATTAACCAATAAATCTTAAAAGTATGAAAGTAATCAAAGTTGGACGCAGTTCCAGTAATGACATCGTGATTTCCGACAACTATGTCGGTAGAACCCATTGTGAGTTCATTCAGGATGACAATGGCAACTATTGGGTTGTCGATATGAATTCTAAAAACGGGACATTTGTGAATGGCGTGCGCCGTTCTGGCAAAACAAAATTAAACAGCAACGACATTGTGAGAATCGGAAACACTCCGTTGCCATGGATGAGCTATCTGAAAGGTGTCCCTGGTGGCCCCACTGATATTGGCACTGTTGTTGGTCCTAGTGACGGTGGGTGGAATCCACCAGAAGAGGAAAAAGGTAATGGATTTGGAATAGCTGCTTTGTGTTGTGGCATATTGGGGTTAAGTATATTTGCTATTATATTTGGAGGTGTCGCATTGAACCGTAAAGAAAAAAATCGCGGATTAGGCGTAGCAGGGTTGGTGTTAGGAATAATATGGTTTATATTTGCAGTAGTGGTATGGATTATAAGATTGTCAGAATATAGTTATTATTTGTAGAGGTTTGAAGTCAGTCATTTATATGCAATGAAATGAAAGTCGTCACTGTAGGCAGAAGTTCCCAAAACGATATTACCGTCAATGACCCCAAAGTCTCGCGACACCATTGCCAGATAGTACAATACGACGATGGCTCGTACGGCATCGTGGACTTTGGTAGCACTAATGGCACATACGTTAACGGGCAGAAAGTGCAGGGCGAGGAACGGATGAATCCTAACGATGTGGTGAGGATCGGTTATACCACTCTGCCATGGAGGAGCTATTTTGGGATAGTTGTACCTCCGCTCAAGAAAACGAATGTCCTGCCGATCATATTAGGAGTTGTGGGAGGTGTATTGGCGATGGCGGCGATGATTGCTTTTGTGTATTTTTTGTTTATTCCGAGAGATGTCCCCTATATTTGTTCCACAGATGCCCCAGCATTGGTCAATTTTACAGTGGACGGAGAAAACTATTCTGTTGAAGCTATCCCAGGGGAGATTGTTATTGTTTTTGACGATGATGTGTCTTACTATAAAGCAAAACGCATTATCCGTAAGTGTGGTGGAAAAATAATCGCGCAAATTCCTGAAATCCAGTATTACGTTGCTTCGGTAGATTTTGGAGAAGAGGATGCCTTTATTCGACAAGTGCGAGATCAAGTTGACAACTTGTATATCTCTCCTAATATAGTCTCGACATTTTGTATGGCACAACCTATGGTAATAGACAATTTCAGACATGTGGATTCTGATTATAATGCTACTCATGGTCAGATGGTTCAATATTCATTTAAGAAAGGAAGCGGTAGCAATACCTCTATCGATACTTTTAACGCAAGCATAAAGAACTCGGAATACATAGGTGTTTATTCTGTATGTAGTCATCTCCATACTATTTTAAAAGAGATGTCAAAAGATAATAGTCCTATTATCAATTTGTCAATGGGGCCAGGTTTGGCTTTTCATGATCGTTATTGGGACGATGCCCCCGTGTTGACGAAGAAGTTGTATCGATTCCAATCTTTTCTTGAAATATATGAACTTCTTTGGATAGTTAGAAAGTACGACGACCGTGACTTTGTCATTATTAAATCTTTAGGAAATGAAGGCGTAAAAGATTATGAAAAAGAGATTCTTCAGCCATTGTTGGATAATCTCAGCGGCAGCGAAAAGGATATTTTGGATCGTCATTTTTTATTGGTTGCAGCTAAGGATGACTACTATACAACCTATTCTAATGAAATGGCCCCAGGTACCTATAATTCATTAATTACTACAGCGGATATTTCTGATATGCGATTCAACCGTCGGAGAATGCATGGGACATCTTTTTCCTCGCCTCGCGTTGCTGGATACATCTCTAAAATCATGAACGATTACGATATTAGTGCAGTCGAGGCTCTTCAATATGCCAAACAGGCAACAAAACAAGAACCGAACCATCTACTTTCCTATAAAGATTATGATAATATAGTGAAACAGGAAGTAAAACAGGCTCAGAAACAAAATCCTAATGAGAACGGAGTCACTTCGTCTAAATATGAAAACGAATACTACATAAATGGCTGCTTGAAATACCGCTTGGTAAAGGACAACTCAACCGACATGGAGTGTCTTGAATTGCGCAACACTTGTGACGAGGATATTCGTGTCACAGGATACCTCCTCAATAAAATAGCCCCACATGGCGGCGACAATACGCTGGATTTTGAAACCATTGTTCACGCCAATGGAACGGAATATATTGATGGTTTTATAGAGAATAAATGTACAATTACGAGTGTTGAAAAGGTGAAAAAGGAGCTTGAAAACCCCGCACCGTCTATTAATTCAACATCACAACAAGGCATTCCGGCAAGTCTAGTAGGAACAAAGTGGCACTTACATCATCTTTATACGTTAGAGTTTATTGACAGTCATCATGCTATATTATCGCTTGAATGGCATACCAGCAAAGAATCACGAACATATTATTGCTATTATGATTCAAAAAAGGATCAGATAGTTCTTCCCTTAAAAAAAGAAGAAACTTATAGCCTAGGATCTGGTGTTTTTGAATACAAGGATGGAACACTATTAGAATATACTAAGCTATATGATAATGGAGGAGGAACACTTCACATATGTAGAAGAATGTAGAATAATTACTAAAAAGTTATAATGGATAATAACACTGAACTATACAAAGAACTCCAACCCGGCACAGTCCTCAACGCCGGCAAATACATTATAGAAAAGAAAATAGGAGAGGGCGGTTTCGGCATCACGTATAAGGCTGTGCAGACGGGACTCAATCGAGCCGTTTGTATCAAGGAATACTTCTTGGCTGGGAGCTGCGTGCGCAATACCCAAGCCAGGACGGTACATCTACAGGGAATCAGTGACGAAAAGTATGAAAAATATCGTCAGGCATTCGTCAAGGAGGCCCAAACTTTAGCGTCGCTCCGTCACCCTAACATCGTAGAGGTGATCGATATCTTTGACGAAAACAACACCTCCTATATGGTCATGCCTTTTGTTGAAGGGGAGACCTTGCAGCGTATTGTGGAAAAAAAAGGTCCGCTGACCTGTCCGGAGGCGGTGAATTACATGGCACAAATCGCCACTGCGGTGGGGTATGTCCATGACCGGCACATCCTTCATCGGGATATCAAGCCCGATAATATCATGGTTACTTCCGATTATAAGGCCATTCTCATTGATTTCGGTTCGGCGAGAGAGTTCCAGCAGGATAAGACGCAGGTGCATACCTCCATGCTCACCCATGGGTATGCTCCGCCGGAACAATATGCCTCTAACAGCCGGAAGGGTTCCTATACAGACATTTATGCCATTGGCGCCACCCTCTATTTCGTACTTACCGGTCAGGTACCGACAGAGGCTGCTGCACGTTTGACGGAAAAAATGCCGGAACCGAAGGAACTAAATCCGGCCATTCCCGATGAAATTAATCGCACTATCCTGAAAGCTATGCAGTTGAAAACTGAAAACCGCCATCAGACTATCCGGCAGTTTATGGATGATCTGCAGAATGTCAAGCCTTCGAAACCGATTAAATTGTCTTCTGATGTTCCGGTTGGGACCAGTCCGAAGGGGGGAAGGGCAGGGGTGCCGGTATCCGGACACCCCTGGTCAAAGGTATGGATTCCGGTTCTTGTTATCCTGATGATTCTTTTGGGAGGAGTTGTTGTTGTAAGTGTCATATCAAAGAAAAAGCATGAAGCGGAACAGATAGCAAGGTTGGTAGAGATTCATGACGACAAAACGGAATCTTGCGGGATGTTGGTCGGCAATGTGGTCCGGGACCGGGATGGAAATGAAGGCAACAAACTCGTGATCATACAGTCTTTAAAGTACTTGCAGGAAATAGAAAGGATGGAGAGCAGAACTAATTTTAACGAAATGGGTGTCAAGCCCATGTATGGGCAATTGTTTGCAGTTTACCTGTCCAATTTGCGTACGGCGGCTTCATTGGTGGAGGAAAAATATCAGAGACAGGTGGAGCTGGGGCTGGAGGACAACAGTTATTGCGATGAATTACGGGAACGGTTGGATTTGATCAATAACATTTTAAAACAGGCGGAACAGGGGAGTGCGATGGCAATAGAGCTTGAACCTCCCAAAAGTTTTTAATTAATTACAAGGATTAAGGATGAAAAAATGTTTGTTGTTTTTGTTGCTTTGGGGTGCCATTGTGGTTTCGCAGGCACAGTCGGACTGTGCCAAAATGCTGGAAAGCGCCCAGAAGTATTATGATGAGGGTAAATATGAGAAGGCGGTCCGGATGATAAGGGAAATGATCCAGCCGAACTGCAAGGGCTATGGGGACGCTTTGTTAAAGAAATGCAACCAAAAACTGCAGGAGGCGAAACCACCGCAACCTTTGCCGAACCCTTTGGATGCTGAAGAGGAGGCGGCGTATAAAAGATGTACTACGGAAGCGGGTTGTACAAGTTACCTGGTGTACTATCCCAACGGGCGGTATGCGGACAAAGTGAACAGGAAGTTGTCCGAATTACAGAATAATCGTTTGAAAAATGCAGAGTTTGAGGTATTTTCAAGATGCAGTACGGTAAGTGCCTGTAACGATTATTTGTCATCCTATCCGAATGGGGTTTATTATGCGGAGGTGTCGGCCAGAAAGAGGCGTTTGGAGGAGGAACGTCTGAACAGGGAAAGTGAAGCGGCAAGAACCGCCTATATGAGGATACGAAAAATAGAGTTTGCCAACTATAGTAAAGAAAATAAGATTCTTGAACCATACGGTTTTACAATGTATGCATCTGAAATAAGGTATCTGAAGCCGAGAATCATTTATGATGGAATACTTGACGAGCCCAAGGATGTGGAGCTTTTTTGGAAGATTGTCACTCCTGACGGATCCGTGAAATCCAACAGTGGTTCCCCCTATGGTTTTACCGGTGCGAAATCGTTTAAAATAAACCCTGGGGAAAATAACATCTGCCAGCTGTCCGCTTGGGGGACAGCAGAGGGGGGAAGTTATTTGGCTGGGGACTATAGGCTGGAAATCTGGTATGAAGAAGTGTTGATCTATCAAAAAGATTTCAGCATCAGGGAAAAGGAAAATGCCTTGTCAAAAGGAAACTGGAGAAATGCAATGGGGAAATGCAGCGATTTTGCCGCTGGGGGATATAAGGGCTTGTATGGCAGTAATGGCCAATATTCCAGATTGGGAATGTTTGTTTGGGAGAATGGGGATTGCTATGCGGGACAGTGGAATGCAGGGAAAGAGGAGGGGGATGGGGTCCGTATGGCCGGTCAGGAGGAGATAAGCAATTGCCCCCGATGCAAATACTATGTGGGGCATTATTTCAATGGCAAAAAATCGGGTTTTGGAATCTGCTATGACAAATTGGGCCGGGTAATCTATTATGGGGATTTTGCTGATGATATGCCGGTGGAAACTTATCCCAAAACCGGAGACCATAAGAACAGGTTTGAATGTTTTGAGTATCAAGGTGGAAATTATTTTATCGGAGAAACAAGGGACGGAAAACCGCATGGCAAGGGCTTTTATATCTGGAGTAATGGCAATGTCTGGTATGGCGAATGGGCGTACGGGGAGAGGAATGGGTATGGCATCTCCATGCCTTGTGAAGGTTTCGTATATGAGGGCAAATGGAAAGGAAATGAAGAACAGTAGATATAGCTAATATGCTAAAAATGACAAGAAGAGGCATTGATAAAAAAATTAAAAAGTTAAAGGAACAGGGACACATCCGTCGTGTTGGCCCGGACAAGGGCGGATATTGGGAAAGATGCCAACAATCTTAAGATAAATTATAAATAACCTCACAATCACTATGTCACCATACCTTACATTTAAAATTATTTCAGTTGCCATAATGCTGGTGATACTGCTTATTGTACTCATCTCGAGAAAGTCTGAAAAAACAATAGTGAAGGAAGATGTTAATGATGATACTGGAGAGAATCAACCTGCAGTTAGCGAGTATGAGTTGAGACGAATCGGACTATACCGCTTGGAATACAACTTGATACCCATATATGTTGACATCCTGAAGAAAAATCCGGATATTGAAGTCAAGTTGGTTGACACGTCTTATTGGGAGAGGGAAATTGTGGCCATGACCGAACCTCAGTATATTGACTGGTATGAAATATCCTGTGAGATTCTGGGAGATATGGATTCTGAATTTGTCATTCTATATGAATTCCCGAAACCTTTTGATGTGGAGTTGGCAAAATTCGGAGCTGTCTATATCCATAAACAAAAACAGGTTTATCATTACTACACGCTTGAAAGGTCCTTAAACGGCTACATGTTGTGCTCAATGAGCAAAGAAAAAGGACATTTGAATTTTGGCAACAGAGATGACTTGTCCAAAGAGGAATTCATCAAAGAGGTGTGCGGCCTTTTGGAAATTGACAGGGCATCTCTGCAAGGATGGAGACTGGCAAAAAAGAAGTTTTCAGTTTCGGATTTCAAGGATTTGGTGGAACTTACGGACAGCAGTTATGATTCATTTATCTCAAGCGATCACCATACAGTTGTCTGTTTTTATGACCTGTTCAGTGCGCATAGTAAACTGATGCTGCCTGGTTTGTCTGACTTTGCCACGGAATACAAGGGCAAAGTAAAGGTCGGCATTTATGATGTCTATGAGATGGGGAATGAAACTGTAAGAGCCGCCAATAATATTATGGCTATGCCGACATTTATTTTCATTAGGGATGGAAAAGAGGTTGGCAAGCACATTGGGATTTGCAGGAGAGAGGATATGAGGGCCTGTTTTGACGCTCTGCTTGCTGAATAAACGACAAGATTAACCGAGTAAATGATAGATATTCACCATTAATAATATGGAAAATGTATAACACCTTAAATATCCACAACGCCATTATTTTCGCCACCAAGGCGCATGAGGGGCAGGTCAGGAAATGGACAGATATCCCGTAAATAGTACATCCCATGGAAGTCATTTCGAAATGAAAAAAGAACTTGACTGGTATATTGAAAAGGTGTTTTTGGAACAAGCATGATTTCACATCAGTCGCATCGTGACCGGGAAGTGGTGAATCTCCCAATCTCCTCCGTCCGCCTCACCGCCACTAACCTCTGTCGTATGACTGTTTCCCCTGGCAAAGTTGGGATAAAGCGGAAGAGGCAATTATGCCAAAACGGCATTTCATACACCTAAACGTACATTTCATACAATGGAGCGTGTAAAGCGCTCCGGGACATTGTTTTTTAATCTACTTTTGCAGCCGGATCGCATCGGGGACGGTGCGGACGGAAACAGAAACATTATTTTTAAAAACATGTGTTATGGAAGAGAAAAAAACAATGGGTGCGACCGAAGGTGAGGTTCGCCAGGAGGAAAACAATGTCATGGAAAATGTGACGGAAACAGATGAGTCGGTGAATTCGCAGACGGATGCGAAAAAACAAACCGCCTGTTCAAAATGGGGGCGGGCCTGCCAGAAGACGGTGAAGTTCTTCTGCCGCCATTACTGCAAAATTATCGGTGTGGCGGCACTGTTGGTAATGATTGCGTTTGCAGTCATGTGGCTGATGCGCTTTGCGGTTGATATCCGCGAATCCTTCGGTGACCTTTTCGACAT
>JAEEGL012693584.1_pt1 | contig 13747 bp, 9 predicted proteins | sample 9134231 | NCBI WGS metagenome assembly JAEEGL01 (sample SAMN16246548, study PRJNA631951) | gut metagenome | biome: gut microbiome; feature: rumen; material: fiber-attached | host: Bos | place: Iran: Karaj | collected 2018-10 | reverse complement strand
TATAATAATCTTCTAAATTGCCATCATCAAAAGTAATCATTACTGTTTTATTATCAAAAATACAATTTTCTCTATACCAGCAATAAAATTCATCTATACTTATTGTTTTATATCCGTTCTCATATAAATATTTTATTTGTTCTTCAAAAACCTCTACTGATGCGACCCATTGTTCATTTTTATACATAGAATTTTTGATTTTATCTGATACAATTCTATGAAAAGTAAAAATTGGTATTTTGTCTGTATTTTTTTTAGTATTTGTAATATTTATTAATTTAAAAGCTATATTATTATTTATATTTAATGGAATATTATATAATCTATTTATTAAAGAATAAGTACCATCTTCATTAGAAATAATAAGCCATTGTTGATTTAATTTATTATTATAAATACCTATTTCGTTTGAATAAGTATCATTATTTTTTTTAATTTCTAGTACGTAATTATGATTTTTATTAGTAGCTATTTTATAATAACCATTATTTAGCTCTTCAATATACCATTTATTATAAGAGTTTTCTTTTGATTCTATTAATGTTAGTTGATTATTTATATTATTTAATAGATAATTGTTTTTTAGTGGATAACATATTAAAAATATACCCGTGTCAATTTTATTATTATCACTCAAAAAACTATTATTATATTGAATCATTCTATAATTTGTGTTTTTAAAATCTTCCTTTTTATTATTTATAGTAATTGATTGATTATAATTTATTTCTATTAATAATATTGTTGTAATAAATATAATTAATATTAATATAATATTTTTTTTCATTTTATTCTTTCTCTCATTTCTATTGTTTATTATAAATTATAATTAAAAAAAATCAATTATAACTTGATTTTTTTATTATTTTTTAAAAATTGATTTCTTTTTATTGAATATAATATTCTATTAATTAGATTGTTTTTAATAAGTCTAAATTCACTACTATTATATAGTATTATATATTCTTTTCTATATACTATTTTTGTTTCTAAATCTATTTGATGTTTCTTTTTTATATTTTGGATATATATTGGTAAGTTAATATTATTATATTTTATATAATAATTGTTTTTAGTTATAGGTAATATATATTTATATTTATTATTATATTTTAATTCTTTTCCTTCTATATCAGTTGGATTTTTTCTATAATTAAAGTTAATTGTTTCGCCATAATTATTATTAATATTTATGTTCTTAGGGTTAACTAATTCAGTATTAATAGATAGTATTACTTCTAACTTGTTATTTTTAATTTCTATGGAATTAACTGCACAATATCTTAAGGTATCATTGTTTACTATTAAATTATTTAGTTTTGTTTTATTTTGTTGAACATTTACTTTCAATGGTTCATTTTTTGTTTTCAAAAAGTACATTAAATGTTCTGTATTAATTGTTTTATTTAAAGCTATTATTTCTGGAGAAATTAAATCTAACATTTTTTTGAACTTATCAATTGCTTCTTTTCTTTGTTTATCATTTAAAAAAGAAAAATCATTATTAAGTCTATCTCTCATTATAAAATATATAAAATATTGGAAATAATAGGGAATGGATTTATATTTACCTTTTATTTTTTTAGCTAGTTCAAAGTATAAATCAGGTACTTTTAATATCCAATTTAAATCTTTTCTTTGATTATCTACAGCACTACTTTTAATATTTCTTTTTCGATAATATAAAATAGAATTACATACTAAACCAAATTTATTATTATTTAATAATAAATTGCCCATTAATATAATATCTTCATTATATTTTAATTCTTTGTTATATTTCACTTTTAGAAAAGCATCTTTTCTATATAATACTCCAGTTGAAAAATATTGGTTATAAGTAATATATTTGGGATTGTCTATATCAATAACTATGTTTCCATTTTTAAATCTATATTCACTATAGTGCCAATCATTTTTTCTATCAAAATATTTACAACGACTACCAACAAAATCCACCTCTGGGTGATTTTTTATAAAAGTATAAAGTGATTCTAAAGATTTTTTATTTAGTAAGTCGTCACTATCTAAAAATAATATATAATCTGATGAGGCTTTTTCAGCACCATTATTTCTAGTAGCCGATACTCCTTGATTAGATTGTTTTATATATGTAATATTATTATATTTATTACTATAATCTAGGCATATAATTTCACTGTTATCAGTTGAACCATCATTTATTAATATTAATTCAATATTATTAAAACCTATAGTTTGATTAATAATACTATTAATAGATTCTTTTAAATATTCTTCAGTATTATATACTGGAATAATAACGCTAATTTTTGGTTTATTATCTTTTTTCATATTCTTTTCCCATTATTTCTTTTCATCTAATTCAATTATTTTATTGTATGTTCTTTCGGAATTTTTATTGTCAGTATATTTATAAAATTTATTGATTCTTTGTTCATATTTTTTTTCTATTACACAGTTATTATCAATTACTTTAATGATTGCATCAACTGTTTCCTCAATTGTTTTGGTGATTGGCCCAAAACCATCTTTTTCATAATCAAAGTATCCTTTATCATATATTTGCCCTTCAAAGAATTTTTCTGTATCAAATTGTGAATAAATAACTGGTTTATGTAAATATCCGAAGTCAAAGAATGTACTTGAAAAATCTGTTATTAGTAGTTTACTCTGTTTAAATTCTTTAGAGTAAGTAATTGATTTTGTTACTATTTCAACAGTATCATTTTTATCAAAAAATTTTATATATTGATGCATATTTTGATGTGGAATGAATCTGATTTTATAATTATTTTCATTTAAATATTTTATTAGTTTCTTATTATTAATTAATTCATTATAAAAATTATAATACTCAGTTTTTATGAAATTATTATCGATTGCTCTTTTTCCTGTTTTTGGATCTATATCACCGGCAATATATGCTCTCCAGGTTGGGGCTAACATTATAATGTTAGCTTGTTCTATGTCTTTTTTTAATAATTTGTCAAAACGCGCTAAGCCAGTCAGTGCAATATTCTTTTTTGGAAAATTATATCTATAATTATTATTTGTAAGAGATTTATACTCTTCTTCTGAGGAACATATAAATAAATCGATTTGTTTACTATTAATATTTAACCATGGAGATAAATCATCTTTTATAATCCCGTGTTGTAAAAACACATATTTGAAATTATACATATCTGTCATATATTTTTTACTCTTTCCAAAAGCGTTTGTTATGTAATCATCTGCATGAGCAGATACTATTTTACTTGCTTTTAAGAATAAAATCTTATATTTAAAAGAATTATAAGCTATTACATTTTTGGGATATTTTTCTTTTAATCTTTTGTAATCTTTGCAACCTTTTTTTATAATAAAATAATATTTATGTTTATTATCTTTTTTGTTATTCATTACATATTCAAAAAATGCTTCACCATTGTCATTTGCATATTGGATTCTATCTGATATTAACCATATTTTTTTATGACAAAAGACAGAATATATATTGGCAACAATTCTATATAATATATTTTTGAATTTTTTCTTTCTTATTAAATTAAAATATAATTTTGAAGATAATAATAATTTATTTTTTATATTCTTTTTATATATAATAAAACAATTATTAGTCTTATTATACTTAATGTAATAATTATTACTAGTACGATACATAGATCCAAAAGTTTTATCAAAATAAGATGATTTTCCTAAACCTATGTCTATTTTTTCATTTTTATTATTTATATTGAATAAAATCTTTATTTCTTTGAATTCTGTTAAATTGATAGTTATTTTTAAGCCAATGTTTTCTATTGCACATTTTTCAGCATCAATCATATTTATATTTTTATTTTTATTATCTAGTTCATATTTTTCAAATTTGTATTTTTTATTCTTTTCATTATAAACATAAATATTATCAATAATTTTTGGAATATTTGGTGCTTTGCAATAAAGTGTTATTTCATCATCATGGATATTTATATTATTAATAACTAATTTATAATCTTCAATATTTATACCTAATTCGTTAATAATAATTTGTTTATTTGCATAGTCAATATGTGTTTTTCCATTTTTTATGAATGATACTAAATTTAATTTCTTTATTGGATTATAGTATGGACATTCTTCTATTAATTTGAAATCTATATTACTTAGTATGTTATGTAAATCGTTCACATAATTTTCTTCTTCTTTTTTTGTTAATGTATCAATTGGTATTTGATTGAAAACTCTCCATTGAAAATCATATAATATCATCCATTGTATATATGGAATTACTTTTTTATATTTCTTTTTTGATAAATCTACTATATATTTCCATACATCTTTTATTGTTTCTTTATACCATGTTTTTCTTGTTGTTGTATTATTCATAGTTGATGATTCATCACTTCTTTTTCGATATAAATAATATGCGTTGGATACTAATCCGGCTTTTGGATTATCTATAAATATTTCTGTTAATAATTTAACATCTTCTCCGATTTTAATATTTTTATCATATTTTCTTTCTTTTATTATTTCATTTTTAAATATTATAGAGGTAGAAGATAATTTGATATATTGGTAATCTTCTAATATATTTACAATTTTATTTTTATCATACATGTAGGATAGAGGATGATTTGATGTTTTAGAATCAAAAAATTTCATAGGGAACCATACAGAAGCTATTTCTTTATTTTGATTAAACATATTTATTGCTTCCTCATATGCATTCTTTTCCCATATATCATCACTATCAAAAAGATTAATGTATTTACCTTCAGCATATTTTAGTCCGTTGTTTCTAGCGGAAGATACACCTTGGTTTTCTTGTTTTATATAAATAATATTGTCAGGATATTTATTTTTATATTCTAAACATATTTTTTCACTATTATCCTTTGATCCATCGTTTATTAAGATTAATTGTATATTATTAAAACCAATAGTTTGGTTAATAATGCTTTGTATTGTTTCATTTAAATATTTTTCTACATTATATATAGGTATTATTACACTGACTTGATATTTGAACATTGTTTGCCTCCACTCTTTTCTTTTATTTTAAATGGGTTTCTTGTAGTTGTCAAATTTCATTAATCAAGATTATATAGAAAAATTATAAGATATAGTTTTAGTTTTTTTGTGGAAATTAATATATGGTATATGATATTATAATAGTATATTATTCATGTGCTATTTTTGGAGGAATATATGAAAAATAGAAAAGATACTTTACCACTAGTTTCTATAATTATACCTGTGTATAATGGGGAAGATTATATTGATTTAGCTATTGAATCAGCATTAAGGCAAACTTATAAAAATATAGAGATAATTGTTGTTAATGATGGATCAAAGGATAATACTGAAAAAATATGTAAAAAATATGGAAATTTAATTAAATATTTTAAAAAAGAAAATGGTGGGGTTTCAACTGCTTTAAATCTCGGTGTTGAAAATATGAATGGGAGTTATTTTTCATGGCTTTCTCATGATGATATATATTTGCCTAATAAAATAGAAACTGAAATTAACTATTTAAAAAATAATAATTTATTATATTCAAATACTATCCTTTACTCTAATTATGGCTTTATTGATGAAAATAGTAATTTTAATATGGTTATTAGAAAGTTTAATAAACTCATTAATCAAAACAGTGCTTATGCTATATATATGGCTTCTATAAATGGATTAACCTTATTAATACCTAAACAAGCTTTTATTGATACGGGTTTGTTTGATGAAAAATTGAGATGTGTTCAAGACTATCAATTATGGTTTGATATGTATAAGAAAGGATATAAATATATTCATATTCCTGATGTTTTGACTTTTACTAGACGACATTCTAAGTCGGTGACTAATACAAGTCCTAAAGTAATTACTGAAGGTAATAACTTTTGGCTTAATGTTATTAAATATTTTAATGATAAACAAAAAATTCAATTAGAAGGATCTGTTTATGATTATTATAACTATATTTACAATAGATTTATTAATGAACCATATAATGAATTATTAGATTATTGTAAGAATGAAATTGAGAAGATAGAAAAAGAAAATAAAAAGAAAGTAGATAAATATAAAGTATGTACTATTATTAGTTTTATAAATAATATTGATGCTACTATTAAAAGTATAAAATCTGTACTTAAACAATCTTTTAAAAATATAAAAATTATTTTAATTAACAATAATTCTACTGAAAGTACTGAAAAAATAGAAAAAATCATTTCTAATAATAAAGATATTATTAAGTATATTAAACTTAGTAGTAATAATAAATTAGAGGCAACTATCAATAAAGAAATAGAAGCCTCAGATTGTGATTATTTCTGTTTACTAGAAAGTGGTTCTATATTTAAACCAAAGAAAATAGAAATTCAATTATTGAAAACAATATGTTCTTGTGAAGATATTTCGTTTACTTCATTTTATAACGAAGAGAAAGAAAAAGATTATTATTATGGTAAATATACAGGGCTAATGGATTTAGAAAACATTAATTATCATTGCGTGAATAAATCGACTGTAATGATAAAAAAAGATTTATTGATAAAATACATAAATAAAAAAATTTTTATAACTGATTTTTATTATTTTTTAGAAAATTATCTTAAAAATACTTCTATATTAGGTATATATGAAGTCCTTGTTTCTATACCATATCAAGAAAAGTATCCTAAAGTTAATAAATATAATTACGATAGTATAAAAAGCGAATTAAAAAGATATCAATATCTTCAAAGTGATGAATATAAGATGGTTAAAAGAATAAGATATGGATTATTCAGAAAAAAGCGTGAATTGACTTATAATATGGATTATAATAAGTTGCGTAGTGGTAAAATTGCTAAGATTGTAAAGAAGTATGAAAAAATAAAAAATAGTATATTTGTAAGGAGCAAAAAGAAATGAGTAAATTTAAAGATAAAGTATTAATGATAACTGGTGGTACAGGTTCATTTGGACATGCTGTACTTAAACATTTTTTAACTAGTGATATTAAAGAAATTAGAATTTTTTCTAGAGATGAAAAGAAACAAGATGATATGAGACATGAATTACAAGCTAATTATCCCGATTATGATGATAAAGTTAAATTCTATATAGGTGATGTTAGAAATTATCAAAGTGTTAAAGATGCAATGGTAGGCGTTGATTATATATTCCATGCGGCTGCATTGAAACAAGTACCTTCTTGTGAATTTTATCCTATGGAAGCTGTTAGAACAAATGTAATTGGTACTGACAATGTTTTGCATGCTGCAATAGAAGAGGGGGTAAAAAGAGTAGTTTGCTTATCAACTGATAAAGCAGCTTATCCTATTAATGCAATGGGCACTTCCAAAGCAATGATGGAAAAAGTAATATTTGCTAATGCACGTGTAGCTGCTCAAAGAGGTAAGACTGTAATATGTTGTACTAGATATGGAAATGTTATGTGTTCTAGAGGTAGTGTTATTCCATTATTTATTGATCAAATTAAGAATGGTCATAAAATAACTATAACTGATCCTAATATGACTAGATTTTTAATGAATTTAGATGAAGCTGTTGATTTAGTAGAGTTTGCATTTAATCATGCTAATCCTGGAGATTTGTTTATTCAAAAAGCAGATGCTTCTACAATAGGAGATTTAGCTAAAGCAGTACAAAGATTATTTGGAGATCATGGTACTAAAATAATTGGTACAAGGCACGGAGAAAAACTATTTGAAACTTTAATGACTAGAGAAGAAAGATTAAGAAGTGAAGATATGGGTAATTACTTTAGAGTAGCTGCTGATAATAGAGATCTAAATTATGATAAATTTGTTGTAGAAGGAGATGTTAAAACTATGGCAGATGAATCATATACTTCACATAATACAAATAGATTAGATGTAGATGGAGTAGTAAAAAAATTACTAACTACTGATTATGTTCGAGATGAATTAAAAAAATTAGAAGAAGAAAAGAAGAAAAAATAATTTATAGAGGTGAATAGATGAAAGTATTAGTAACAGGAGCAAATGGATTTATTGGTAAAAATCTAATATCACATTTACAAGAACAGGAAGATATAGAAATAATTTCATTTGATAGAAATGATGATTTTAAAGTAATAAAAAATAATATAAAAGAATTAGATTTTATATTTCACTTAGCAGGTGTTAATCGTCCAAATGATAATAAAGAGTATTATGAAGGTAATTATGATTTAACTAAAGAATTAGTAGATTTAATTAATAAAGAAAATCCTGAAGTAAAATTAATGATATCTTCATCTATTCAAGCTGAATTGGATAACGATTATGGTAAATCTAAAAAGATGGCTGAAGATTATATAAAGGGAAATATTAATAATAGTTATATATTTAGATTCCATAATGTTTTTGGTAAATGGTGTAGACCTAATTATAATTCTGTTATTGCAACATTTTGTAATAATATAGCAAATGATTTAGAAATTAGAGTGGATGATTCTAATAAAGAATTAGAACTTATATACATAGATGATATATGTTATACAATGTTAGATTTATTAATGGGTAATACTAAAGATATTGAGAATAAAAAAGGTATTTATTATATAAATCCTAGATATAAAGTAACATTAGGAAGAATTGTAGAAATGTTAGATGAATTTAAAAGTGATATGAATTCAATATATGTTCCTAGTACAGGAGATGATTTTACAAAAAAATTATTTGCGACATATGTTTCTTATTTACCTTTAGATAAAGATGTTACTGGTACTGTTAAACATGTTGATGAAAGGGGATCTTTTACTGAACTTGTTAGAACTATACCAGCTGGACAATTTTCAATTTCATTTAGTAAACCAGGGATTGTTAGAGGTAATCATTATCATCATACTAAGATGGAAAGATTTATTGTTGTTAAGGGTAAGGCTAAAATAACATTTGAATCTGTTATTGATGATACTAGAAAAGAGTTTATAGTAGATGATTCTGATATTAAAATAATAACAATACCTGTAGGATATACTCATAATATTGAAAATATTGGTGATGGAGAAATGATTTTAGTTATGTGGTGTAATGAATTGTTTGATGAGAATAAACCAGATACTTATAGAAAAGAGATTAAATAAAAATATTATTTGGAGATGAATATAGTGATTAAAAAGTTAATAAAAAGGTTCTATAAAAAAATAGGATTATTATCTACTGATGATAAAAAAGAGATAATGAAGTCTATAGAAAAGGAAGATAAACTTTGGAAACAAAGATGTAATGGTTTATTATTTAGAATTTGGTATTTGAATAGTTCATTAAATACTATTTTGTATCAACAATACCTTGATAATAGTAAAAAAACATCTAATTTTCATCCTAAAGTTTCTATTATTATGCCTGCTTATAATGCATCTAATTTTATTAGAGAAGCAATTGATTCTGCTTTAAACCAAATATATGATAATATTGAAATTATTGTCGTAAATGATGGTTCTAACGATAATGGTAAAACTAAAAAGATAGTTCAAGAATATAAAAACAAAGTTAAATACTACGAAAAAGAAAATGGTGGTGTTTCATCAGCGCTAAATTATGGAATATCTAAAATGACAGGCGATTATTTTGCTTGGCTTTCTCATGATGATTTAATGGAACCGGATCATATTAAAAATTTAGTTGATTTTATTACTATTGAAGGAAATAAAGAAAAGATACCATTTTCATTATATAAATTAGTAAATGAAAAGAAAAAATTGTATTTTAATTTAACAATTAATGCACAAATAACAGGTGGAGATTATAAAATTTCTACTTTGAAAAATGAGTTTCCATTATTAGTTGGAGAAATAAATGGAGGATCAGTATTAATACCTAAAAGTGCTTTTAAAAAGGTTGGTAAATTTTCTGAAGATCAAAGGATAACTCAAGAACGAGATATGTGGGATAGACTTATGCATGCTGGATATCAATTTGTTAATATTCCATTTGACACATCAATTATAAGGCTTCATTCTTCACAAGTTAGTAATACTGATTTAACAGTTAAAGAAGAATCACAAAAGAAAAATTTAGATATATTATTTAATTTATCAGATGATTCAATAGAAAAATTATATGGAAATAGACAATATTTATATGAAACTATAGCTAATCATTATAAAAATTGTAATAATGAATATATGTATAAAGAAATAGAAAAAATGGTCAAAGAAGAGGTTGATAAAAATGAATAAGAATTATTCTAATATTAAATGGAAAGAAAATGGAAAATTAAAATTATTAATTATTGTAGGAACAAGACCAGAAATAATCAGATTAAGTGAAGTAATCAATAAATGTAGAAAATATTTTGATTGTATACTTGCACATACTGGTCAAAATTATGATTATAATTTGAATGGTGTTTTCTTTAAAGATTTAAGTTTATCAGATCCAGAAGTATATATGGATGCAGTAGGTGATGATCTTGGATCTACAATAGGTAATATTATTGATTGTTCATATAAATTAATGACTACAATTAAACCAGAAGCATTATTAGTATTAGGTGATACTAATAGTTGTTTATCAGCCATACCTGCTAAAAGATTACATATTCCAATATTCCATATGGAAGCAGGCAATAGATGTAAAGATGAATGCTTACCAGAAGAAACTAACAGAAGAATAGTAGATATTATTAGTGATGTTAATTTAGCTTATAGTGAACAAGCTAGAACATATTTACATGAATGTGGATTACCTAAAGAAAGAGTATATGTTACTGGTTCACCAATGACTGAAGTGTTAGAAAAACATTATGATGAAATAAATGCTTCTAATATTTTGGATAAATTACAATTAGAAAAAGGTAAATATATTTTGTTATCTGCTCATAGAGAAGAAAATATAGATACTGATGAGAATTTTTTAAGTTTATTTAATGCAATTAATAAATTGGCTGAAAAATATGATATGCCAATATTGTATTCATGCCATCCAAGAAGTAAAAAGAAAATAGAAGCAATGAATTTTAAACTAGATTCTAGAGTTATACAACATGAGCCTTTAGGATTTATTGATTATAATAATTTACAAAAAAATGCTTTTTGTGTAGTAAGTGATTCAGGTACTTTACCAGAAGAAAGTTCATTTTATATTTCTAAAGGTGAATCAATTCCAGCTGTATGTATAAGAACAAGTACAGAACGACCTGAAGCATTAGATAAAGGTGATTTTGTATTAGCTGGTATTAATACTAAAGACTTACTAAATGCAGTTGAAGTGGCTGTAGAAATGAATAAAAATAAAGATTTAGGATTACCAGTACCTAATTATACTGATACTAATGTAAGTAATAAAGTAGTTATAATAATACAAAGTTATACTGGAGTAGTAAATAAAATGGTTTGGAGAAAATATTAATGATAATTGGTTTTATCCTTTTATATCTTGTATGTTTATTACTTTTAAATAAAAAAGAAAGACCGTTAACTGTTTTAGCTTATTCCACAATTATATATATATTCTTTATATTTTTATTCAACGAATTATTTTCAATTCAAAATTTAATATCAATTAGATCAATTTATTGTTTTTGGTTAATATTTGATCTTTTTCTGTTGCTATCTTTGATATTAATATGCAAAAAAAAGAATTTATCATATTTTAAGAGCATTATTAAGAATAAATACGAGAAAAATAAAATATTTATTATTATTGGAATTATTTTAACAATCTTTTTAATTGTTATTTCGCTATCAACTATACCATATAATTGGGATGGACTTTCATATCATCTTACAAGAATAGTTGTATGGTTAGAAAATGGTAGTGTTGCACATTTTTCAACTATTGATACAAGAATGTTGGGTACTCCACCTTTAAAAGAATTTGTTGATTTACATGTTTATTCAATAATTGGAAGATTTAATGATAGTTTTTTAAATTTAACACAAACTTTTTCATTTATATTAAATTCTTTATTTGTTTTAGAAATTGCTGATCGAATTGGGTGTAAATTAAAAGGAAAAATTGTTTCTATTTTAATATTTGCATCAACTGGAACTGTATTGGCAGAAGCATTCTCAATTCAAAATGATCAATTTGCTGCTACATTTGTTCTAATATTTATAGTATTAATGTTGAAGTTAATAAAGGAAGAAAAATTTTATAAGATTAATAAAAATCTTTTTATTAATATGGTTTTTATTGGTATTACTATTGGATTTTCCTATTTATCTAAATTATCCGGATTATTTGCTATAATTATTTTTAGTTTATATTTAATGATAAATGCACTTAGTAAAAAAATAAAACCATTAACATTTATAGGTGTTCTGTTAATAATAGTGGTATCAGCTGTTCTTATTATTAGTCCTGAATTAATTAGGAATATATATACATATGGAAGTATTATGGATCCATGGCAAGGACCTGGACAATTAGTTCAGACATTAGATCCAAGATATTTATTAGTAAATATGTTGAAAAATATTGGTACTAATATTTCATATTCTCTTTTTCCAGCTTTTTTAAGTTTGTATTCTAGAGGGGTTAATTTTATTGGCCGAGTTATACATATTGATATTACTGACAAACTTATTTCAGAAATTCCAGGAGAACCATATATACTAAAACCAAGTGCATCTTTTTCATTTGATACTGCGATTAATATTTTATTCTTTGTTTTATTATTAGTATTTATAGTTTTTGCTTTATGTAGATTATTTAGAACAAAAAATCATAAAATAGATTATAGATTAGTGGCATTTTTATCTTTAGTTTTTGCTTTATGTTTTATTAAGTGGGAAATATTTATGTCTAGATATCTATTGGTTTATTTTGCAATAATGTCTCCAGCAATAGCATTAGAAATAGAGCAGTTTTATTTCAAAAAGAAAAAATATAATGATTTTGGAATAATAGTGACAAGTATTTTATGCATTATGATGATTGGCGCTATATTAAATTATCATATAAATAATATTTATAATTCATCACAATATGAGATAAGAGAACAATCTTATTATAGAGATAATTCTAGTGAATATTATAGTATTTATAAAAAAATAAATAGTTATATAGGTAATAATTATTATGATAAGATTGGATTATATATATATAGTTTTGGAGAATATAATTATCCGGTTATTAAGTTGTTATCTGAGCATAGTGATAATGTTCAAATAATAAACGATAAAAATAAAACAATGAAATATAATGATAATAATTTTGATCCCGATTTAATTGTTATGGTTTGTTATGTTAATAATACATGTCCTAATGATATGAAAGAGTATAATTATAATGGAAAAGTTTATAATACTATTAATAAAGAATCGGATTTAGTATATATCCTTGAACCATGAGGATAATAAAAGAATATATAGTAATAGTTTTAACTATTACTTTTTTGTCAAAAATAGTAAACTTTGTTGAAAATAAAGCGTATTTTACGTATAATAAAAATGTTAAAGAATTAGGAGTGAGATCATGGCATATGATGCAAGTTCAATAAAAATATTAGAAGGTTTAGATGCAGTTAGAAAACGTCCTGGTATGTATATTGGTTCTACTGATAGACGTGGACTACATCATTTAGTATGGGAAATTGTTGATAATGCGATTGATGAGGCTATTAATGGATATGGAGATTATATAAAGATTATTCTTCATAAAGATGGTAGTTGTTCAGTTGAAGATCATGGCCGTGGTGTACCTACTGGAATGCATGCATCTGGTATCAGCACTCCTGAAGTTATTTATACTAAACTACATGCTGGTGGTAAATTTGAAAGTGATGGATATAAAGTATCTGGTGGATTGCATGG
>JAEEGL016039268.1_pt1 | contig 13748 bp, 7 predicted proteins | sample 9134231 | NCBI WGS metagenome assembly JAEEGL01 (sample SAMN16246548, study PRJNA631951) | gut metagenome | biome: gut microbiome; feature: rumen; material: fiber-attached | host: Bos | place: Iran: Karaj | collected 2018-10 | reverse complement strand
TATTCAATTTGTTTAAAGTTAATAGATTCATTACTATAGTTCCATACTTTTTCTATAAATATATTATTTATAAAAGTATAAAAATAAAAACCATATTCTAAAGGATTAGTAAATAATTCAGGTTTTGTATTTAAATAATCACTATGATTTTCTATTATATTACCCAAAAATCTTTTATTTTGAATATTATATATATATATTTTTTTATTTGTTTGAAATGCAATTAAATAATCTTTATACAATGTAAATGAATAAAATATTTCTCCATTAATTTCATCTTGATTTATATTATTAATTATTTCATATTTATTATCATTTATTTGAATGAAAATACAATTATCTTTTGAAAGACTAATTATAATATTATCTTCTAATTTTTCTATTTTTCTTATTTTATGCTTATGTTCATTTATATTAAAATCAATATTAAAAGTTTCAAAATCAACTATATAAATTTCATTTTTATTTTTCCCAATTTTTTCATTATCATAATTCTTCACTGATAAAATGAGTCTATTTCTTTCTTTATTCTTTTCATTTAATTTTTTCACACTATAAATTTTTCCATTTTCAATTATTTTTTTTGTTCTGATTTCCTTTAGATGATGAGTAATAATATTATTATTAATATTATTTAAATATGGTATATATAATAATTGTGCTTTTTCTTTTTTATAACAATTTGGTAAAGGAAAAATTGAAAAATTCAATTCTGAAATATTTTTAATCATAGAATAAGTAACTTTTCCTTCATTATAAGCTAATGTATAAGTTTTATAAATTGCTTTACAAATTAAAAGTAATAATTTATTAATTTCAATATAATCATTAATTTCATTTATTTTAAATTGAAAATATTTTTTTTTTTAAAAATGAAATATGATAATCAACTTCTTTTAAATTTCTATTAAGATATATTCTTTTACATTTATTCGTTTCAAAATCATTTTTAGATTCAAAAATTGTAATTAAATCTGATATTATTTCATATTCTTTATTTTCATCTTCATCACAATATTGACAAATAAAATTATCATCAGTAACACAATATTTAATATATTGGGAAGAATGAATATCACAATTCATACATTTTGAGTTATCTTGATATTTTCTTTGATTCACATCTTTTAAAAATTTAGAGTTGAAAAAATCAATTGAATTATTTAAAACATATTCTTCTTCTTCATCTTTATGAAATAAACAAAAAAGTCTTATTAGTAATTTATTATTTTTTGAATCTATAATTATTCTTGGAGAATCAACACATTTTTCATTTTTACATTGAAATATATAAGTTGTTTCTTCTTCTATAGTTGTATATGACATATTTGAATAATCAAAGTTTGTAATTGATGAAATATTTGGTATTGAAATTTCATTATTTTCCATTTGAAACAATAATGAATTCTATTTTTTAATATAATGAATTATTTATTAAATTATAAATTGTTAAAATATCTTATAAAAAATTAAATTAAATAAAAAAAATTGTTCTATTTAACAAAATGAATAAGGACGCATAAATCTATTCATATTATTTCTTAAAGTATTATTTTCAATTTCAAGTTGATTTTTTTCGTCTTGTATATAACTTAAATTCTTTAATTTTTTATTATATTCAAAATTCATATTCTCAGTATGAGAACATAATTGAATATAATCATTTTGTAATTCTTTATTTTTTTTTTCTAATAATTCATTACTTTCTCTTAAGGAATCAATATTATTTTTTAAAACCAAAATTTCATTTTGGCAATTTTTTAATTCTTCTTTTTGTCTATTTAAACTATTCATTGTTCCAATATTTTGACTTTGTAAATTAATAAAATTCTTTTCACTATTTTGTAACTTTGCAATATTTTTATTATTTTCTTCTTTAATATATTCTAATTCATTTTCTAATGATTGAATTTCTTCTTTATTCTTTTTATCATTTAATAAACTTTCTCTTTGAAGATCATTATATTGTCTTGTTAATGACATATTTTCATTTCTTAATTTTGCTAATTCATAATTTGCACATTCAATTTGTTTACAATTTTCATTTTTAACTTCATTTATTTTATTATCATTATCTATTTTCATTTTTGATATTCTCATTTCATATTCATTTCTTATTTTATTTAAATCATGGAAATTATTCATATTTAATGTATCTTTTTTTAATGAATCATTTTTTAATAATTGAATTTGATTATTTAATAAATTTATTTCATTTTTCATTTTTTCTTCAATAAATATCTTTTCATTGTCTTTTTCTTTTAAATTATAAATCATTTCATTATTTAATTGTTTATATTTTTCTATTTCATCCTTTAATTGTCTTATTTCTAAATTTTTTTCTTCTAATTTTTTTTTATATAAATTATCATCTGTTAATTCTTCAATTTTTCTATTTGCTTTTTTTGAATTTTCTTCAAAAGTTTTATTAACTTCATTTATATGTTCCCCAAAAGAATTTTTTAATCTTGTAATAGAATCTTCAAGAGATTGAATTTTGAATAACAATTCATTTTTTTCTCTTAAATGAATATTATTTAATTGATTAACATATTCTTCAGTATAATTTTTACTTGAAAAATTTTTTTTAAAAGTAATATCATTTGTAGAAGAAAAATAATTATTATTACTTTTATAATTATTATCATTATTAATATTTTGGTTTTTTTCATTCATATTATTTTTATCTAATCTTATTCTATTATGATTCATTTTTGTTTGTATAGAATGAAGAAATGTATCACAATTACTACAAAAATAATGGAAAGGAGCACATTGTAAACATTTAAAACTTGCTTTTGATGCCTTACATCTTTCACATATTTGAAATGGTAAAATATTATTATTTGAAAAAATATTTTCAGAATTCATATTTTTTTTAATATAAAATTTAAAAGTTATATTAATAAAATTAAAAATAAATAAATTTTTATCTTTTTATTTAATCTAATAATAATTCTAATAATTGTTCTTTAGAATTAAAATTCTCTTTTAAATTCTTATTAATATCATTTATTGATATTAAATTTTCCTTTGGTTTATTTTCTTTATCAATATCATTTTCATTTCTAATTCTTTTTTGTTTTAAATATTTAAAAGTTTTATTAATCATTTTATCAATATTTTCTTGTTCTTTTAAAAACTTTTTATTAGCTTTAATAATATCAATATTTTTATCTTTCTTTAAATGTTTTTCAATATCTTCAAATTTTCCTCCATTATTATATTTGTAAATAATTTTTGATTCTTCATTTCTTTGTTGTTCCCATTCTCTCATTTTTCTCTCTTGATTTACATGACCAAGTCTTCTTCCACTTAAATCTCTACAAGCATCAAAATTATTTGTTAATTTTTTCCTTGCTGGTTGAGTCTTTAATAATGTTCCAAAACCTCCTTTTCCTCCTTTTAATAATAATCTAAATTCTATTACTTCATTGTTATAATTTGATAATAAAGAATTTAATGGAATGTTTTTCCCATTTGATATTGTTTGAAATTGATTTGGATTAATTTTTTTATCTTGTAATAATGTTTCTATTGTTAAATTTTCATCTGAGAATGTAAAAAATTCTGTTGATAAATTAATTGGATTTTTTATAATTACTTTCATTTTTATATTTATTATTAATGATAAAACAATTTATAAATTATAAATATATTATAATTGGAATATAAAAATTAATGGTTTGGAAAATATAATATTTAATAAATTATATATTTTTCCAAATAATTTTAAATTTTATAATAAATATATTTAATAATCATTTTTCTCTTTTATAAATTTGAAAAAATTAAATAATTTACCAATTAAGATATAAATTAGTGATTTATTCATTATTAATTATAAAAATTATTTATTATATTTTCAAATATATTTTCATTATTTTTTAATAAAATAATATATACTAATTATTTATTACTTCAACTCATTTATATAATTACTAATTTATATTACAAAATATATATAAATATTTTAAAGATTATACATCTTGATTATAATATGTGTAAATAATATAATCATTTTCATTTTTTATCTCATTAGAATTTTTATCCTTAGGTTTTTTTAACATATTTAATATTAATATTATAATTAAATATCCAATTGAAATAAATAATATAAAAATAAATATCCAAAGAAAAGAAAAACATTCATTATTACTATAAAAACCAATTTCCTTTTTTTCAGGATTAAAAACCAACATATATTTTAGAAAAAAATTTTTTCCAAAAGACCAATTATAACCATTAAATTCATTAAAATAAATTAAAAAATAATATTTTCCATTATATTCTTTAAAAACATCTTCTTTAGTTAAGTTAAAAGAAAAATGATGATCTTTTACTTTAAAATTTATATCTTTAAAATTATTTTTTGCATTTTCACTTAAACAAACAAAACTAAAATAATTATCCAACACAATAATTTTTTCACAGTCTTTATATTGATTAAAATATTTATTACTTAAAAAACGACCAAAGTAAACTGAGCCAAGAAATAATTCACTTTCAATATTTAATTCTGCAATAGTTTCTTTTTCGAAATAATCATAATCACCAAAAGTATAATTATCAAAAAGAATATCAAAATTTTTTGAAGAAGAAGAAATAAGAGTTTTATAATTTTTTTCAGGATATTTTTTTGAATCATAAGAATGAGGATAATCACCAATTATTAATTCTCCTTTATAAACAGAATTATTATTATCATTATTACTTAAATTAAAATAAAAAATTGTTTCTTCAATTATTTTCTTATCAAATAATTGTTTAATTAATCCACAACAGTATATATTCTCATCTAAAATATTTAAGCCTAAAATTCCACTTATATTTTTTTTTAATTTTGTGACTAATATAAATTCAATTTTATTTATTTCTAATTTTTCCTTTCCATAAATAAAAGAATCAACTGATTTAAAACCTTCATTAGTATCATTATCATATATAATTTTTATTTGAGTTGAAGATATTTTTTTATAACTTAAACTTTTATCTTCATTAAATAAAGGAATTGTTTTTGTAATATTTGAATTTATACTTATTATTTGAAGGTGATATTGTCTTAATTTTATTATAACTGGAATTGATATTTCTGGTGTTCCTATTGTTATATTTGTTATCATTTGATTTTCTATTTTGGATTTGTATAAATCTTTTTCTTTTGTAATCCCCGTTGTAAAAGGTAATGTTATTTTATGTAAAGTAATTTTAAATAAAAAAAGGAAAATTAACATTTTTCTTTATTTATGATTTTTCTTTCTTTTTAAACAAATTTTTATTGAATTATTCTTTTTTTATATTTATTATTTAATGGATGATTATATATTTTATAAAAGTAATTCAATAAAAACCAATTTTCATATTTTTATTATCCAAACATTTATAACAATATTATTATCAATAATAATAATATTTATATTCAAAATATTAAACCAAGATAAAAAAATAAATTTAGATAATATTAGAATAGGAGTAATAAGTGATTCTCAAATAGATCCAGATGATAAAGAAAAGGATATTTATATTGAAAATTTAAAAATTTCATTACAATCATTAAAAGAACAAAATATAGATATATTAATAGTAGCAGGAGACTTTGTAAATAAATGTTCAAAAAAAGCATTTTTACTCTGGAAAAAAATATATAAAGAAATTTTCCCTAATGAAAAAAAACCAATATTTATAGGAATAATAGGAAATCATGATTATTATATAGAAACAATAAATCAAACATATTATAATAATACATATGTTCACAATTTATTCAAAGAAATTTTAAATATAAATGAAAAAGATCATTTAATAATAAAAGGATATCACTTTATTTTATGGGGCAATCAAAATGGAAATTACATTTATAGTAATAATAACACAGATTGGGCAATTAATGAAATAGAAAAAGCATTAAAAGAAACAAAAAATAAAAAACCTATTTTTATAATAACACATTTTAATCCATCAAATACTGTTTATACTTCATGGGGTGATGATAATATATATAATACTTTAAAAAAATATAAAAATATTATTAATTTAAGTGGTCATAGTCATTATTCTTTAATTGATGAAAGAAGTATTTTTTTAAATAAATTTTTAACTATTCAAACTCAATCTATTAGTAATATTGAATTAGAAAAAGGATTTGAAAATGGTCCTATTCCAAAAGATGAATTTGATAATAAAGAAATTGCTGATAAAAATCCAATGGGATTAATTATTGATATTAAAGAAAATAAATTAATTCAAATTAAAAGAATTTTTTTTAAAAATAATAAGTTTTATAATATTATTTGGAATATTAAATTTCCTTTTGATAATAATTTAAATTATTTTAATAATCAAAGAAAGGAAATTTATAAAAGAAATTATTTTTATTTTAAAGATAATAAAATTGATGTTATTAAAGTTTTTATTAATAAAGAAGAAAGGTTTCAAATTAAATTTAATCAAGCAATAAATGAAAATATTGTTTATAGTTATAAAATTATTTTAATAAATGAAAAAAATAATCAATATGAATATAATTATTTCTCAGATTTTTATTTAATTCCAGATGATAGAAAAGAATATATTGTTTTGTTATTAAATAAAGAATTAAGAAAAGGTAAATATAATATAGAAATTATTGCTTTTGATTCATTTAATAATAAATCAAAAAACTCATTAAAAAATCAAATTTATTTAAAATAAATATTTATTAAAAATAAAAAAAAAGGTTGAATTAGTTATTTTGAAAACTATTCAACAATAAATGAAAATAAATATTTTTTATTATCTTTTTTATATTCAATATAATAATTATAATAATTTTTAAGGGAAATACTAAAACTAATGATTTAGATATTATTAATATTTTATAGTTAGAAAAAATAAAAATTATTATTATTTATATTATTATTGTGTTGATTGTTATTATAATATTATGAAAATTATTCTTTTTTTATTTAAATAATATTTTAACAAGTATTTAATTATTTTTAATTTATTAATATTTTTGAAATATGTGAAAATGAATTTCAATAATATAATTATTTAAATTTAAAAATAAAAAATATTACTTACTTATAAATTAATAAATACAATTATTTTTAAATGTTTATATTTATGAAAAATATTTAAATAGATTTATAATATTATTCTACACTAATATATCTAATATTTTATATGTATTTTTTTTAAAAGATAATTAAAATAAAAAGTATTATTAAAAAAAACAACCTTTAATTTTAATTAATCTGTTAAATGTATTAAAATATTATTAAAAAAAATTTAATCTAAATTTCACATTTCACCTAAAAATATTATAAAAAATTATATATATTCATTAATTAATTAAAAAGTATTATCGTCAGGATTAATTTTTATAATTTTTGTTATACCAAGAATTTTTTTATAAAGTTTATTTAACCTAATAACAAGCATGAAAACAACAATAATTAAAAATAAAAATTCATAAATAAATTCAACAGCAGAATTCACAACGAAAAGAATAGTGATTTGATTCATAAAATATGTAATTGAAGGATTAAACATTAATTCATTAATTTGACTTCTCATAGGTTTAAAAAATAAATAATTAAAATATGTACTTTCATAAAAATCATCATTTAAAAAAAAACTTTCTCTATTTTCATTATTTAATTGAGAAACAGACATCATTCCTCTATAAATTAAACCAAAAGTTCTTTGATTTTGAAAATTATAATCAGCATAATCTAAAAAATTACAAGCTTTACACAATTGAATTATTTTCTCTGTAAAATTATCATTTGGATAATTATATATAACTTTAAGAAAATTCTCATCTCTTATATCATTATAAAATTCTTCACAATTACTTGCAGTTTTTTTATATTTCAAAAATATTGAAGAAATTCTACTTTCATTTGCAATTATTCTATAAAAATTTTGACCTTGTAATAATGCTTGTACTGTATATAATAAATTTTTATAATTAGTCATTGAATTTATATTTGTTGTTGTATATAAACTTCTTTGATATAATGAATAATATTGATATGCATTTAATTCAAATAATGCACTATCATTTAATGTTTGAAATAATACTAACGTATCTTTTAATTGACTTAACCATTTCAATAAAAAAACTATAAAAATTAATAAAGAAAATATAAATGTAAATTGATATACATATCTTGAAAAAGTTGATATTGGAGTTTCACCTATTTCTTCTAGAATTGATTTTTTAAATATTTGATAATTTTTTTTTGATATGTATTCTTCATCATTTTTATTTTTTGATTTTTCATAATTTGAATATACTTCATTTAAATGGTCTAATACTTTTCTTGGATGAGATGAATAAACATAAGTTAATACTTTTAAATCATTTATTTTATTCATATAAGCATCATTAAAATCTTGATTTTGTACTTTTTTTCTTATAAATTCATAGATATCAAATAAAACATTTTCAAAAGTATATAAATATACAATAATTAAAAAAACTTCAATCAATTCTATAAAAAAATTTACTACTAGAAAAATAAGAGTTATTTCAATATATTGATTTAATTGTTCTTCTAATTTAAGGCTAAATTTGCTTGTTATACTTTCTAAATTTTCACAAACTTTTTCATAATTATACATTATATTATAAAGTTCAATTCTCCATTCTTTTCTTTCAACACTGATATAATTTAATAATCTATTATTTGGAAAATCTAAAATAAAAAAAGGTTCCATAATATACCTATCATCATATGCTAAAATAGTAAATGAATTAATAGTAGTTTTAAATACATTTTGAAAATCTGATTTGGTTTTTGCAGTTGAAATTAAACCAGTTTCACTAATATTTGTTATATCATAAAGATAAAATTCATCAATAAAAAATTCATGAATTTTATTATCATTTGATTTATATAAATTTTTAAATAATAAATTAGTTTGTTCAATTTCAAAATCAACATTATATTTATTTGATATATTAAAATATTTTATTATATCCCATTTAACATTTTTATGAAGTATATTAAATTTCTCATTATATTGTTTTAAATAATTTATACATTCAGTATGATTTAAAAGAATTAAACAAGTTGATCCTCGAAATGAAGAAATTAAATAAAAATAAGTTTTACTAACTTTTCTAAAAATAGATAAAATATCATAATTAAACATTAAATTATTTTTATATTCTTTTTTAATAATCAATTGTATTATAGTAAGAAAAAAAAGAACAAAAATAAAAATAATAATAATTCTTTGATATAAATAAAATTTAATATTAACACTTTTTGTTGATTGAAGAAAATTTTTTCCTCTAAAATTAAATTTAGAATTTATATCTTTTAAACTATTACCACTTTGAGAAGATTTCATAGATGATTCACCAACTGTTTTCATATCAACATATAATGAATGATTACTTTCATTATTAAATTCAGTTTCAATTAAATTATTATCATCATCTTTTAAATTATCTGCTCCATATTTATATATTTTATAAGTAATATTCTCATTTGTAAATGATGATTCAAATTTTATTTCTTTAGTTTTTATTTTATTTAATCTTATAAAATCTTCATATGTTAAAACATTTCTCCTAGATGATTTTGATATATCAAATCCACATCCATAAAATATTTCTTTTTCTTCATTCATATATGTTATTATAATATTTGAATATAATTTATAAATACCATCCATTATTATTATATTAAAATTAGATTTTTGAACTAAAATATTGAATTTTAATCTTATTAAATTAATTAATTTTTTATCAAAGGGATTTCTAATTAATAATTGTGTTGATTTTAAATAAGATTGATCTTTTGTTTCTTCTATTGAAAATAATTTATTTTTAATAATATTTTTTTGATAATTAAATAAATCTTTTGGAAATAATTCACAAAAATGATGATATAAATATTTATAAAATTCTTTCCCACTTCTAATAATAATAATTTCTCTTGTAAAAATATTAAATTCAAAAGTAAATTGTTTATTTAATTCAAATAAATTTAATGTATCTTCTAAATCTTGATAATGTTCTCTTATTTGAATAAGATCATTTCTATTTAAAGGTACATTAAATATTTCTTCATATATTATTGTACATATAGTTAATTGATAAAGTATATCTTTCATTTTTGAATTTGATGAATAATATTTTTTGAAATTAATATTTTTTAAATTATATGATAAATCATTAATATCCAAAATTGATAAAACTTTTAGTTTTTTTTTTTGAATAGTAAATAATTCTGTTAATTTTAAAATTAAATTAGATGCAGTTGTCATAAATTTATTAACACAATATAATTCACTAACTAATAATTTTGCATTATTCACACTTTCATTATTTAAATTAATTAAAAGCTTATATATTGAAAACAAAGTTAAATATTGATATTTATTTTTCTTTTCTAAAGTTGGAAAACTTAATACTATTAAAATATATATTAAAATTTGTTTTTTATCTTTTAATCCATTAAGTCCTGATGAAAAGTAATCCTTCATTATTAATTTCATTAAGGAAAAATAACAATTTCTGCTTACAAAATTTGAAGAATCACTTTTTACTTTATAATTTTTACATAATAAACATTTTTTACAAATTTCATAATGAATTTGAAAACAATTTAAAAAATCTAATTGTTTTTTACTATTTTTATTAAAATAATAAAGAAAATAATAATAAATATTTAAATCTGAATTAATTTTTAATTTTGGTTTAACAGGATATGTAATAACAAGATATATTAATAGAATAAAACATATAAAAACACTTATTTCAAAAACAACAAATTGGAGTGAAAAAAAATCTATTTCTTGATGAAAAATCATACACATAAATAGAAAATATACTGATACATGAAATGAAAAACGAAATGAATTTAATTTATAATTTAATATTGTGTAAATTGGTGAAGAAAATCTTACATATAATACATAAAATGTTAAAAAACTTAATATCACAACTAAAAGAGTTACTGATAAATTTTTTATTTTTTGATTATTTATAGGAAATGAAATTAAAAATTTAGAAATTACTAAGACTTGATCATAAATTTTAGAATAATAATCATATGGACTTTGAATAAATTTAGGAGCAAAAAAATCACAATGATAAAAATTAAAATGCATTTCTAATATAACAATAAATATCATTGCAATAATTATTCCAAATAAAAGATATGTTTCCAAAAATTTAAAATAAATTGAAAAGATAAAAATTGATAAAAATCTCATATAAAAAATCTCATTGTAATTAATATAAACATTGATTATTTTTTTATTTTTAAAAATATAAGGATAAAAAAAATAAAGCATTGAATTAATCACTACAAAACATGTTAAAATTATAAATAAAACTTTTTCATTAAAATTTTTAGATAAATAATCAGAAAAAATATTTGGTGGAGAATATAACGAATTTTTAGTTCCATGATTAAATTTTCCATTTATTGAATCTGTGATTGATAAATAAATCATCATATAATCTATTAGAAAAAAAAATGCATGAATTTTTTGAGATTTAATTAAATAAAAATTATAGTCAATATAATATTTATAATGATTTTGATAATCCATTTTTATATTAAAAAAAAATTGAAAAAATTTCATTATTTTTTTTTATATAAAGAATCTAAAAATAAATATATGATTCATATTTTTAATTTCAATTTTAATATATATTTAAAAACTTCATTTAATAAATAAGAAATTTTTTATTAAATAAGTATTCATTAAAATTTTAATAAAATTACCATTAAAAAATAAATATAATATAAATGTTTCTATCAAAATTTGATTTCATTTCTCCAGAGATAAATTTATTTTACAAAGGAAAAGAAAGACATTCATCAATAGCATCAGGAATATTATCAATACTTTTATTTTTTTTTATAATATTCCTAATAATTTATTTATCAATAGATTGTATAGGAAAATTAAATCCAACATCATTTTACTTTACAAAATATATTGATGATGTATCATCATATCCTTTAAATTCTTCTTCACTTTTACATTATTTTGGTTTATATGATGTAGATGGAAATCAAATTATCATTGATAAAAAAGCAATTAATGTTATTGGTGTTAATATTAATGATGGAATTTTTACTGATGATAATGATATATCAAAATATTCAATTTGGATTTATGAAACATGTGAAGAAAAAGATTTAGGGAATTTAAAGGAAATTTATACTGAAAAAAATTTACAAAATTTTTATAATTCTTTATGTATATCAAAATATTATGATTTAACAAATAATAGAATGATTGATAAAAATGATGATAACTTCATTTATCCTACTTTAATACATGGAGCTTCTCAAAGTAATAACTTTGAATATGGTGTTTATATTCAAAAATGTCAAAATAATACAAATATAAATAATAATAATTGTTACTCATCAACAGAAATAGATAATTTTTTACAAAATGTAATTGGATATGAAATATATTTTATTGATCATAGTGTAAATGTAGAAAATTACAAAAATCCAGTAATAACATCAATTCATAGAATAACAAGTGAAATAAATAGTAATTCATATGTATTAAATCATTTAAATTTTCATCCTGTTTCAATAAGAACAAATGATGGTTTAATTTTAGATAATAATAAAGAAGATACATCATTTAATTTTGATGTAAATGAAAAAATAACTCATATAAATTCAAATAAGGGAATTTTAGGAACTTTTAATTTTTGGATACAGAATACAATTGATACTTATGATAGAACTTATAAAAAAATACAAGATATTGCAGGAGGAGTTGATGGTATTATTGAAATTGTTATGATGATTGCAAGAATTATAAATCAAATTTTTATTCATAATTTTATCTGTTTAAATGATTTTAATTATGAATTTAATAAAAATAATAATAATAAAAATAAATCTTTTATTATGAGTCCTAGAAAAAAAAAATATAAAAAAATTATTTCTGATCAAGCTGTCTCTATTATTAATGATATTAATCCTAAAAAAAATTTAACTAAAAGAAATGGATTTGTTACTAATTCTTCTATTAATAATTCTTCTGTTGATGTTTCTAATAATTTTAAATCACAGAAAAAAAATATAAATTTGTCTTGGAGTAATTATATTTTGTTTACTTTTAAATTTAAAAAAAATAAATTTTTGGAGTTTTTAAGAAATAAAAGAGAAGATTATATTAGTGAAGAAAAATTATTAGAAATTACACTTTTTCATGAAAAAAATAATGAATCAAAAAAAGATGATATTGAAAGATTTGAAATAAATAATTTGGAAGATAATAATCTTTATAATAATACTACAAATACTATATCACCAATTCCTTTAACATTAAATAAATAAAAACAATATTATATTAGTTATAAATAAAATTAATTTTTTTTTAAGAAATTGAATAGAAATTAATTAAATTAATTAATTATCATTTTACAATCGTATCATTTATTTAAAAAAAAAATGTCAATAAAATTAATCAAGAATTATAATTTAAATAATGTTAATATAAAATATTCTTCATATAATATTCCAAATTATGAAAAGACAATCTCAAATCCAGAATCAATGATTAGTATTATGAATGCTCTTAAAAATTCATTTATGAAAATTTATGATGAAATGATGAATATAATTATAACTGATAAACATGATTTTTCAAATTTATGTTTAAATATAAAAAGAAAATCTTTAGATTATATTTTATATTTAAAAATTTCATTAAATGAAATTAATCTGATATTAAATAAAATAGATTCTAAATCCAATAATTAT
>JAEEGL015978871.1_pt1 | contig 13748 bp, 10 predicted proteins | sample 9134231 | NCBI WGS metagenome assembly JAEEGL01 (sample SAMN16246548, study PRJNA631951) | gut metagenome | biome: gut microbiome; feature: rumen; material: fiber-attached | host: Bos | place: Iran: Karaj | collected 2018-10 | reverse complement strand
CAGGCAAAAAAAACAACTGTTGCCGCCCTGACGGAAAGGCAGGCTTCCGTGACAATGGGATAGGAACAAAGCATAATATAAGGTGGTTATTTTCAAGTGTGAGGTGTTCGCTTTGTCTGTCAGGATCTTCGCCGTTACGGAAGGCTCCCCTGCCTGGAAGGCAGGGATCCGGGCCGACGAGCGGATCATCTCCATCAACGGCGATGCGGTTACGGACGAGATCGATTACCAGTCTCTTTCCGTCGCTTCAAAGCTGGAGCTTCAGGTCGGCAGCAACGTCGGACAGGAGGTCCGGACCCTCACGGTCCGGAAGGACGAATGGGAACCCCTTGGGCTGTGCCTGGACGAAACGGAAGCCATGAAGCCCCGCCACTGCAGGAACCGCTGCCTGTTCTGCTTCGTGGACCAGCTGCCGCGCGGTATGCGGGAAACGCTCTATGTCAAGGACGACGACTGGCGGCTGAGCCTGATGATGGGCAACTATGTGACCCTCACCAATGTCAGCGACGGGGAATTTGAACGCATCCTCGCGCGCAGGGCGTCTCCCCTGTTTATCTCGGTCCACGCGACAGACCCGCAGGTCCGCTGCGAGATGCTGCGCAACCGGAACGCCGGCACCCTGATGGAACGGCTGACCAGGCTGAAGGAGAACGGACTGGAATTCCATTCCCAGATCGTGCTATGCCCGGGCGTCAACGACGGAAAAGTGCTGGCGCGGACCATCGAGGACCTGGCCTCCCTGTACCCGGCGTCCCGTTCGCTGGCGATCGTTCCGGTCGGCCTGACCAAGCACCGGGAAGGCCTCGCCGCACTGAAAGGCTTTGACGCGGATTCGGCGTCGGATCTTCTTGAGTTCGTGAAAGAATACCAGCAGCGTTACCTGCGGGAACTCGGCACCCGGTTTGTGTTTCCGTCGGACGAGTTTTACTGCATCTGCGGCAAACCGCTGCCCCAGGATACCGAATACGAAGGATATCCCCAGATTGAAAACGGCGTCGGCATGCTGCGCCTGCTGGAGCAGGAATGCGAGGAAGCCTGGGAATTCCTCTTCCCGGACGGAAAGCCCGCCGATCCCGGCGAAAGGACCGTTCTGATCCCGACCGGCATCTCCGCCCGGCCGTTCATCGAAAAGATTGTCAACCGCTACAAACCTGAAAAGACAAAGATCAGCGTGATTCCGGTCATCAACCGCTTTTTCGGGGAAACGATCACGGTCACCGGGCTCATTGTGGGCCGGGACCTGATCAGTACGCTCAGCGGCATCCCCTGCGACAGCATCATGCTCTGTGATACGATGCTGCGGGACCAGACGGACCGCTTCCTGGACGACACGACCGTGGACGAGGTCCAAAGCTCGCTGGGAAAACCTGTCCGGATCGTCCGGAACAACGGGGAATCACTTATCAGGGCACTGTGGGGAATGGAGGATACAGATGGCTAAACCGCTTGTCGCAGTCGTGGGCCGGCCCAATGTCGGCAAATCGACCTTCTTCAATAAAATGGCCGGGAAAAGGATCAGCATTGTGGATGATATGCCCGGCGTCACGCGTGACCGCATCACCGCGGACGCGGAATGGCTCGGCCGTTCCTTTACGCTGATTGATACCGGCGGTATCGATCCGAAGAGCGACGATGTGCTGCTCGCGCAGATGCGCGAACAGGCTGAGATCGCCATGGACCTCGCGGACGTAATCTGCTTCTTTACGGACGCGCGCGACGGCCTGACCGAGGACGACAAGGATGTCGCGAACATGCTGCGCAAGACGTCCAAACCCGTCCTGCTGGTCGTCAACAAGGTGGATTATCTCGGACTCAACGATAACCTGTATGAGTTCTACGAGCTGGGCCTGGGCGATCCCATCGGCATCAGCAGCGTGAATATGCTCGGATTCGGCGACCTGCTCGACCAGCTGATCGCCCTTTTTCCGGAAGAAAAAAAAGAGGAACAGGAACAATCCGCGCCGATCCAGCTTGCGATCGTCGGGCGGCCCAACGTCGGGAAAAGTTCCCTGACCAACCGCCTGCTCGGCGAAAACCGGACCATGGTCTCGGAGATTGCCGGCACCACGCGCGACGCCATCGACTCCCTGTATACGGATGAGGACGGCACGGTTTTCAATATCATCGACACCGCCGGCATCCGCAGGAAGCGCGCCGTCGAGGACGAAACCCTCGAACGGTACAGCGTCCTGCGATCCATCGCCGCCATCAGGCGCAGCGATGTGGCGCTCCTGCTGATCGACGCGAACGACGGTGTGACCGAGCAGGATACGAAGATTGCCGGCCTCATCCACGACGAGGGAAAAGCGGTCATCGTCATCGTCAACAAATGGGATATGCTGGACAAGGAAACCGGCACCTATGAAAACTACCGGAAAAAGGTGCTGGACGACCTCAAGTTCATGACCTACGCGCCGGTGCTGTTCATCTCCGCGAAATCCGGCCAGCGAGTATCAACGGTGCTCGGAAAAGTGAAGGAAGTCTATGCCACGGCCTGCCGCCGGATCACGACAGGCGTGCTGAACGATGTGCTCAGCGACGCCGTCAACGCGCTCCAGCCGCCCATGCAGGGCGGTAAGCGCCTGAAGATCTATTATGCCACCCAGGGAGGCGTGCAGCCCCCGTCCTTCGTCCTGTTCGTCAACGAGGAGAAACTGATGTTCTTCTCCTACGAACGGTACCTGGAGAACTTCTTCAGGAAATCATTCCAGCTCGAGGGAACGCCCATCCGGTTCATTCTTCGGGAAAAGAAAAAGGAGGAATGATCAGCATGCCAAAGGAACTGTTGATCGCTGTTTCCTGTCTCATCGCCTACCTGCTCGGTTCCCTTTCCGGCGGGATCATCATTTCAAAGCTGGCCGGCGGCCCGGACCTGCATACGGTCGGCAGCAAAAGCACGGGCGCCAGCAATGTCCAGCGCACCATGGGCTGGAAATACGGTATCCTGACCTTCCTGTTCGACGCGGCCAAGGGCGTGCTTTCCTGCCTCATCGCCTGGCTCTTTACGGGCAGCCATTTCGCCTCGCTGCTGGCCGGCCTTTGCTGCGTGATCGGCCATAACTGGCCGGTGTTTTTCCGTTTCCGCGGCGGCAAGGGCGTCGCGACCACCGGCGCTGTCATGCTCTACTGCTATCCACTGCCCGCGCTGATCTGCATCGCGCTGACAGTGGCTGTCATAGCGGCTTTCCGCTATATCTCCGTCGGCAGCATGCTGCTGGTGATCGCCTTTTTCGGCCTCTCCTTTGTTTTCAGCGGGGGGAATGCCTGCGTCATCATCTGGGCGGCCGTCCTGATGGTCATGTGCGTTGCCAGGCACCACGCGAATATCAGCCGGCTGATCAGCGGGACGGAAAACAGGCTCGGCAATAAAACAAAACCATCCGGAGGCCTCCATGACCAATGAAATGAATCGCATCCGCAACTTCTGCATCGTCGCGCATATCGATCACGGAAAAAGCACGCTTGCGGACCGCATTCTGGAAAAGACCGGCGTTTTTGAAAAGCGGGAGATGGTGGACCAGATCCTGGACAGCATGGAGCTGGAAAGGGAACGCGGCATCACGATCAAAAGCAAAGCGGTCCATATGACCTACCGCGCCAAGGACGGAAACGAATATATCCTCAACCTGATCGATACGCCCGGTCATGTCGATTTCACCTATGAAGTAAGCCGCGCGCTCGCCGCCTGCGAGGGCGCGCTGCTGGTCGTGGACGCGACCCAGGGCATCGAGGCCCAGACGCTTGCGAACGTTTATATGGCGCTGGAGCATAACCTGGAGACCATCCCCGTCATCAACAAGATTGACCTGCCTTCCGCCAGGCCTGAGGAAGTGCGCCGGGAGATCGAGGATGTGATCGGCCTGGACGCTTCCATCGCCCCCTGTATTTCCGCGAAAACAGGCCTGAACGTGGAAGACGTGCTGGAAGCGATCGTGGAGCATATTCCCGCGCCCGTAGGAGATCCCGGCAAACCGCTGAAGGCCCTGATCTTTGACGCGTATTATGATAATTACCGCGGCGCCATCTGCTTTGTCCGGATCATGGACGGTACGCTCCGTCCCGGCATGAAGATGCGCCTCATGGCCACCGGCAGCGAATTTGACGTCGTGGAGGTCGGCACCTTCGATCCGGGCTACAGGCCCTGTGAAGAACTGAAGGCCGGCGACGTCGGATATGTGTCCGCGTCCATCAAGGATGTCCGCGATACGCGCGTGGGCGACACCATCACTGACGCGGCCGATCCCGCGCCGGAACCCCTGCCCGGTTACCGTCATGTGACGCCGATGGTGTACTGCGGCATTTATCCCGCGGACGGCGCGGATTATCCCGCGCTGAAGGACGCGCTGGAAAAGCTGCGGATGAACGACGCTTCCCTCTCCTTTGAGCCGGAAACCTCTGTCGCCCTCGGTTACGGATTCCGCTGCGGCTTCCTCGGCCTGCTGCATATGGATATCATGACGACCCGGCTGGAGCGGGAGTTTGACCTGAATCTCGTCACCACCGCCCCGAGCGTCATCTACCGGGTCACAAAGACGAACGGTACGGTCCTGATGATCGACAACCCCACCAATTTGCCGTCTGTGGGCGAGATCGCGCTCATGGAGGAGCTCTATGTCCACGCGACGATCTATACGCCCCAGGAATATGTCGGCACCCTGATGGAACTCTGCCAGGACAAGCGCGGGATCTTTATCGACATGCAGTATGAGGGGACCCGCGTGAAGCTGAATTATGATATGCCCCTGAATGAGATCATCTTTGACTTTTTCGACCAGGTCAAGAGCAGGAGCCGCGGATACGCCTCCTTTGACTACGAGCTGAAGGATTACCGGGAAAGCGACCTTGTCAAGCTGGATATCCTGCTTAACGGCGATATCTGCGACGCGTTCTCGATCATCGTTCACCGGGACAAGGCCTACGCGCGCGGACGCGGCATCGCGGAAAAGCTGAAGGACGTGATCCCGCGCCAGATGTTTGAGATCCCGATACAGGCCGCCATCGGCGGAAAGGTGATCGCGCGGGAAACCGTCAAGGCCATGCGCAAGGATGTGCTCGCGAAATGCTACGGCGGCGATATCACGCGGAAAAAGAAACTGCTTGAAAAACAGAAGGAAGGCAAAAAGCGGATGCGCCAGTTCGGCACGGTCCAGGTGCCAAGCGAAGCCTTCCTTGCTGTCCTGAAAATGGACTGACAGGTTGTCCTGCATTCCCGGAGGAGTATCCTTCCGGCCTGAAGAGGGAAAAACCATGGAATTATATGTACATATCCCCTTCTGCAGACAAAAATGCCGCTACTGTTCCTTTACGTCCTTCGCGGGAGAGGAATCGTACCGTGAGCGATACACGGAACTGGTTCTGAAGGAAGCGCGGCTCAGAAAAGATGAGGTATCAGAACCCTTCACCACTGCATACATCGGCGGAGGGACGCCTTCCATTTTGTCTCCTTCCCAGCTGTACGCGCTGGTGAACGGTCTGCGGGAGGTTTTCGGCCTGGATCATGTTACGGAATTCACGGCGGAGGCCAATCCCGGCACGGTGACCGGAGAATGGCTGGACGCCGCGGTTCAGTGCGGGATCAACCGGATTTCCTTCGGCATGCAGGCATATCAGGAGGATCTGCTCCGCCTCCTCGGCAGGATCCACACCTTTGAGGAGGTCAGGGCGTCTGTGGAGCTGGCGCGGAAAGCCGGCATCGGCAACATCAGCCTGGACCTGATCTTCGGGATTCCCACACAGACCCTTGCCGCCTGGGGGGAAACGCTGGACGCCGCCCTGTCCCTCGGACCTGCCCATCTCAGCGCCTACGGACTGATCCCGGAGGAAGGAACCCCCTTCATGCAGGACCTGGAAGCAGGACGGCTGACGCTGCCGGAGCCGGAAACGGAACGGGACATGTACAGCCTGGCCATAGAAAAAACAGCCGGAGCCGGATTCCATCAGTACGAGATCTCCAATTTCGCGCGGGAAGGCCGGGAGTGCGTTCATAATATCGGCTACTGGACCCAGGTGCCCTACCTCGGATTGGGCATTTCTGCCGCTTCCATGACCGGCTTACGGTTCGGGAGCGACGGCATGACCTGTCTCCGCAGCGTCAATCCGGACAGCATCGGGAAATATGAGGAACGGATCTGCGCGGGGATCCCGCCTGAATATGAGCGGATCTCCCCTGCCGAAGCCCGTTTTGAGACCCTGATGCTCGGCCTTCGTATGAACCGCGGCGTCAGGGAACGGGATTTTCTCCGGATGCACGGTATACCGATCGGGGAATACTACGGGGATAAACTGTCGGAACTTGAAAAGCGCGGCCTCCTGCTTCATGAGAACGAAGCATGGAAGATGACCGCGCGCGGTTTTGATATTCAGAACAGTGTATTGGTTGAACTGATGGACGGATGATTCAGTTCAGCGCGATGGTATGCCCTTCTCCGGTAAAATAAGATATGGCCAGCTTTTCAATGGCGGACAGTTCCTGACTTTGGGACGGGTCGCGGTGCAGCTGCCGGACGCATTCGGAAACTTCATCCAGCAGGCGGACATCCGTAAACAGCATGTCTCCGCCTGCTTCTCCGCTCTGGCGTGTGCCGATCAGGTCCCCCGGGCCGCGCAGTTCCAGGTCCTTCTGGGCGATCACGAACCCGTCGTTTGTCGAGCAGAATACGCGGAGTTTGTCAGACGGTTCGGCAAAAAGGAAACACCAGCTCTCGTCCTTTCCCCTGCCGACCCGGCCCCTCAGCTGGTGCAGCTGGCTGAGCCCATACCGTTCCGCGTTCTCAATGATCATGATCGTCGCGTTCGGATTGTTGACGCCAACCTCGATCACCGTGGTCGATACCAGGACGTCGTAGGTCCCTTCCGCAAATTCATGCAGTACTTTGTTCTTTTCCTCGGATTTCTGGGATCCCCAGGTCAGGCCGATCCGCAGTCCCTTCAGCTCGTGCTCCTTCAGGCTGGCAAAAAGCGCTTTCGCGCTCCGCAGGTCTCCGGATTCCTCGTCATCCTCCACCAGCGGACAGACGATATAGGCCTGTTTTCCCCTGCCGATCTCATCGCGCAGGAACCGGTACATATCGTCCCGTTTCGCTTCAGGCACCATCCGGGTTTTGACGGGGATCCTGCCGCCGGGCATTTCATCGATCACGGAAAGGTCCAGGTCGCCGTACAGGATCAGCGCGAGCGTCCGCGGGATGGGCGTGGCGGACATGACCAGGACATGCGGGAACACTTCTTCCGTTTTGCCCTTCAGTTGCAGGGAACTGCGCTGGTTGACCCCGAACCGGTGCTGTTCATCCGTGATCACCAGTCCCAGTTTTCCGTATTCCACATCCCTGCTGATCAGCGCATGGGTGCCGAACACCGCGTCGCATCCATGCTCCTTCAGCTCCTTCAGGATGGACTTCCGTTCCTTCGCTTTTGTGCTGCCGGTCAGCAGCCTGCACCTCACCCCGAGCGGTTCCAGCGTTCTGCAGGCGTTCTCGTAATGCTGTACGGCCAGAATCTCGGTCGGAGCCATCATGCAGGACTGGAATCCGGATACGGCGGACAGGAAAACCGCGCCGAAAGCCACCGCTGTTTTCCCGCAGCCGACGTCTCCCTGGACGAGCCTGCTCATCGCCGTATCCCTGCGCAGGTCAGCCGCGATGTCGCGGAGCACTTTCTCCTGCGCGGCGGTCGGTTTGTACGGAAGGGAGTCCCAGTAGCGTAAAACGGCGTCGTTACCGAAGGAGAACGGGATCCCGGGCTGCCCCGCGGAACCGGCGACGGTCACATAGGTCAGGTAAAGCAGGATCTGTTCAAAGGAAAGCCTTCTCCGCGCGATCCGGAGCGCGTCATAGCTGTCCGGAAAATGAGCCTGGCGGATCGCGTAATTCAGCTCACACAGGTGGTTCCGGATCCGGAATGATGAGGGAAGCGTTTCCGGGCAGCAGTCGTCCACGTTTTCCAGCGCGTTCCGGATCAGGCCGCGGAAGGATTTTGCCGGGAATCCTTTCATGGCGCGGTAGACAGGGATCAGCCCTTCGTCCGGATGCGCGAATTTGGGATTCTGGAGCGTCCTCCGGTTATTTTTCATGGACAGCCGCCCGTACAGCAGCACTTCCTGCCCTGCCCTGAGCTCACCCGCGATCCATGGCATATTGTACCAGCACACGGACATTTTCCCGGAACCGTCCGAAACAGCGGCGGTCACTTTTTTCAGGCCGTGGTAAAAGGACAGTTTCGGTTCCTGGACGACGGCTCCGCGGATCAGCACGTTCCCTTCCTTTTTTGTGTTGCAGGGAGAGACTGTCTGATGGTCCTCATACCGGACGGGAAGCGTGTACAGCAAATCGCGCAATGAGAAAATTCCCATTGCGCGCAGTGTTTCCGCCCGGACCGGTCCGATCCCGGAAAGTTCCGTCAGTTCCATTTTTTTACTCCACGGAGATCAGGTAATAATACAGCGGCTGTCCTCCGTTATGGTATTCCACGTCGCAGTCCCCGTACTGGCTTTCGATCTCCCCGGCGATCTGTTTCGCGTCCTCTTCGGATACGTCGGCGCCGTAATATACGGTGATCAGTTCGTCTTCATCCGTGATGATCTGTTTCATCATCTCCAGCACCACGTCGTGGACGGAGCTGCCGGAAAACTCGATCTGGCCGTTGTGCAGGCCGATGATGTCTCCCTGCTTGATCTCAATGCCGTTGTATTCACTGTCCCGGATGGCGTAAGTGACCATGGCCGTTTTGACATGCTGGGCCGCTTCGTTCATCTTTTCCATGTTTTCATCCGGTCCGATATCGTTCTGGAAGGCGATCGCCGCCGCGATGCCCATCGCGACGTTCTTGGTCGGGATCACACGGACGTCCTTGTCGGAAAGTTCCGCCGCCTGGTTGGCCGCGAAAATGACGTTCCCGTTGTTGGGAAGCACGAATACGCATTCCGCGTTGACCTGACTGATCGCGTTCATCAGGTCGTCCACGGAAGGATTCATGGTCTGGCCGCCTTCCACGATCTGGTCAACGTTCAGGTCGTGGAAGAACTGGGAGAATCCGTTGCCGAGGGATACGGCGACAAAACCGTATTTCTTGGCCGGTTCCTGCGGAGCCGCGGCTTCGCTTTCCGTTTCCGCGCTTTCTTCCCCGCCGCCTTCAAGCGCACGTTTCATGGCCGCCAGGTTGTCGATCTTGATATCGGTGATCTCCGCCAGTTCCACGCCGTAATCCAGCGCGAAACCGGGATTGTCGGTATGGACATGCACTTCGGCCCGGTTCAGGTCGCCGGTGACGGAAACCGCGTCGCCGATCCGGTTCAGGCGGCGGCGGAAGGAATCCAGGTCATGCTCGTCGCAGTCCTCCCGGAAAGAAGTCAGCGTAAAGGATACGCAGTAGGTAAAGGTGAGGTCTTTTGTCAGGTCGTGGCAGTCGTCCGATACGGCCTGTACGTCGTCCTGCATCACGTCGTCCGCCGTGGAGATATCCTCTCCGCGCAGTACGGCCGCATAACCCTGGTAGATCAGCATCAGGCCGCGCCCGCCGGAGTCGACCACGCCGGCCTGCTTCAGGGCGGGCAGCATATCGGGCGTTTTTTTCAGGATGGCTTCTCCGCTCTTCAGGATCACGGAGATCAGCTGGTCGTAGTCATCCGGCGCTTTCTGCGCCTGTTTCAGCGCGTCTTCGGCGACGACGCGTGCGACGGTCAGGATCGTGCCTTCCTTGGGCTTCATAACGGCCTTGTATGCCATTTCAGAGCCCTTCATCAGGGCTTCGGCAAACTGTACCGGGGTGATCTTTTCAACGCCGTTCAGGGCCTTTGCGAATCCGCGCAGGAGCTGGCTTGTGATGACGCCGGAGTTTCCGCGCGCGCCTTTCAGCGCGCCTTTCGCGAGGGCGCTGGCCGCTTCATCGGCCCGCAGGAATTCTTTGCTGTTCAGCTCCCTGGTGGCGGACTGCATCGTCAGGGACATATTGGTTCCGGTGTCGCCGTCGGGAACCGGGAAAACGTTGAGCGCGTCGACAGCTTCCCGGTTCTTCTCAAGGATTGCCGTACCCGCCATCACCATGTCCCGCAGGAGCAGACCGTCAATCGTCTTAAACTGTATCAAAGGAATATTCCTCCGCTTTCATGATTGTTGGGCTGCAGGCCTCAGACCCGGATGCCTTCGACAGAGATGCTGACTTTCCTGACCTTAACGCCGGTCAGGCTTTCAAGCTTGTAGCGCACCGTCTCGACAATGGTTTTGCAGACTTCGGAAATGGAAATGCCGTATTCGACAATGATGTACAGGTCAACGTCCAGCATATCGCCCACATTGCGGATCTGAACGCCCTTGGTCAGATTCTCACGTCCGAGCCATTCGACAATGCCGTCAGTGGCTTTCTGGCCGGACATGGCGACGATGCCGTAGCACTCGAGTGCGGCGTAGCCGACGACTTTGAGCATGACATCCTCAGCGATATAGATCGTGCCGTTTTCGTTCTTAACCTTGCACTCCATGAGATTCCCTCCCGTAACAAAGGTTGCAGGGTTCCGCGGATTCACGCGGATTCCTGACACAGGACCTGAATATTATACCTTAATCTGTATTTTTTATCAAGCCGTTTGCAAGCCCTTGACAAGCGCCGCGATTTTGAACATAATTATTTCTGCGATGAAGGGAAGAGTAGCCCGGCACCTGTTTTACAGAGAGTTTCCGGTTGCTGTGAGGAAACAGACAGCGCCTGGCAAAGTACATCCCGGAGCAGTCGCCTGAACGGACCCGCGTCTCAATAGGGCGTACACGGTTCGCCGTCTACAGCGTTTCAGAGAGCAGGTCTGTCCCCTGCTGAATGGAAGTGGTACCGCGGTTTTCGCCTTCCGGCGAAAGCCGCTTTGATTTTATCACCGGAGGTAATGTTTCATGGACATCAGTCAGATCCGTTTTGCCACCAGGTTCGACAAAGTGACGGGAAGCGCGATACGCGAGATCTTCAAGGTCATCGCCCAGCCCGGCATGATCTCTTTTGCGGGCGGAAACCCGTCGCTCGACGCGCTGCCCGACGCTCAGGTCAGCGACCTGGCCAGGGACGTGCTGGCGCAGGACGGCAAAGCGCTGCTGCAGTACGGCGCCACGGAAGGATATCCGCCGCTCCTGCAGAGCCTGAAAGCCTTCGTTGAAAAACAGCTCGCGGACGAAGTGCCCGCCGTGCTGCCGGTGACCGGCTCCACCCAGGCGATGGACCTGCTCTGCAAGGCGATGATCGATCCGGGTGATACCATCCTGATCGAAAACCCTTCCTTCCTTGGCAACCTGCAGTGCATGAAACTGTATCAGGCGAACCTCGTTCCCGTGGAGAGCGATGATAACGGCCTGCTGCCGGACGACCTGGAGAAGAAGATCCTTCAGTATCATCCGAAGATGCTCTACACGATCCCGACCTTCCAGAATCCGACGGGTAAATCCCTTCCGGAGGAACGGCGGAAAGTGGTGGCGGAACTGGCGAACAAATACGGGATGCTCGTCGCCGAAGACGATCCGTACCGCGACCTGCGGTATGAGGGCACGCCCTGCCACGCGATCAAGTATTACGATCAGGGCGGCTGGGTCATGTTCCTCGGCAGCTTCAGCAAGATCATCTCCCCCGGCCTGCGCGTCGGATATATCGCCGGGGATGCCGGCGTGATCCGGAAATGCACGGTCGGAAAACAGTCCACGGACGTGCATACCGCCAACCTGAACCAGGCGATCGTTGACCAGTATCTTCGCAGGAACCTGCTTCCTTCGCACATAAAGACCATCTGCGAGGGATACGGTGCCAAGATGAGGCTGATGCTGAATTGCCTGGAAAACTTCCCGGAAGGCGTCCGTTTCACCCGTCCCCAGGGCGGACTTTTCATCTGGGCGGAACTTCCCGAAAGGATCGACGCCGTCAGCATGCTTGCCGCCGCGGTGGAAAAGAAAGTTGCCTACGTCCCGGGCACCTATTTCTGTGTGGACGGCGGCCACCTGAATACCATCCGGCTGAATTTCTCCAACAGCACGCCTGAGCAGATCGTCACCGGCATGGATACGATCCGGGAGATCATCGAAAAACAATAATCAAAGGAGATCATACGATTATGGAACATATTCTGGACATCCTCAAAGAGCGCGGATTCCTGGCGCAGATGACGTTCGAGGATGAACTGTATGAACAGCTGAAATCCCCCACCACCTTCTACGTCGGTTTTGACCCGACAGCCGACAGCCTGCATATCGGTCATTATATTCCGATCATGGCCATGGCGCATATGCAGCGGGCAGGCCATAAGCCGATCGCACTCATGGGCGGCGGAACCGCCATGATCGGGGATCCTTCCGGCAAAACGGATATGCGGAAGATGCTGACCGTGGAAGCGATCGATCACAATGTGGAATGCATCAAGAAGCAGATGTCCCGTTTCCTCGATTTCAGCGACGGAAAAGCGCTGATCGTCAACAACGGGGACTGGCTGCGGCATCTCAATTTCATCGAGTTTATGCGGGAGATCGGTTCCCAGTTTTCTGTCAACCGGATGCTGACCGCGGAATGTTACAAGGCCCGTATGGCGACGGAAAACGGCCTGAGCTTCCTGGAATTCACCTATATGCTCATGCAGAGCTACGACTTCCTGGAACTGTTCCACCGGTACGGCTGCCGCCTGGAGATGGGCGGAAACGACCAGTGGAGCAATATGCTCGGTGGCGCGGACCTGGTCAGGAAAAAGGAAAACGAAAAGGCGTTTGCCTGCACGTTCCAGCTGCTGCTGACCCACGACGGCCGGAAGATGGGCAAAACGGAAGCCGGCGCGCTGTGGCTTGATCCGGCCAAGACGTCTCCCTACAATTTCTACCAGTACTGGCGCAACGTGGATGATAAGGACGTCGAAAAATGCCTCGCGCTGCTCACCTTCCTCCCGATGGACGAGGTCCGCAGGCTCGGCGCGCTGAAGGACGCCGAGATCAACGAAGCCAAGAAGGTCCTTGCGTATGAGGTGACAAAGCTGGTCCACGGCGAAGAGGAAGCCCGGAAAGCAGCGGAAGCGGCCCAGGCGCTGTTCGGCAGCGGCGCGTCCGCGGAAAACGTTCCCTCCCTCGAGCTGACAGAGGAAGAGTTCGCTCAGGATGCCCGCGTATCCACCATGCTGGTCCGTTCCGGCCTCTGCAAGAGCCAGAGCGACGCCAGGCAGCAGATCGGGCAGAACGCGGTTTCCGTGAACGATCAGAAGATTACGGATCCTGCCGCTGTTGTCGGCCGGGATGCGATCGGAGACGACGGCGCGATGCTCAAAAAGGGCAAGAAGGGATTCTGCCGCATTGTGATCAGATGATCAGCGCATATACGACCGTATCGGGAACCTCCCGTGAAGAGCTCCTGATCAATAAAAGCCGTTTTATCGGGTATTGCGCCTCCTGCGAGTCGGAAGCGGACGCGCTCACCTTTCTGCAGGCCGTCCGCGAGGAACATAAAACCGCGACGCATCACTGCTATGCCTATATCATCGGCGAAAACAGCGGCATCATGCGTTACAGCGACGACGGGGAGCCGGGCGGCACTGCCGGCATGCCGATCATGGACGTGATGCGCGCGAAAGGCATCGTCAACTGCTGTATCGTGGTCGTCCGTTATTTCGGCGGCGTCCTGCTCGGGACCGGAGGCCTGGTGCGCGCCTATACGCAGAGCGCCCAGGCCGCGCTGATCTCCGCGGGAGTTGCCCGGATGGAACTCACAGCCTCCGAGGATTGTGAAGTGCCCTACTCTGTCTGGGACAGGGT
>JAEEGL015806919.1_pt1 | contig 13748 bp, 12 predicted proteins | sample 9134231 | NCBI WGS metagenome assembly JAEEGL01 (sample SAMN16246548, study PRJNA631951) | gut metagenome | biome: gut microbiome; feature: rumen; material: fiber-attached | host: Bos | place: Iran: Karaj | collected 2018-10 | reverse complement strand
TGTGGCTCATGCTCCTTTCACGTTGTTATACAAATCATACATTTCATACGAAACCTTGTCAAGCTTTTCCGTTGAAAAGCAAATCAGGCCGATCTCGGATGCTCCCGGGACCGGCCTTTTTTGCGTTTATGCGGTTTTTAACCCTTCCTGGTAAAGCCTGGGTTTGCTGGAATATGTGTAGGTTCGTTGGATTTATGGGTAAGTTCGTTGGAATATTGAGAGGTTCGTTGGTTTTTAGGGCAGTTGCAGTGTACTAAGCCAGAAGAAACGGCACTGTAGGCATGAGGATCATGCTTAGGGTGCCGTTCTTTTTCTTGCCTTCCGGTTCTTTCCTTCGGGTCGGGATGTTTTTCCAGTTTTTAGTTTCTCCTGCTTGTCCCGGTTGTATTTCTCTGCAGAAATTGCTATCATAGAATACACTTTCAGAATCCGGACTGGCACACCAATGCCGGGAATCATCAGCAGGTGTTCCGGAATCTCGGATGCTGATGCCTCAATCCGGACGATTCCGGTGGATTCCTTCTCACGATCATACAAGGAAAGGCGTGTACGCCATTGAAAAACAGCAGAATCTCACCGGCAAAGCTAATTCCCGTCAGTTTTCTTCTGGCGGTCATTGCCGGAACCATGCTTCTATTGCTTCCGGTCTCCACCGCCCCCGGGGAGAGAACGGGATTTCTCACGGCTCTCTTTACCGCAACGACCTCTGTCTGCGTGACCGGGCTGGTCGTTGTGGACACCTATGCCCACTGGAGTTCTTTCGGCCAGGTGGTCATTCTTGTCCTGATCCAGGTCGGAGGTCTCGGCGTCATCACCGTGGCTTCCATGATCATGCTGCTCGCCAGGCAGAAGTTCCGTCTCAGAGACCACATGCTGCTGGGAGAATCCCTGAACGTTAACATGAAGAGAGGTCTTGTTCCTCTTCTGGTCCATATTTTCAAGGGCGTATTCATCGTAGAATGTATCGGCGCGATTCTTTTTGCCGTGGCATTTGTTCCTCTGCTCGGATGGCCCCGGGGCATATGGGCGGCGGTCTTTCAATCGATATCCGCTTTCTGCAATGCGGGTATGGATGTGCTGGGTCCGAACAGCCTGATGGAGTTGAGGGAATCCTCTCTTGTGATGTGGACTACGATGATTCTGGTTATATTGGGCGGTCTGGGTTTTGTTGTCTGGTCAGATCTGGCGGAGGGGATCAGAAACGGCGTCAGAAACCGCTTTACTCCCGGGATGATTTTCCGCCATCTTCCCGAGCACAGCCGGATCGTGCTGGTCCTGACGATGATCCTCATTCTCTCCGGAGCCGGCTGCGTCTTTGCCGCTGAATACAGCAATCCCGGCACGATCGGGAATATGAGCCTGCCTCAGAAGATGCTGAACAGCCTGTTCCAGTCAGTAACGTTCCGGACCGCCGGGTTTGCGTCCATTCCGCAGGAACAGCTCAGCGGAGTCTCGTGCATCATTGGCTACGTTCTGATGTTTATCGGCGGGTCTCCCGTCGGAACGGCGGGCGGCATCAAAACGGTAACGGCCTTTCTGTTTATCATGAATGCCGTCTCATATATCAGGGGCGAAAAAGAGAATGTGATCTTTCACAGGAGAGTTCCGGAAGAGCAGATGCGGAAAGCCTCGGCCATCGTTCTGATCAGCTTGACAGCGGTACTGTTTCTGACCTGTCTCCTCATCCTTCGCGGGGGGATCTCCCAGACAGACGCGCTGTATGAGGTGGTCAGCGCGCTCGGGACGGTGGGGCTGTCAAGGGGGCTGACTCCAAGCCTTGACAGTGCAGGCAGAGTGATCATCATTGTATCGATGTTTCTGGGCAGGATCGGCCCTGTTTCCATGGCTGTGCTGTTTACAGGCGGGCATGAGCCGAAAAACACGATCAGGCATTCAGAAGGAACGTTTTATGTCGGGTGAATGGGGGAATCATCATGAAAAAATCAATTGCCGTTCTGGGTCTCGGGAGATTTGGAAAGAGCCTGGCCGAAAATCTCTACAAAATGGGCGCAGACGTACTTGCGGTGGACAGCAGTGAAGAGTTGGTCCAGGATTTTTCGGGCAGATGCACGTCTGCCGTCTGTGCGGATCTTGAAACGGAGGAGGACGTCATCGCGCTGGGACTGAACAACATGGACATCGTAGTGGTGGACCTGAGCCAGAACCTCGCAGCAAGTGTGATGGCAATCGCGGTGGCAAAGGAACAGGGGGTTCCCCGGATCGTGGCGAAGGCTTCATCAGAACGCATGGAGGCGATCCTTCGCAAGGTAGGAGCAGATCAGATCTACGACCCCGAAGGAGAAGCCGGCCAGCGGGTCGCACGGGTCCTCCTGTCTTCGGGATTTAAAGAATTCTACGAACTGGATGACAATCTCTATATGGTAGAAATGGTTCCCAAAGACGATTGGATCGGAAAGAGTCTCTCGGAGCTCAAGCTCCGGAGCAGAATGGACCTGAACGTCGTCGCGGAGCGGCGGAAGGACGGCCTCTGGCAGGCTATGTCTCCTCAGAAGCGCATAACCCCGGAGTCAGTCCTGCTGGTGGTTGTGGAAAAAAAGAACATAAAAACGCTTCAGTGATGATCCGGGAGAACAACCGATGTGCGCTGCGCGTGTATTCTCTGTTTTTGATCGTCTGTCACGCAGAGGAGAGCATAAAGCAGGCGGACCGGGTGTTTTCCATCGCTGATACAGAAAAGCATATTTCGGGAGAACGGCTATCTTGCAAAATAGCCGTTCTCCGCTTTTTTGATTCCGCCGCCGACGCGCCACGGACTCCGATTGAAATGCATCCGGTGCAAATATCTAGCTGGATTTGGTATCAATGCGAAAAAAACAATGCTATTCTTCGCAATAATCATCACTTTAGCCAATTGTCAGTTTCTTTCCGTCATGTTATAATCTGCTCATTAGTTCGTTAGTTCGCTAAATCGTTAGTTCGCTACCGCGACAAGACTTGGAGGGGATTATGGATTACAGCAAGATTGTTACCGTAGGAAAAGTCACAGACCGGATCGAAGACCGTGTCGGTATCATCACGCTCTCTGATCCGCCAGGCAACGGCGTCGGCAGGCAGGTCACCGACCGCATTCTGGAACTCCTGGATCTTTTTGAAGAAAATGATACCGTCCGCTGCGTCATGTTTACCCACGACGGTCCCGATTTTTCCTCCTGCGGCGCGGGTTATGAAGAAGTTGCCCTGATCCAGAAAGGGTTGAACATGGTCGACGTTGCCAGGTATTTCCGCGACTCAGGGCTTCGTCTGGTCAGGCGTATCGATGAGTATCCCAAACCGACCATCTCCGTGGGCAAAGGCAGATGCATGGGGGCTGCCTATACGCTGTTCTCCTGCAGTGACATCCGGATAGCCGGGGAATCTCTCACGCTGTTCAATCCCGATTTCTATATGGGAATAGCCAGCGACTGGGGTCTGACCTCCTCCCGTCTGCCGATCTGGATCGGACGCAACCGTATGATGGACCTCAACTATCTGGGTGACGAGATGAGCGCTCAGGAACTGTATACGATCGGAGCAGTCAGCAAAGTCGTCCCCGACGAGCTGCTGGCTGAGACGGGGATGCGGATCGCCAGAAAGATGGCCGGCACCTCGCCGCTGACTGTCCGGTATTTCAAAGAAGGCCTTCGCCGGGCGATCTATAACGGCAACCTGGACGAAAATGTCGCCAGAGAGGTGGAGGATGCCGATATCGTTCTGGGCTCGGAAGATTCCCGTCTCGGATCCCAGGCTTTCACCCGGGGCGAGAAATACGAGTTCCGCGGCGTGTGATAGAAATAATGAAGAAGGGAGAGATCTGTCATGAGCATTCTGCTCAATCCTGTATTTGTATCTGTTGTCCTCATGCTGACGCTGTGCGTTCTCCGGGTCAATGTTTATCTGTCCATCATCATCGCTGCGCTGGTCTGCGGTCTTATGGGCGGCGCCGGGTTCGCAGAGATCATTGAGCTCTTCGCCTCCGGGATCACCAGTCACGGCGAGAATGCCATCATCTTCATCCTTCTGGCTGCCATCGCAACCGCTATCGTCTCAAGCGGTATCGGGGATGCCCTGGCTCCGCGCGTGGCAAAAGTACTCGGGAAGCGCCCGTGGCTTCTGATCGTGGGACTCGTCATCATCGCGGCTCTCTGTGAGACAGCCATCACTTTCGGCGCCGGGTTCTGTTTTATCATTCTCCCTCCCCTGCTGACAGTCTTCAACCGCTTCCGGATCGACCGCAGAAAGGTCGCGACCGCCATCATGTGCGGACTGCAGCTGGGCTACATCTGCGTTCCGATCGGGTACGGCGCCGTATTTCAGAAGATCGTGGCGGGCACGATGGCCGGCGCCGGCGTTTCGGTCAGCTACCTGGACGTGGCGGCCGCCTCCTGGCCGATAGCGCTCTCTATGATCGTGGCCGCGGCAGCCGTTTCCCTGATTTACCGCAAGCCCCGGGATTATACCCCTGTTCCGGGCGTCACAGCGCCACTGGGCGGTGAAAGCGAGTCCGATGAAAAGAGCATGCCGCCCTGGAAGCTGAAATATACGCTTGGGATCGTGGCTGCATTCGCCACGCCGATCATACAGATGATCACCGGGTCCATCGTACTGGGCGGCCTGGTTGCGCTGACGCTCATTCTGGTCTTTCGGGTGGCCAGATTCAAGGAAATGGACGGACACATCAACAAGGGCATGGTCAACGTGGCGGCCGTTCTGTTCATCATGGCAGCAGGAAGCGGCTACGCCAATGTCTGCCGGGCATACGGAAACGTCTCCGGATTTGTAGACGCGGTCATCGGTGCACTCGGAACATCTAAGGCGGTGGGCGCGTTCGCCATGCTGTTTCTCGGTCTCATCGTCACCCTCGGCATCGGCACCTCCTGGGGAACCGTTCCGGTCGTCGGTGTCATCATGGTCCCTATGGGCCTGCAGCTGGGTTTCAGCGTCCCCGCCATCACCATGCTGATCTGCGGTGCAGCCGTGCTGGGTGACGCGGGCTCGCCCGCCTCGGATCAGACGCTTGTTCCGACAGCGACCCTGAACCTGGATGGCCAGCATGACCATGTCCGGGACACCTGCGTTCCTTCCTTTATCTGCTGCAATCTGCCTGTCATGGTCATCTGCACGATCTGTGCCTGTCTGATGTAAGTGGCGTTGACCGAAGTCTCCTGTGCACCGTTCCCATTCTTCGTTTTCTGATCCGGGCATATTTCCTCGGGTGTATATGACAAGAAAGAGACCTCTTTTGTCCACAGGGCAAAGGAGGTCTCTTCCGCTGTAAAGGCGGCAGAGCGTCAAACTGCCGGGACGGATTCCGTATCCTTCCCGACTGTTTTGATCGTTTTGCTTCTCCGGCAGCACTTCCGGAGACGGATTATCAGCGAAATAACGATTGCAAACCGGGGATAAATGCGTTATGGTTTATCATGAGGAGTTATGACCTGTGAATCAGGCACCTCTTATGAGCATCCGCATCCGGATTCTCATGTAACGACTATGATTTAGGATCATGCATATGGATATTTTCAATGTCATTTCTCTCCTGGGCGGTCTGGCCATGTTTCTCTACGGCATGCGCCTTATGGGAGATTCTCTTAAGGAAAACTCATCCGGCACCCTGACCAGGATCCTCGGCAAGGTGACTGACAACCCCATCCGCTCCTTTGTGCTGGGCGTTCTCGTCACCGCGCTGATCCAGTCTTCCACCGCCACCATCGTCATCACGTCGGGTCTGGTAGGCGCGGGCATCCTGTCCCTCCACCAGTCTCTCGGCATCATCATCGGCGCAAACGTGGGCACCACGGTCACCGGACAGATCATCCGCCTGCTGGACATCGACGCCTCGGGGGCTTCCCTGCTCCGTTTCTTCCAGCCTTCCACCCTGGCGCCTATCGCCCTGATCATCGGCATTATCCTGATCATGGGCCGTTTCTTCCGGAACGCCAAGTCTGTCGGCAACATCGCCATCGGCTTCGGCATCCTTTTCTCGGGCCTGCTGAACATGACCGGGGCCGTCAGCAACCTGGCACAGTCGGGGATCATCGAGAATCTGTTCTCCGGTCTGGGTGACCGCCCGCTTCTGGGCTATATCACCGGTGCGGGCGTGGCATTCATGCTGCAGAGCTCCTCTGCCACCATCGGTATCCTGCAGGCCTTCTCCGCCACCGGCATGCTCGTCTTCAAAGCCATCTATACGATCATCGTGGGCATCTATCTGGGCGATTGTGTGACGACCGCCATCGTCTGCTCCATCGGAGCGAAGGCCAACGCCAGGCGGGTCGGCATCGTGAACATCCTGTTCAACCTGAGCGAGACGGTCCTGGTGCTGGTCGCCGTGACGGTAGTCCACCGACTGGGACTGCTGGACAGCCTCTGGGAACGGTCCGTCAACTCCGGCATTATCGCCAACACCAACACCATTTTCAATCTGGGATGTTCCGTTGCCCTCTTCCCCCTGCTGCCGCTCTATGAGAAACTGAGTCATCGGATCGTCAAGGATGAGCCGGTGAAGGAGAGCCGCTACAAGGACGTGATCGACGGTCTGAATCCGGTCTTTTTCAACACCCCCGCCCTGGCTTTCCGCAGCTGCTACACCCTGCTGAACACCCTTCTGGCTGCCTCACGGGCCAATATCCAGCGCTCTTTCCGGCTTCTGCGGGAATATAACGCCGCTGTCCATGAAGAGATCCAGTCCGAAGAACTGGAGATCGACCGGATGACAGACATGGTCAGCCGCTATCTGGTCGGCCTTCTGCCCCACCTGCAGAACCGGGATCATGTGGCGATCATGGATCAGTACTATAAGGTCATTGCGGAGTTTGAGAGACTTGGCGACCATGCTGTAAACATCGCCGACCAGGCCGCCGCCCTGCACAAAAGCGAGACCGTTTTCTCTCCCGCAGCGCTTGCAGAACTGGACGTCCTGGAGATCGCCATCCACAATGCTCTGGATGAGGCAGCTCTCTGTTTTGCCAGGCGCGATGTGGACGCCGCCCGCCGGATCGAGCCGCTGGTTCAGGTCATGTCCGATCTGATCGCCGTACTGAAGCGGAACCATCTCAAGCGCATGAGCACCGGCGACTGCAGTATCTATGCGGATGCCGCTTTCTCCGATCTTCTGGTGGAATTCCACCGGATCGGGAATGCTTGCTCCAACATCGGTGTGGCAACCATGATCCGCGCCAATCCCGAACTGGCTGATCATGAGCACCTCTACTTTGAGCAGCTCCGCTCCGGCGACGACAAGACTTTCAATGCCGCTTATCAGGAAGCCCGTCAGCACTATTTCTCTCTTCTCCCTCCTCAGGACATAGAAAACGACGCCTCTCGATTCCCCGTATCCGGCACATCAGATGAGCAGGTCTCCTTCTTTGAAGAGGACTTCGCCATGCATCCCGGAGTATAGGCCGGTCGCGCAGTCCTGCAGTGAATAATACATCCCATATAGGAAAGCAGGGGCGGCCATAGGGGCTGCCCCTGCTTTCCTATATGGGATCGTTTTTCAGGACAGATCAGGCTTTTTCGAGAAGACGCGCTTTTTCCTTTTTTGCCGCTGTCACGGAAGAATCCGTCTCTTCGCTCAGGCCACATTCCTGCTCAAGCAGTTCGAGGATCCGGTCATAAGTCTTCGCCGCGCCGCTATAATCTCCCATGATCTCGCAGATGTCCGCAATACCCATCAGTGCGTCCTGAAAGCGGGGTCTCCTGGGGTCTGCGGCAAAGGCACGCTCGTAGCAGTCAATGACTCTTCATAATCGCATTTGGCGGCATAGTACTGTGCCGTTTCAAAGAGGACGGCATCGTTTTCCGGTTCTTCCGCCAGCAGGTCATCCATGATCTGGTCCGCAGCCGGTTCATCAAAACGGGCCAGCGCTCCGCTTCGTCAGCCCGGTGGTCGGCGGCCAGATTGTCCAGAAGATACATATAGGGAAACGCAGTGTCCGGATTGGCTTCCGCTACTTCCCGGTAGAAATTGATGGCTTTGGTGTGGTTTGCGATATTCCAATCCCATATGGCGTGATTTTCCACATAGTTCAGGATCCACTGGCACCCCTTCTCGCCCAGTGCCCGGCGGAGCACCGAATGCAATAACGCAGATTTCTAGTCCGGTCGCCTGCCGGTGGAGTTCAAACACCCCGAAGGAGGCATCTTCCTTGCGATGCGCCTTCCCCGGGGTGTTTACGTTTTGTTTGTCAGAAAATAACCGGTCTCTCTACCACAGGATCGCCATCAGCTGAGCGCCCAGCACTACGCAGATCAGCGCAAAAGGATAGGTCGCCGCATAGGAAGCCGCGACGTCTTCCGTACCGCAGGAGCTGATCAGCGCGCCAAGGGCCGGTGTGGACGTCATGCCGCCGCAGACCGAGCCGAGGGTCGTCAGAGTGTCCAGCCGGAGGAAACGTGCTGTCAGGCAGGCAAGGATCATGGGAACAAGGGTGACGATCACACCCAGCAGAAACAGTTTAATGCCCTGGGCTTTCAGTACTTCCACAAAGCCGGCTCCGGCTTCTGTGCCTGCGCCGAGGAGGAAGAGGCACAGGCCCAGTTCCCGCATTACCTTGACGGTAGAGCCGGGTGCCGTGATGGAGATCGGTCCGATATGGCCGAAGTGTCCCACGATCAGTCCGATGAACAGAGGCCCTCCTGCAACGCCCAGGGAAAAACTCATGCCTCCCGGAAGCGGGAACTTTACCTGCCCCAGCAGAATGCCCGTCACGATCGTCAGCGCCATGGGCAGCAGGCCGAACGGTTCCAGCAGGTGGTACTGCTTCTCCTGCTGCGGCTTATCGCTTTCCGGCTGCCCGGAATCGCGGCCATGAAGGCTCTGGCGAAGGCGTTCCACTGCAGCCGGCACATCGCACCGGACCAGTTTGGGGTAGAGCTGGACAAAAAGCACCACGCCCACGACGCCGAAGGGATAGGCGATCCCGTATCCCACGGATGCCAGCGAAGCGGCGTCGGATCCCCGCGCTGCCAGGACGGCGGTGGTGGCTTCCGTCGCAGCTGCAAGGCCGGGGGTGGACGTCAGCGCACCGGTGAATATTCCGATGGCCAGGTCAAAATTCACGCCCATCAGCTTGCCGCATACCATGGCCGCTGCCCCGCCCACCACGACGATCAGCACGCCCAGTGTCAGAAAAGCGTAGACCTTCTTTCGGAAGTTCCGGAAAAAGACCGGTCCTGCAATCATACCCACTGAACCGACAAAAATGGCAAGTCCGAAATTTTTCACAACGCTTGGGATCTCCACGCCGAAGTGACCGAAAACAAGCGCCACCAGCAGGATGCCGGATGTACCAAGGGACATCCCTTTCACGGAGACAGATCCCAGCAGGTAGCCCATCAGAAGAATCAGAAAGATCGCCAGCAGATGATTCACCGGTATTCCCCCCTTGATCGTCGGATCGGATCAGCTTTCACATCGGTCACAGTTTAGCACACTAATGTGGTATCGGCAATCCTTTTTTTCCCAAAGTCGCCATATCATATCCTGACAACGAAGAGAGGAAGGCCCCCTGCGGGAGGTCTTCCTCTCTTCGTTGTCAGATACAGGCTGCGGTGGGACAGGAAATCGGGTCTCCGCTCACTTCCACAGGGAGCAGAGCAGGTCGGTGTATCCGCTGGGGTCGTCGATGGGCAGCCCGGCGATCAACAGCGCCTGGTTGTAGAGGATCCTGGCATACTTCTTTGCCTTTTCCGGGTCGATGATCCGCGTGGTCTCAAAGGCCACGAATGCCGGGTGATCCACATTGATCTCCAGGATACGCTTGGCCTTCATGCCCAGTTCCGGTTGGACGGCGGCAAAGTACTTCTCCATCTCGAAGGTGACGCCCTGACCGCTGGACAGGCAGACCGGGTGGGTCTTCAGCCGGGTAGAGGCCTTCACTTCCGTCACCTCGTCGCCGAGGACTTCCTTGATAAAAGCGAATCCCTCCTTGTAGGACTCGGTCTCATCCGGCTTCTTTTCATCTCCCAGGTCCAGATCCCCGTCCACAGCGGAGCGGAACGGTTTCTCCTGATAGGTGTGGAACATGTCCGCGATGAATTCGTCCGCCCGGTCCGTGAAATAGAGGATCTCCATTTCGTGGTCCTTCAGCAGTTCCGTCTGGGGCATCCTGTCGATATTATCCACGCTGTCGCCGGGAACAAAGTAAATGTACTTCTGGTCCGGCTTCATACGCCCCACATACTCAGCAAGGGTCACCTGCTTCTTCTCCGCGGAGGAATAGAACAGCAGCAGATCCTGCAGCTGATCCTTTTTAGCGCCGTAGTTGTCCAGCGCGCAGACCTTCAGCTGCCGTCCGAAGTTCCGGTAGAATTTCTCATATTCCTCCCGCTCGTCCCGGAGCATCCGCTCCAGCTCTGCCCGGATCTTCTTGCCCAGATTGGAGCAGATGATCTTCAGCTGGCGGTCGTGCTGCAGCAGCTCACGGCTGATGTTCAGACTCAGGTCCGGGGACTCCACCACGCCCCGGACAAAGTTGAACTCCTCCGGCAGCAGATCGGCGCACTTGTCCATGATCATCACACCGGCGCTGTAGAGCTGCAGGCCGGGCTGGAACTCGTCTGTTCCGTACATGCCCGGGGTCTTTGAGGGGATGAACAGCAGCGCCTTGTAGGTCACGGCGCCTTCCGCGCTGACTGTGATCACCGATTGGGGCGGCGCCATCTCGCCGAAGCGCTCCCGATAGAAGGTATCGTATTCCTCTTTTGTGACCTCGGTCTTCTTCCGCTGCCACAGGGGAACCATGGAATTGAGGGTCTCGTACTCGAAGACCTCCTCATACTCCGGCTTGTCATCGGGAGTTCCCTCTTTTTTCACGGGGTGCGGCATCAGCATCCGGATGGGGAAGCGGATATAGTCGCTGTACTTCTTCACCAGCTTGTAGAGGGGATACTCCCTGAGGTACTGGCTGTACTCGTCCTTCTCCTCGCCGTCCTCCTTGATGTGCATGATGACGTCGGTACCCACTGTTTCCTTTTCGCAGGGCTCAACGGTGTATCCGTCAGCGCCGGAGGACTCCCAGCGCCAGCCCTGTTCTTCCCCGTACTTCCGGGTAATGACTGTAATGCGGTCTGAAACCATGAACGCGGAATAGAAACCCACTCCGAACTGGCCGATGATGTCGGTCTCGCTCAGCGCATCTTCTCCTGCCTCCCGGCGGAACTGCAGGGATCCGCTGTTGGCGATGACGCCCAGGTTCTTTTCCAGATCCTCCTCATTCATTCCGATCCCGTTGTCACTGACGGTAAGGATCCGGTTCTCCTTGTCCAGCGTCAGGGTGATGACAAAATCATCCCGGTTCAGGCCAACCTTGTCGTCGGTGAGGCTCAGGTAGCACAGTTTGTCGATGGCGTCCGAGGCGTTGGAAATGATCTCCCGCAGGAAGATCTCCTTATGGGTGTAGATGGAGTTGATCATCAGATCCAGCAGCCGTTTGGATTCCGCTTTGAATTTCTTTTTTGCCATGTGAAATATCGTCTCCTTGCGTGGTTTTTCTGCTTTCTATTGTACTGCTAAGCATTCCTTCCGTCAAGCGGTGCCCTTGACAACCGCCGGATGCCCACATACAATGATCCCATCACGGTGTGTGATCCGCGCAGCATCAGCAGGGAGGTAATTCCATGCAGGTAAGAACCGTCTTCATAACTGACGAGACTGTCCGGGATCCCATAGCCCGGTGGCCGGAAGTAAATCTGATCTGTGCCGGCTGCCGGGTGGCCGCAGGGCTGGATTCCGACGGCAATATTCACTATGATTACATGTCCCATCGGCCCTACGAGTTCCGGCTCCGGGATGCATACTGGAAGGATCTGAAGGCCCTGGCGGCGGACCGATATAATCCGGGAGTCCTGCTGGGGCTGAAGCGGGACGGCACCTGCATTCTCAGTAAGGATCCTTTCGCAGGCTGGACATCGGGTCAGTTTTTCTCCCGCACGAAAGCCGACAACCCTGCTTTTACCGCTCTGCGTTCCTTCGTACACTCCCTGCGCAGCGTTGAGCAGATCGCCGTCTCAGGAACGATGTTCCTGGCGCTGGACAGCAGCGGCAGGCTCCATGCCCGCCCGTATGTCGGTCTGACTTACGGTTCTCCCTTTCATGCTGATTCTCTGGACCGTCTCGACGAACTGGCTGCGGCTGTGAGCGCCTGGGAAAACGTCCGGCGTATCCTTCTGGCGGAGCCTTATCTGATCATCGCCCAGAAACGCAGCGGAGAGATCCTCTGCGGCGGGCAGACAAGCGACCTGTACGGAACCTTCGGAAAGAAGAATCTTGCTGAACTGCAGTCCCTTACGCTGACCGATGCCTGCGGTTATTACGGCGGAGAATCCATGCATTTTGCTTTCCTCGACGACAGCGGACTGCTTCACTGCCCCCGATATCCGAAAACAGAAGATCGTTTTCTTCAGGTAGAGGGGCTGGATCACACCTTCATAGCGCTTCGGGAAGACGGCCGTATCGTCGCATTCCAGGACGGATTTGACGGGATCGCCCGGCAATGGCCGGCCATGCGGCAGATTTCCCTGGGACGGAGAGACCCCTCCCGTTATGACGATCTGTTCCTCATGGGCATCCCCCTCACAGAATAGACTGCCCTTATCCTCAATTGCGCAGAAAGCGGAAAGGAGGCGAACTTTCCCATGAAAGGAAATGATCAGTGCCGTTCGAATCAGCCTCGGGCACCCCTGCCGTATATCCTTTATATCCTGTCCATGCTCATTTTCGGCACCGGCGGGTATGTCTTCTCCCACATCTCCCTGGCGGCCAGTCAGGCAGTGCTGTTCCGCACGCTGCTCGGCGGTCTGCTGCTTACCGCCCTGGTCCTGATTCGGGGCGGCTTCAACCGTTCCGCGGTCCGGTCCGATGCGATCTCTCTCCTGCTGGGCGGCTCCTGCCTCGGCGCCAACTGGATCACACTGTTCGAATCTTTTCGCCTGCTGAACGTGAGCCTCGCCACCCTGATCTACTATGGGGGGCCTATGCTGGTCCTTCTGCTCTCCCCCGTTCTCTTTCGCGAGAAGCTGAGCGGTCAGAAAATCGCTTCTGTCTGCATCGTAGGCGTCGGTCTCCTGTGTATCAGCGGCAGTATTGCGGCAGGAAAGATGAGTCTTCCGGGACTTCTCACGGCAGTGATCTCAGCTGTTTTCTACGCTTCTCTGATCGTATGCAATAAGCGGGTCCGTCATACGGGCGGCATGCAGACGGCGGCAATAGAACTGGATGTCGCCTTCGTCGTTGTGCTGATCTATATGCTTCTGACAACAGGCATCCCCCACCCCCAGCCGGCAGATCTCCCTTTCATTGCGGTCTTCGGTCTTGTCAACACAGGTCTTGCCTATCTTCTGTATTTCTCGGGTCTCCAGAAACTGCCCGGACAGACCGTCGCCCTTCTCAGCTACATCGATCCGGCGTCTGCCCTCCTGTTTTCCGCGCTGCTGCTGCATGAGATACTGACGCCGCTGCAGGTATTCGGTGCGGTCCTCATCATCGGCGGGGCTGTATATGGAGAACTGCGCTGGCGGCCGCGCCAGAAAAGCTGAAGCATCGGAGTTGCATCATCTCATTTGGGACTTTTCCACTAATGGTAAAAAGGACGGCATCCCGAAGGATGCCGTCCTTTTTCAGTCTGTCAAAAAACTCGGCAGATGCGTGGAAAGACTCGCTTAGGCGGGTCTTTTCTGGTATAATAAAGGTAGAAAAGCGAGGGGGCGAAATATATGGAGAACTGGAAAAAAGATGCCCGTCGAGATGC
>JAEEGL014683654.1_pt1 | contig 13748 bp, 9 predicted proteins | sample 9134231 | NCBI WGS metagenome assembly JAEEGL01 (sample SAMN16246548, study PRJNA631951) | gut metagenome | biome: gut microbiome; feature: rumen; material: fiber-attached | host: Bos | place: Iran: Karaj | collected 2018-10 | reverse complement strand
TGAGTGTCAGAGGAAAACAGTGTGTCAGCGGCAGCTTGTCGTTTGCCCTCGTTCCCAAACCAGAAAAATAATTGTATAATATAAAATGAAGAAAGAATTTCAAATTGTTGTGTTGGCAAAACAGGTGCCTGATACCAAGAACGTTGGTAAGGACGCCATGAATGCCGACGGCACTATCAACCGCGCTGCGCTTCCTGCCATCTTCAACCCTGATGACATGAAAGCTCTCGAGATGGCTCTTGAGTGCCGTGATAGAATAAAAGCAGAGAACAACATCGACGTCAAAGTGACCGTCATCACCATGGGACCTCCACGCGCCAACGAGATCATCCGCGAGGCATTGTACCGCGGCGCAGATAACGGTTTTGTGGTCAGCGACAAACGTTTCGCAGCATCAGACACATTGGCAACATCATATGCTTTGTCGATGGCTATCAAGAAGTTAGGTCGTTACGACGTGGTCTTTACAGGCCGTCAGGCTATCGATGGTGACACCGCACAGGTGGGACCTCAGACAGCTGAGAAACTCGAAGTGCCACAGATCACATACGCCGACGAGCTCATCGCAGTGACCCCGGAGACCATCCGTCTCAAGAGAGTGCTCCAGCACGGCATCGAGGTGGTCGAGACTAAGCTCCCGGCTCTCGTGACAGTACACGGCAACGCCAAAGACTGCCGCTCACGCCACGCTCATCTCGTGATCAAGAAGAAAAACACCGAAATCCCAATGTGGACAGCCGATGACATCAACCCTGACTTCGACCGTTTGGGCGGAAAAGGCTCTCCTACAAAGGTGAAAAACATTGAGAACGTCGTTCTCACAAAGAAAGAAAGTATCACAATCAACAGTGATGACGAGGGTATCAGAGGATTGATCGAAGACCTCACAGCATCACATATTTTCTAAGATATAAAGATTAAAATTTTAAGAATAAAATTAAAAAGAATATAGCTATGACAACAAAAGAAAAAATCACTGAAATCATCGTTAACAAACTGAATTGCGATCCAGCACAGGTTACAGAAGACGCTGGCTTCGTCACCACATTGGGTGCCGACTCACTCGACATCGTTGAGTTGATTATGGACATCGAGCGCGAGTTCGAGATCACCATTCCGGATAACATGACAGAAAAGATCGTCACAGTGGGCGACGCAATCAAAGTTGTTGAAGAAATCAAGGCAAAATAATGAATAACATTATTGTATATTGTGAAGTAAAAGACGACGGCAAGATCGCCGATGTGAGCTTGGAGCTCTGCTCGAAGGCTCGTCATCTGGCCGACCGACTCAATGTCAACGTTGATGCCGCTGTCATTGGCAACAACCTCAAAGGTCTTGAGAATGAGCTGTTTACACATGGTGTGAACACTGTGTTCTGCCTTGAGGACTCACGTCTGTCGTTCTATCAGACGTTGCCACATTTCAGTGTGATGACCAAGCTCATCGAACGCGAGAAGCCGTATTCAGTGCTCTTCGGAGCCACTCCTGTCGGTCGTGACCTCGGTCCGAGAGTGGCGTCATATCTCCGTTGCGGCCTCACCGCCGACTGCACAGCTCTCGACATCGACGAGAACGGTAACCTGATGCAGATCCGTCCGGCTTTCGGAGGCAACATCATCGCCACCATCATCTGCCCGGACGTGCGTCCGCAGATGGCAACAGTGCGTGAAGGCGTCATGAAACAGGAAGTGTTTGAGAAACAGAAGAATACATCTGTTGTGAAACTCAACGCATCAGAGTTTTTGAATGAAGCCGACTTCGTGGTGAAAATCATCGAGCGTAAGCTTGAAGAGAAGAAAATCGACATCAAAGGCGCTCCAATCATCGTGTCAGGTGGTTACGGCATGGGCTGCAAAGAGAACTTCAAGCTCTTGCATGAGCTCGCAGACCTCCTCGGTGGAGAGGTCGGTGCCACACGTGCCGCCGTCGACGCCGGCTTTGCAGAGCCAGAACGCCAGGTAGGTCAGACAGGTGTGACAGTGCGTCCGAAAGTGTATATCGCTTGCGGTATCTCAGGCGCAGTGCAGCACCGCTCGGGCATGGAACAGTCAGCGTTGATAATCTCCATCAACACCGACCCGCACGCTCCAATCAACTCTATCGCTGACTACGTCATCACCGGTGACGCAGCCGATGTAGTGTCGAAGATGATAAAATATTGTAAATCAAATAGTAAGAAATAATGAACTTTTATCAAGATAATAAAAGCCTCGCTTTCTATCTGAACCATCCTAAGATGGCTGAGATCGTCCGCATGAAGGAAAACGACTTCGTGGACGCTGAGAACGACGAGCTGGCACCAAAGAGCGTGGAAGACGCTATCGACAACTACGACAAGGTGTTGGACATCGTTGGTGAGCTCTGCGGTGACGTGTTGGACGTGAACGCCGAGGCAGTCGATATTGAAGGCCCGAAAATTGTTGACAACGCTATCGTTTACGCTAAGGGAACACAGCAGAATCACGAGGCTATGCGTGACGCCGGTCTTTATGGTATGGCACTCCCACGCAAATACAACGGACTTAACTTCTCATACGTGCCTTACGTGATGGCAGCCGAGATGGTGTCACGCGCTGACGCAGGCTTCGCCAACATCTGGGGCTTGCAGGACTGCGCCGAGACAATCCTCAAATTCGCTGACGACGCTATCAAAGACGAGTACTTGCCACGTATCTACAAAGGCGACACATGCTCTATGGACCTCACAGAGCCTGACGCAGGTTCAGACCTTCAGTCAGTACAGCTGAAAGCTACATTCGATGAGAAGGCTAACACCTGGAGACTCAACGGCGTGAAACGTTTCATCACCAATGGTGATGCAGACATCAAGCTGGTGCTCGCACGCTCGGAAGAGGGTAGCACCGACGGTCGTGGCCTCTCACTGTTCGTCTACGACAGAAAAGAGAAAGCCGTGACAGTACGTCGTATCGAGAACAAGATGGGTATCCACGGCTCACCGACAGCAGAGTTGGTGTTCAACAACGCTCCTGCTAAACTCGTTGGCGACCGTAAGATGGGTCTTATAAAATACGTCATGTCGCTGATGAACGGCGCACGTTTAGGCGTCGGCGCCCAGTCAGTGGGACTCGCCGAGGCAGCAGTGCGCGACGCTGAGGAATATGCCGACCAGCGTGAACAGTTTGGCAAGAAAATCAAAGAGTTCGTGGCAGTGCAGGACATACTTGACCTGATGCGCGCCAAGACCGACGCAGCTCGCTCATTGCTTTATGAGACAGCACGTTACGTCGAGACGAACAAGAAGATTGCCGACATGCTTACACCAGTGTTGAAGATGTTTGCCAGCGAATGGGCTAACCAGATCGCTTACGACGACATCCAGATCCACGGCGGCTCGGGCTTCATGAAGGAATACAAATGCGAGCGCCTCTATCGTGACGCACGTATCTTGACCATCTACGAAGGTACCTCACAGCTCCAGGTCGTGGCAGCAGCACGTTTCTTAGGAAACGGTGCATATCTCAAGTATATCGCTGATCTCGATAACTTTGAATATTCTGAAGAATTACTGCCATTACGTGACAAACTTCGTGCCATGACAGAAAAATACAAAGAGATTTTCGAGCTTTCAGGCAATAAAGAGACCCACCACAGACGTTTAGTAGAAGCGGTTGGTTACATCATCATGGGTTATCTCATGCTTCAGGACGCCACACGTTGCGCTGATTTCAGAAAATCATGCGAAGACATTATCAAATTAGGTAAAGGAGAAATTGCAAAAACTTATGAATATGTTAAAGAATAGAACAGCTATAATCACCGGTGCCGCTAGAGGTATCGGCAAGGCCATCGCAAAGCGTTACGCTATGGAAGGCTGCAATATCGCTATCACAGATATCAACGAAGACAACATCAAGGCCACAGTTGCTGAACTCAGCGAGCTTGGCACAATGGTGAAAGGTTACGTGTCGAACGCAGCAGATTTCGCTGACGTTGAGAAGACTGTCAACCAGATCATGGCAGATTTCGGTCGCATCGATATCCTCGTCAACAACGCAGGCATCACCAAAGACGGCTTGATGCTTCGTATGACTGAAGCACAATGGGATGCAGTTCTGACAGTGAACCTGAAGTCAGCATTCAACTACATCCATGCTGTGTTACCAATCATGGCACGTCAGAAGGGTGGTAGCATCATCAATATGGCTAGCGTCGTCGGCGTGAGCGGCAACGCAGGTCAGGCTAACTACTCAGCATCAAAGGCCGGTTTGATTGGTCTCGCCAAGTCAATCGCCAAGGAGATGGGTAGCCGTGGCATCCGCGCCAACTGTATCGCTCCAGGTTATATCGAGAGCGACATGACAAAGGCTCTTCCTGAAGAAGTGAGAAAAGAATGGGCAAGCAAGATTCCGTTGAGAAGAGGCGGTACACCGGAAGACGTCGCCAACGTGGCGTTGTTCCTCGCATCAGACCTCTCAAGCTATGTCACCGGACAGGTGATCAACTGCTGCGGTGGTATGCAGTGCTAAAAGTTAGCAGAATGAATGTTAATAGTTAACAGTTATTATTAGTTGCATTTGTTTGTGGAGACGATACCCAAATCGTCTCCACTTTTTTTATTTGGTGGGATGCCATATTCTGCCAGAACAAGAATCGGATTCTGCACCTGTTACAGAGCGTAACACATTGATTTCGTTATTGTTGCGTAGTAATCCGAGAAAAGCGAATACAAGGGCTTCTTTATAGTCGATGATGTCGTCGGAAGGTACGAAAACATCGTGTTTTGTATTCGCCTGAATACGTTCCACAAGGTATTTGTTTTTCGCACCGCCACCAGTAACCAATAATTTGCCAATTGGTTGATTTTCAATTGATTTTGAAATTTGTATTGCTACATGCTCAACGAATGTGGCCATCATATCTGCAATGTCGTTACGACGTTCCAACAACGGTTTGATGCTTTCCTCAAAAAACTCACGTCCTAATGATTTTGGATAATTTTCGGTATAGAAAGAATGTGAATTTAATATTGTAAGTAATTGATTGTCAATGTATCCGCTGCGAGCAACCATTCCATTTTTGTCGTAAGGCATCGATAACCGATTTGCCAGATAATTCAATGCTTGGTTTGCGATACATATATCGTATGCAATTCGTTGACCATCAACATCGAACGATACGTTGGCTATACCTCCGATGTTGAGGCATATCGGGTAGTCGGCGAACAGTAGTTTATCGCCGATAGGCACCAATGGCGCTCCTTGACCACCTTTGAGCACATCCTCAGTGCGGAAATCGTTGATGACCATGACACCACAGGCATCGGCAAGTGCCTGACCGTCACCGATTTGCAGGGTGTAATGCTCCTGCGGACGATGAAATATCGTGTGTCCGTGTGAGGCGACGATTTCAGGTTGCAGATTGTATTTTTCAATGAATTGTCTAGTTACTTGACCAAGGAACTTACCATATTGATAATCAATATATTTCAATTGGTTTTTGTCAAAATAAAACGCATCAGACAATGATTTTTTCCATGTCTCGTCATAATCATGATTATCACTAGCGACAATCTCGAAATGCCATTTCCTGTCGTTCCAGAAATCGACATCCACGAGGTCGATGCCGTCGAGCGAGCTGCCCGACATCAAGCCGATAATGTTGTGTTTCTCAATCATTTACAACGAATCAATGAGTTTGTTGAGATGAATGCCGTTGGAGCCTTTCACAAGGATATCATGGCCTGAAACAGGGTGGGATGCGAGATGTTTGATAAGCTCTTCGACATTATCAAATGTTGAGAATCCTGAATATTCAGAGACCTTTGCGAATTCTGAACCAACCAGAAACACGTTTTTAAAGTTGAGTTCTTTTAAAAGTTCAACTATCGTTTTGTGCTCTTTTTCAGATTCTTCGCCTAGTTCGAGCATATCGCCTAGAATCAGCAGGTTAGCGTCTTTGCAGATGTTTCTGAAGTTTCTGATAGAATGGCTCATGCTGGTCGGGTTGGCGTTGTAGGCATCCATAACAACACGGTTGTTAGCGGTCACAACCACCTGTGAGCGATTGTTGGTGGGGTGGTAGCTCGACAGTGCCTCAACAATGTCTTTGTCATTGACACCGAAGTGCTTTCCGATGCAGATTGCTGCCATCACGTTTTCGAAGTTGTAGTCGCCAACCAATTGAGTGTCAATCCTATATCCATTCCATTCGACTGACAGATATGGGTTTGCTGATAGTATTTTGCCATGGACGTCGGCTTCTTGGCATGTTCCGTAGGTAACCTTATTAATATCTTTGGCAAGACCCATCAAAAGGTCGTTGTCTTTGTTGACGAACAGCAGCCCTTTGTGTGCCGCGATGTATTGGTACATCTCGTTTTTGGTGTGTATCACGCCTTCGTAGCCACCAAAATCCCTCAGATGTGCGCGACCTATGTTAGTTATCATTCCAAAGTTGGGTTCGCCGAGGTTGGTGAGTTCGTCGATGTCGCCCGGATGGCTGGCACCCATCTCGACCACTGCAAGTTCCACTTTCGGCTTGATTCTCAACAGTGTGAGTGGCACTCCCAGCTGGTTGTTGAAGTTACCTAGAGTGAATACGATGTTATATTTCTTTGACAGAACGGCTGATACGAGCTCTTTCGTGGTGGTCTTGCCGTTGGTTCCAGTGATACCGATGATAGGCAGCCCGAGTCTCTCTCTGTGGTGTTTCGCCAGTTCCTGCAAGGCTTTCAGACTGTCATCCACAACAAAAAGGCGGTCGTGTTTCGGCAGGTCTTTTCTGTCGGCTATCACGCATGCGGCTATGCCTTCTTCGGCGACTTTAAGTGCGAAGTCGTTACCGTCGAAATGTTCGCCTTTCAGAGCCACGAACACGCATCCTGGAGTGATGGTGCGGCTGTCGGTAGTCACGGTGTAAGCACCTTTGTAAAGCTCGTAAATACGTTCTATGTCGTTCATTGTCAAGTTGTTTTAATCGATTTTATATAAAAAAAGCCGTCAAAACGACGGCTTATATCTGAGTGACAGCATCTTATTTGCCGTATGTTGTCCCGATTTTGTTCATCGCGCATCTGAAACCTATTGTCGATGATGACTGGTTTTCGTCGAGGTAACGGCGTGTTGAAGGGCTAAGGTAGTAAGGACCGTCGGCCCATGAGCCGCCTTTGTAGACGCGTGAGTGGTCAGAGATCAAAGTGGTCTTGCCGTAGTCGTACATCTGTTTGGTGTAGTCCTGATCCTCTTTGTTGTTCCAGTCGTTCTGGATTGTCGACATATAGTCGCCGTCGCGGTAGTTGATGTTTTCTGAGTCGCCACGGTAAGGGTTCTGGTCGGCGAAGTCTTCGAATGAGAGTGGACGGTAGACGTCGAGTACCCATTCAGCCACGTTGCCAGCCATGTTGTAGAGGCCGTAGTCGTTTGGCCAGTAAGCTGTTACAGGAGCAGGGAAGGTGGCGCCGTCGTTAAGACTGCCGGCCACGCCCATGTAGTCACCTGAGCCTCTCTTGAAGTTGGCCATATAGCTGCCGGTATAGTTCTTCTCTTGTGAGCGTACGCCGTCGGAGTTCCAAGGATATACCTTGCGCTGAGTGATGCGTTCGCCTTCGGTATTACCGACCAGGCCGAGTGCTGCGTATTCCCATTCAGCCTCGGTGGGGAGACGGTATTTCGGGAGGATGATGCCATCTTCCATCTTCGCACGCTGGCCGTTGCCAGATACACCTGTATATGTGCCTGCGAGGTATCCGTCAGTGGTAAAGTGATTCTCCGCATTCTGGTTGTCGTCGAACTTCAGCACGCCAGCCTCGATGAGGAGCATCTCGTTGACGCGGTCCGAACGCCATAATGCGTAGTCGTTGGCCTGGAGCCATGACACGCCGACGACAGGATAGTCGCCGTATGCCGGGTGGCGGAAGTAGATCTCCACCATTGGCTCGTTGTACGACATCGAGTTACGCCAAACGAGAGTGTCAGGCAAAGCACGCTCGATCATCTCTGGGTATTCGCTGCCGTAGATGCGGTTCAACCAATAAATATATTCAAGGTAATCAGTGTTGCTTACCTCGGTCTGATCCATAAAGAATGATGAGACAGTGACCTGACGAGGAGTGTTGTCCCACTCATAATAAACGTTTTCCTGGGTTGCACCCATGGTGAATGTGCCGCCTTCAATAGCTACGAGGCCCGGACCGACTTTCTGCTCTTTCACGCTCGAGACAGTGAAACCGCCGAAGTTAGGGTCGTTGTAATTCCATCCTGTTGTGCTCGATTTTCCTGACTTTTTCGACTTGTTGCCGCCGAAACTTCCACAAGAAACCAATACGATGCTGCAGCCCAAAATCGCCAAAATAGCACCAAATCTTAACTTATTACGCATTTCTGTTTGTGTTTAATTTTCTTATCAATAACTTCAAATCATCTTATTTATTGTGCTTTACAACAAAAAAATGATTTTTTTCCTGCTTGAATTTTTCAAACTGCAATAATACGACATTTTTCTGTAAAACCGACTGATTTTTTTAAAAAAAGTTTTGACAATAATTTTAAAACGAATACGTTATGATTAAAAATAAATTAGTATCTTTGCAAATTATGACTTTTGGAAAAGTAAAAATATATAAAAAAGCGTTTTTTTGCCTGATGCTCTTGGCGTTATGGCCTTTCGCCCTATCGGCTGGGAACTCGGTTTTGAGTAGTGGGACATGGTATAAGATGGCTTTATCGTCCACAGGGATGTACAAGCTAACATATGCCGATCTGACATCTATGGGATTGGATGTCAATAACATAGACCCTAGAAATATCCGCATATACCATAATGGCGGCGGTGTGATGCCGAAGCTTAACAATGGCAATTATCCTGACGACCTCGCTGAGATACCGATTTACGTTTACGGTGAGGATGATGGAGTGTTCAATGCCGGAGACTATATCATATTTTACGCTAGAGGACCTGTTGTTTGGGAATATTATGGCTCAAGATGGCAGTACGGGCACGTCAAAAACTCATATTCCGACTTTTCATGTGCCTTCCTGACGGTGAGCGAGGAGCCCGGCATGCGAGTGCAGACCGCCGATGTCCCGCAATCTTCGCTGGTTACCCCTGTTGCCAGTTTTTTGGATTACGCCACGATAGATTTAGATGAGAAAAATATCAACAACATGGGGCGTACCTGGTATTTTGACCCATTTGACGTCACCACAGAGCGTAGCTATACGTTCAATTTTCCAGATATCGACGTGTCGAAACAGGCAAAGCTGAGAACTTCGGTGGCTTCACGTAATGGCGAAACTGCCACATTTACAATGCGTTATAATGGAAATGTGCTTTATGCGAAGTCGTTTAACAAATACTCTGAAACGATTTATGCGCAATACGACACGTCGTGTAACGCCAGTTTTACTCCACTATCATCTGATATCCGTATTGATGTGAAATACACGAAATCGGTATCGTCGTCGGTGGGCTGGATTGATTACATCTCGATTAATGCTTGGCGTTATCTGAAAATGAACGATAACATGATGATGTTCCGTAACCCGGAATGTGTCACTGCTTCGCAAGTGTATGAGTATCAGTTGCAAAACGCCACAACAGCTATAAAAATCTGGGATGTCACACACCCGCTAGAGCCGAAGGTGATGAACACCACGTTGGCATCGTCGACGATGAAATTCAAGGTTTTTGGCGCCGCTGACAATGAGTTTATTGCGTTTAATGATGCGGGCTGCGGTACACCAACCTTTATGGGCATAGTCGAAAACCAGAACCTGCATGCATTGAGAGATGTTGATTATCTTATAATTACACATCCAGACTTTCAGTCACAGGCAGAGCGTCTGAAAGAGATACATTCGCGTCTGGACGATTTGAATATTGAGATAGTTCAGCCGTCATACATCTACAATGAGTTTTCGTGCGGAGCCCAGGATATTGGGGCAATTCGCGCATTGGTGAGAATGCTGTACAACCAGGAAGGTGAGCATAAACTTAAATATGTTCTGCTCTTCGGCGACGCCTCCTATGATTATAAGAACCCTAGCGTGTGTTTCATTCCTACATGGGAGTCGCTGAACTCATGTATCATAACACAATCGGTCGTCACCGACGATTATTATGTGAGTCTTGACCCGGATGAGGGAGATATGGAGAAACCAGAGACCATTGATTTGCCAATAGGCAGAATGCCTGTGTCGACGCTTGATGAAGCCATCGGTGTCGTCGATAAAATCGAGACTTATATTTCAGGCGACAACAAGGTGATGAGCAACTGGCGCAATGTGGTGTCGTTTATCTGTGATGACAAAGATTCTTATTTCATCACCACATCCAATGCTATAGCAGATTCTCTGAAGTATTGGGGTGCTGATGTGGTAGTTGACAAGATTTATCTTGATGCATATAATCAGGTGGCGACGTCGAGCGGACAACGTTGTCCGGAGATGAATGAGGCCATCGACAACAGAATCGACAGAGGTTCGCTGGTGGTGAACTATTACGGCCACGGTGGTGAGATCGGACTCGGCGAAGAGCGTTTCCTGACCACCGATGACATCAACTCATGGCAAAACGACAAGATGATGCCGCTATTTGTAACCGCTACATGCGAGTTTAGCCGTTTCGATGACCATACCAGGACATCGGCAGGAGAGATGGTGTTCACCAATAAGCACGGCGGCGCGATAGCAATGATTACAACAACTAGGACGACAAGTGGCAGCGCGTCTCTTCTTAACAGGACATATAAGAATATGTTCAGGATGAAAGACGGCGAATATCAGACAATGGGTGAGATATTCTACCAAACGAAACAAAATGGTGAATCTAACCCATCTACCAAGGTATTCGTGCTGTTCGGCGATCCTGCGCTGCGTCTGGCATATCCGAAATACAACGTGGTGCTAACTAAAATTAACGGAAAACAAGTGTCGATTGCAAATGATACACTTAAAGCATTGAGTACCGTTGAGTTACATGGTGAGGTGAGAGACAATTTCGGTGTCATCATGGATGGCTTCAACGGCGATGTCACCGTGTCAGTTTACGACAAGGAAAACATTTATCGTACACATGGCGACCAAGGCGGTCCTGTCATGGACTTCAAATTGCGTAACAGCATATTGTTCAGCGGCAAGGCGGCGGTGGTCAATGGCGAGTTTGACATCCGTTTCATGCTTCCGAAAGACATCAATTACGCGTATGGTAAAGGTCTGATAAATTTCTATGCCACTAATTATGTTGTCGATGCCAACGGCTCGTATGAAAATGTGATAGTTGGCGGCTACAACAGTACGGCATTGCCTGACGTTGACGGCCCTGATGCACGTATATTTATCGATGACACGCTGTTCGTGAGCGGCGGTATCACCAATGAGAGCCCACTGTTTTTCGCTTATGTGAAAGACCCTAACGGAATCAATGCGACAGGAGCCGGCATCGGACACGATATCACGGCCACATTGTCGGGCGCGACCAACAGAAGTTATAACCTCAACTCCTATTATGACGCACCTGACAATATAAATGATTATGGCACAATAGCTTATCGTTTTTATAACCTTAACGAAGGTCATCATTGCATAAACTTTAAAGTGTGGGATATCTATAACAACTCAACCACTGTGTCTATTGATTTTACTGTGGTTAAGAGCAGTAGTCTGACACTCGAAAACGTATTTAACGCCCCGAATCCGATGAATGGACATACCAATTTCTATTTTGAGCATAATCAGAAGGGCGAATTCGACGTAACCGTAAGAATTTACAATATAAACGGACAGCTTGTAAAGACTATTAAGGAGAGCCGTTATGGCACTTCGGGACGTATCGACCCGATTTACTGGGATGGTACATCTGACAATGGATCACCTTTACAATCAGGAATTTACATTTATAACATGACACTCTCAACTTCAAAAGAAGAAAAAGTGTCGTCATGCTCCAAATTGGTTATCGCACGATGAGAAAATGGCTGAACATATTGCTATATGTCGGGCTGATGATGTTTGGAACGGCAGCTGAAGCTCAGAGTTACGCGACGAACTCCGTTTTGAAAGACGGCAGCATATATAAAATAGGTGTTGTCAAAGATGGCGTTTATCGGATAACTTTTGATGAGCTTACAATGGCTGGAATTGATGTTAATACATTGAATCTTAATAAGATAAGTATGTTTGGCAACGTCAATGGCATGTTGCCTGAAGGCAATGACATAGCAGCATACGATGATTTGACAGAGATGGATATCATGGTCGACACCAACGGCATCCTGTTTTACGGACAGGGACCTATCGCATGGACCAGATTAGGAGATAAGTATGCATATCATAGCAATTATTATTCCGACACAACATTTTATTTTTTGAAAATCGATAATCAGGATGATGGTAAAAGGATGCAGTATCAACCGCAGGAAGCAGATGATTATCAGGTAGTTATAACTGATTTTGTCGATAAACAATATCATGAGATTGACCGTCACAACTATTATCATCGTGGTAGAAAGTGGTTTGGCGAGACAGTGAATATCGATGATGGTGAAATAAAGATTCCTTTTGTTTTTAAGAATGTTTTAACGGAGTATCAAGGCTCGGTAGATATTTGTTTCATAGGTGCATCGAAAACTGACGGTACTAAAGCTCGTCTGAAAGTCAATGGAATACAGCTTGGTGATGATATAAACATACAAACGGCAGGAACGTATTCTTTTGGAGTTGAGAAGACGATAAATGCGGCTTTTACACCTTTGGGCGATGATGTCGAGGTGGAGCTGGAGATCGTTTCAGACAATTCGGCACCATATCTTGGCCTTGATTATATAAGCGTAAATGCTCGTCGTTCATTGAGTTATGTTGGCGAACAGTTGCAGTTTGGCTTTAACAGGCTTACCCATCCGATAGTTGAACTTGTCAGTATCACCGATGTCGGCGACGGTGCTGTCATTTTGGACGTGTCATCACCGCTTAGCCCTAAAATACAAGAGTTTTCGATGAGTGGAGACGTCGTCGGTTTTAAATATTTAATGTCTGGATCTAAGGATTATGTATTGTATAAAGATGCTGATATTTTGAATGTTGTGTCGATACAACATATTGATAATCAGAATATTCATTCGATAACCAATGCTGAGATGCTTATCATCACCGATAAGATTTTTGCTGAGCAGGCCCAAGCTATAAAAGCAATTCATGAAGAAGATGAGGGCTTATTGACAAAGGTGGTTTTTATTGATGAGATTTACAATGAGTTTTCGTCGGGAAGCCTTGATATTACTGCTATCCGCAACTTTGTAAAGATGGTTTATCAGAGGTCGGCTGATTTGAGATACGTGTTGCTTTTGGGGCGTGGCACCAATGATTACAAGAATGTTGAAGGATATGGCTTTAATTTCGTGCCACCTTATGAGGCGATGAACAGCGTCAACGAGAATACTGCATACGTGACAGACGATTATTTTGGTTTGATGGATGAGGATGAAGGTGACTCATGTGAAGGACTTATGGATGTGTGTGTGAGCCGTATGCCGGTGCTGACACCTGAAGAAGCTGATGTGGCAGTCGATAAAATCAGGCGCTACAGGTATGATGCGAAGACGCGTGGTGAGTGGCGTAACGAGATGCTGTTAGTTGCCGATGATAAGAAGATGTATGCGAGAAACAGCGATGCTATCGAAGCTGTGGTCGACACCATGAACACAACGGCCAATATAAGCAAGATTTATGCCGACTCTTATGTGCGACAAAAACTCTCCGACGGCTCATATTGCTATCCTGATGCTACCGCGT
>JAEEGL012784137.1_pt1 | contig 13748 bp, 20 predicted proteins | sample 9134231 | NCBI WGS metagenome assembly JAEEGL01 (sample SAMN16246548, study PRJNA631951) | gut metagenome | biome: gut microbiome; feature: rumen; material: fiber-attached | host: Bos | place: Iran: Karaj | collected 2018-10 | reverse complement strand
GTGTGGAAAGATTTCTGACAATTTTCAAAAATCAAGCCGGGGGGACATCTGCTGCCGACTGGCCGCACTCTCCGTTTTCTTTCGCAATTGAAATTAATTCATCAATTGGAATCTTGCCTGCCTCGGCTGCCTCGTGGTGCCTTTCGCAAAGTGTTATTAAATTGTTCAAATCAAAAGCTTTTTCTATGTCATCTGCTGCCAATTTCTCAATTGAAATTATGTGATGTACTGACAGACCGTCGTACTCCACCTGCCGGACAGTTCCTGGATAATTCCTTAAGCAGCATTGACAGATATATTTATCTCTTGCCTTTACCTCATCACGCAGCTTCTGCCAGCGGTAAGAGGACCGGAGCTTTCCTGCCAGGGTGTTGTTGTCCTTGGCTTTCATCTTTGGTTTCTTTGGACACACATAATCTGCAGGGTGGATCCTTCCGCAGTATGCACAGGACTTCATTCTCATAGCTCTATCTTCAAACTCTTCTGCTCTTCCATTCGCTATGGTTTTATTTTCCTCAAAGCTTTCATGCATACAAAAAGAGCTATGCAGCTTATGCTGCCAGCCCTTTGTTGTCTCGTTTATTTTTCTTGATGCAATCAAAGCTTTAGATCAAGCCCTCTGCTTTAAAGGTCCACCATAGAAAATATTATCTGCTATCTTCCTCCTTAACAACTTTGAGCTACCAGCTCTATGCCGGTAGCTCTCAGAAGGGAGAACTTCGTAATAGCAGTTATCACTTCACCATCTTGCCACTTATATGTTATCACATTTAAGAGTGTCTTTTGGTGTCCTCTTTTGTAGTCATGTGTATGAGAGCCCGGCCATGAAGCTTGAGCACCCATCTCTTATTCATGAACTTCTCAGCTGCTACCTGCTCCCAGGTATATGGCAGCCACTCTTTTGTATCGGAGGTCTCCTGCATCTCCATGTAATAGAGCCTCAGGATATCCCTCTCATCTGTATTATCCAGGGACATGATAAGCTGCTCAGCTCTTATCTTCCTCTCTATCAGCTTGGACAGGCTCTCATTGAGCTGCCTCTTATAATCTGCTATGATGGCAGCTGTCTCAGTCATGGGATCACCTGGAGATGTCTGCACTCTGTCAGTGTCATACCTTATACCCTTAGGTAGCAGGGACAGTCTTGTCTTGGCAATAAGACTCTGCAGATGCTCCACTTCGGCCTGCTCTTTTCTGATCTGTCTGAAAAAGTCCTTGGCTTCATTTACATCTTTGAACTCCCCCATCATCCCCTCCTTACTCTTTAAGTATTTTGATATATCCTATCTGCTGGACATGCTCAGCTCTGGCAATGTCCATCTTAAGCTTCTCTCCTATCTCCATCTCTCTGTCCAGCACCATGTCTTTGTATGGGACTGTGACCACTACCTGCACCTGCTGCCTCTTGCCGGATGGCTTGGTATTCAGTATCTTCATCCACTGTCTCTTGATCCTGGCATTGTCATACTTGTACTCAAACTTTGGAATCTCCAAAAGCTTTGCCACATCAAAGTCCATGTCAAAGGGGACTACATGAGCATTGACTCCATCCTTTACTCCCATCTCAAACACAGAAGGGAATGGAGTACATATCAGAGGCTTATTGAGCATAAGGCTCTCAAGGCATGTATATGACCAGCACTCAGAGTCAGACAGCTGCACCACATAGTCAGCTGATGCAATAACGCTCTGCATGTCATAATTGACTCCCATGTTATAAAAGTTCTTTGGTGGGTTCGGCAAAGCTCCATCTGCAAAGTTGAGCCAAATATACTTGATGCCCTTTTCGTTGAGCTTGTCTGCCAGGATCCTAAAGCGCTTCTCATTATCTCCCTTATCTGCTGCCGGTAGCCTTGTGGCTGATACCAGGATGAGGGCTCTGTCCTTGACCGGGAAGTTGGCATTATGTATGACCTTGCCATCCTTTACTCCGTGGGACTTCATGGCTGTAGCTGATACATAAACAGTCTCATCACCATCATGAGGAATCTTCCAGGAAGGATCAGTCTTGCAGGCATGGCACATCCTTATGATTTTCTTTGCATGGATATTTACCGGCAAGGCATCAAGGAAGCTCAGCATGATGAGAGTGTCACAATATACCTGCACCTTCCCATCTGTTACTACCACATTGGCCTTCTCCTGGAGCTTGTGTCTCCTCTCTTCATTCATCCTCTCTGTAACCACTGTGATATCATACTTATCACTCATCAACTCCACAAAGTTCTGAGTGAAGGTCATGAGGCCGCCTATATAATGCATGAATCTTCTGTAGATGACTACCTGGGCCTTCACAGGAGGCTCTATCTTGGTTATGCCGGAGTAGTTCTCTCCTCTGATGATGTGTCCCCAGCAATTGCAGGGCCTATGTATCTGACAGTACCTCTCAAGCTCCGGGATCTCATTGTACTGAGTCAGGAGCCAGACTTCATTGACCTCATCCTCCTTCTTGATCTCTTCCAGGAGCCATTGCATCTCTCTTGTGACTCTTTTGTAGTAGTAGACCACTCTTTTGCTATTCATGAGACCATTTTTGAAGCGTTTTATCTTGGAATTTGCTACATTTCTGTAAAAATACACATAAGACGTCACTGAGGCCTCTTTTATCGGTGCATCCGGGAAAATATAGCCCACTTTTCGTGAAAAGTCCTCATCTTCTGTTGAATCCTTCCTCTCATTGAAGCGGATGTCTCCTAAAAAGGCTCTTTTTAGCACTCTGCTCCAGCAGGAAGGTGTTTCAAGCCTGTCTGAGTCCGATTTTAAGAGATAATTGAACTGATAGCCGTCTTTTGTGAGTGATTTCCATGAAAGTTGTATCAAATCAGGTCCTTCTTTGGATTTTTCAAGGATTTTCTCAACATAGTCCTCAGAGACCATGTCATCTGAGTCAATAAAGGCTATATATTCACCTGTTGTCTTCTCAATTCCTAAATTTCTTGCTGTGGCCACTCCTCCGTTCTTCTTCCGGATGACTTTGCACCACTTATATGATGTCTTCAATGGCTTTTCACTGCCATCATCTACCAGGACAACCTCAATGTCATCTCTGATCTGAGGCTCAAGTGCCTTGAGGAGATCCTTTATATATGGCTCAGCGTTGTAACATGGAATTATTATGCTCAGCTTCATCTTCTTCCCTTCCCCACTCTCTTGGCATCTCTATAATTGTCACAATCCACTCTATTGTGTAAGGATCATAGCTGACAGAGACTCCATATCTCATTTCTACAAGTATCTCTGCCTGCTCATCTGCAGATGTGACATTGTCAAAGTAGAACTTGTCTCCGACATTGAATTTCTCACATTCGACCATCTTCTCCTCCTGCTGCCTTTGCAACTTCTCATTATTCGTGTATCTGAAGGTCATTTACAGGGCATTTTCTGCACTGATAGTCCTTCATTTTTCTGTATTCATCCTCTAAAAACTTCGGTGCCTCCATGTTGTACCTGCAATAATCACTGCACATCACGTCCTTTATCTTCTGTAGCTGCTCCGGCACAGTCATTCTCTCTTTGTTCTTCCTCCTCAAGTCTTCTCATCTCCTCCAGATCTTCCATAAGCTCAGCATGGTCAAGACCAGCTCTTATCAAGAATAAGATGCCAAGTATCACTATTAAGATGTCTATTTTTATTGTCATTTCCCCTTATCCGGGCTGTATAATATCCCGGTGTCGCTCCTTCCTTCCATCTTTCATTCATACATTGAGAAGTATATGCATAAGCAGGCCTTACTACTGAGTAGTCACACCTTGTACGGAGTTGGCCATGCTCATGATCTGAGAGCAGCCTGTCAAAGTCCACATTGTACTTATGCTTTGAATTTCCCCTTACACTTCTCTTCTTCCTCCCCATACATCCCCCTCCTTCCACCCTGGGACAAAGCCCAGGGATTTATATGCATGGCTTTCAAGTCTGTTCTGTGATAAATTCCTTGAGCCAAAAGGACTATATATGCAGCTTTATCCCTCTTACATGTGATTTTCTGAGGATAATGTAGCCCTCTCCAAAGACATAAAGTGTATATCTGTCATTTGTTGGCCATCCTGCCTGCTGCATGCCAAATTCAAGCACTCCGGTCTTCTCATCTCCATCAAAAAAGGTTACATCTACAAGCTCTCCGCAGAGAGCATCTAGCTTTTTGTCTCTCCTATTCATCTCTGTTCTCCCAGACTTCAATAATCTGCCTTACTCTGCAGATGGATATACCAAAATGCTTGGCTATCTGCCTGTAGGTGATGCCGGCTTTTCTGTAGGCCACTATCTCCTTATTCCTCTCAGTTTTTCTTTGCCGCTTTTTCAAATTTGTCATATATCAGCCTCTTCCTGTCCCAGCCCTCATGCCGGGCTCTCAGATATGCCTCAAATATCACAAGCATGTCATCTCTGAAACCGCTGCTGCCATTGTCAAGCATATCATGGTGCCATATACAGCCCACAGCTCCATTCTCAGGTATTCCAAGGCCTCCCTTGGACCTTGGAATGAAGTGCATGATCTGATAGGTATGGGTAGAGAGATAAAACTCATCCTCCGGAGGAGGCATATATCCCAGTCTGCAGAAGATACAGCCTCCATCCCTCTCTTTTATCTCTCTCCTTGCCTTAGCAGAGAACTCGCAGGCTCTTGATCTCCTGCTCATGAGAAGTCAACCTCTTCCTCTACCTTCTTGCTGCTCTTGATGTTAAGATAGCCGTCTGAGTCAAGCTTTATCACATGAGTCCAGGAGTTGTCCTCGATTGATACCTGGTCAATCTCGTTATTGGTTACTGATCTGAAGGCCTGTCTGAAGAGATCAAGCACTTCCGGAGTGTTCTCAAATCTGTTCTCAGCCCATTCATCTGCCCTTTTTATCTTCCGGACTCTGTTCTGCTCTACCTTTGCCCCCTGGCAGTCACACTGCTCAGATGCAAGCTCATCAGCTCTGGCCTGTGTGATCTCTCCTATGGTCTGTATTATCCTTGTCTGTCCACAATACTTACATGTCCCCATTATTCTTGGCAGTTCGTTATCCATACACTTATCCTCCTTAGTTGTTTAACATCCATTCGATATCCCACCCCAGGTGCTTGTTGAGATCAAGAGCATATTCCCAGTTCTGGAGGTTTATTGCCTTCTGAAGCTTCTCAAGCCTCTCCTGCATTTGACCTCTTCTGATGAATCTGTCATCAGAATGCTCTCCATCATCCTTTTCCTGTTGCGACGTCGCAACGGACTTCGCACATGTTGTTTCCTGGCTTTCAGCTTTTTGAGGTTCTTCTTCCTCTGTATTTATGGGCGCTTCCTCATTTTCTAATTTTTCAGAATCAGCTTCCACAATGTTGTTTACTGGCTCATCTGTTTTTTCTTCCTCTGCAGGTGGCTCAGATACTGCATTCTCATTTTCTGCAATAGGCTCCGGCTGTTGCGGTTCCTGGGCTTCCTCCTGTTGTTCTTCCGCAATAACATCCTTATTCTCATAGTACTGGGACCATACATCATAGGCTCCTCTGTCAAACTCATACTCATATACAAGCATGACCTTCTCAAGGAAGTCGGCCCAGTCCATTGCCTTAGGCTCCGGATCCATGAGGAGCTTGTACTTGATACCCTTTTCAAACTCATACATGAACAAAAAGCAGATGCCCTTGCTGTGAGTGCCTATCCCGGATGGGTTCATACACTCTGCTGCCTCTTTTACATTGTGATGATAGTAAAGCTCCAGGACCTCATTGAGCATGTCCTTCTTGTCCTTGAAGTAGTCAATGATGACTGCCTTAAGTGGATGCTCCCCTATTGGCTCCATGGCCTCCGGCATTGGTTGCTTGTCAAAGTTCTTAAGCTCTCTGATGTCCTTTACTGTGGTCTTTTCTGTAATGAGCTCACATTCTGAGTCTGGGAGAGTCAGCATCTCTGACAATTTGCTTGATGAGAAGCCCTTGTATTCATCCTTGAGCTCCAGGGAGTTGCCCTCCTTGGAGTACTTCTCATTGATAGCAATGAATCTTGAGACTGTGCTCTTCCCCAGGCCGTATTCATTCTGAGCAAACTCAAAAACGTCTGCTGCCCCTCCGAACATACCGGAGTCTCTGATCTGCTTGAGTCTGTATCCGATATAGACAAAGTTCTGAGCTGTCTCTGCAAGCTTATTCCTTATGTCTTCCTTCCACTGTGTCCACTCATCCAGTGTTATCTGATGGTATTCTTCCATATCTCCCTCCTTATGCGGTTACTGTCTCTTTGAGGCCTTTGGTGTATTCCTGCAAGAGCCGTTTCATGTTGGCCTCATCCGGCTTCTTATCATGTGCTCCATACCACTGGACAATGTTCTCCTCTGCAGGTTTTATCTCAATGGTTATATATGGGATCTCCGGGCTTTCCTTGAATCTTAAGAATAGGATGTAGCTCTTGCCCTCATTGTGGCTCTTAAGATAATTGTCTCCACCTACACAGTGATGGAGCTGTCTGCCTTCTTTTACAATCTCCTTGGCATCCCTTGCCGGCCTTATCATGTAGGTATCATTCTCATAGTAGTAGTGGCTTCTGAGCTTCCTGTAGGACTTCTTGATGCCTGGGTACTTAGCCATCACTTCAAGGATCCTCTTATCAAGGTGCTTCTTATCCATCTCTTGCACCATCTTCTGATGAGCTGCTTCAAGGCTCCTGGGATGAAGGTATACAGTGTTGGTCATGTCATAGCCAAGCTGCTGCCGGAGGCTCAGATAGTCCATATACTCCACAGCTGTACTCATCAGCCTATTTATACAGCTCTGACATCCTCCATACTCACATCCTGCATACTCAGATACCCTGTTGAGGAATTTCTCAAGAGACATCATCTGCAGGACTACTGCAAGAGTATCCTGGCTTAATAGTTTCATCTCTGAGAGCTTTTCTATCTGATCCAGTGACCAGTGCATGTCAAGACTCTTTTCAAGTCTTAAGGTCTGTAGTATGGCCACATCTCCTTTTTTCTCTGACAGATACCTCATCCTGTCTCTCCGGATCCCAAGAAGCTCCTCCGGAGTTGTTGCATGTTTATCCAGGAGGTACATGCCATACTTCACAATGTCATACATCTGCATCTTCACCAGCATCTCAAGCTGAGGATATTCAATGTACTTCTCAGCATAGTCCCTCATGTTGATGTCCCCGGCATGCTCAATGTATTCCTTGGCAGCTGAGTACTCCATGCAGGTACCTTTTAAATATTCCCAGGATGGAGGATATACCGGTGCCTTGTCTATGATGATATTGGCCATTCCTGCAAGGTTGCAGTCATCCCAAAAATCATATCCCAGGTATGGATTGTGTTTATGATAGTCAGTCTGAGTCTTGCCATCCTTTACATAGGTCCTTGATATCTCTGTGACAGCTTTAAGCTCTCCGGCGCTCACAGGCACCTTATCAATAGTCTGCAGATAGAAGGCCTTGTCTATCTCAAAGTATCTGATACATGCTCCCATGTCCCCATACTTGGCCATCACATACATGTGTGCTGTTATCCTGGTCTCTCCCTTCTGCTTTCCCAGAGGCTTCATGATGCCCTGCTCCCTGCAGAAGGGACATGCTATCTTTTTGCCTGCTCTTGGCTCCGGGATCAGATGCTCAAACTGGCTCTCATAGCTTTGCCCCGGCTTCCACTTTCCGGATGTTATCTCTCCGCAGGCTGTGCATATAAGGTCTGCCCTTGTGCTCTTCTTTGTGTAGTAGATATAATGCCTGTTCTCAAAGAAGTTCTTGTCAGCATAGGCAAAGAGCTCCTTCTCATCAGCCTCAGCTATCTGCTCACTCCTGGCCTTAAGTCTCTCTTTTCTCAGCTCATAGCCTCTCTGCTGCTTCTTGAAGTCACAGTAATTTTCAAAGGCATTAAAGTAGCTGTACCAGGAGCTGTCATAAGACAGGTAGCCGGCCAGTCTGTTCTTAAAGAACTTCTTTATCCTCTCAAGGTCCTTTTCTGATGAGAGAACATTTGCCTTGCGCTTCTCCTGGTAGCCTCTGCCTTCTTCCTGTCTGTCCTCATACCACACAAAGCCCTCTCCCCAGTCATAGGAGTTCAGCTTCCTATGGGAGAAGCTGCAGTATCTTGTGTCATACACAGTCCAGTCTGTCTTTGATGCCACATATCTAATGACCGGGATCTGCTTGCCTGCCTCCGTGTTCTTGTAGACTTCCAGGAAAAGGTTCATCTCATTGCCTACCTTTTTCACTGCTGTGACACCAACAAAGAGGACATCCTTCTTCCTCACAAGCTTATCAAGTCCTATAAATGGGACCTGTTCAATTTTCTTTTTCTTCATGTACTACCTCACTTTCCAAGGTAGTACTGTGTTATCAGCTTCTTGGCTGTTGCCATTCCAGGAATGCCAAAAGTGACCTTGCCTGCACTGACACCTGCTGCCTTTAGGATCTCCTTATCTACCGGTCTCTGATGGCCAAAGCTCCACTTAAGGATCTCGGCCACACATCCGTTGAAGGTCTTGCCCTTCTTCCGTATTGCCTTCTGCATCTGCTCATCCTCAAGGCATCTCTGCTTTATATATTCACACCAGTCACTTATGAGTTCTTCTGCCTTGACCTCTTCTGCCTCAATCTTGAGCTTGCCTATGGCAGCCATCATGTCATCACACAGCATCGGCAGGAAGCCGTCTATGAATGCACAGGCCACTTCCTCATCAATGCCATTCTCCACTGCAAGGGCCTTGATTGAGTCATAATCTCCCTCTGTCTTTAGGTTGGCAGCCAGCTCATTGATCTCTGCTGCACTTTCCATCTCTCCAAATCTGTCAAACATGTTTTATCTCCCTTCTCACTTACAACATTCAGACTCCATCCATGAGAGGTATGAATGTCTGTCTGATACCACATCTGTTATCTGACTGTCTCCCAGGAGCTCATTGAACTCCTTCCACTCCTCAGAGCATGAGACCTCCTCTCCTTTGCTGTTCTTATATTCGTTATCAGCCCAGGTCTTGTACCATCCATTCTGCAGGGCGGCCATGAGTGTCATGTTGGAGGCATGCACCTTCAGCAGGCATGGTCTTGTCAGTCTCTTCAAGCCTTCAACGAGTGCCTTGAGCTCTGCCTGGTACCCTGTCACTTCTGAGACTTCCTTAGGGCCTCCTGTCAAAGTGGCCGGTCCTTTTCCTGTCAGCACTTCAAGGATGTAGATGCTCTTGCCGTCCTTCTTGGTGTTGCTCTTGACTGAGCTGTATATGTAAAGATCTATGTTGTCCATGTATCACTCCTTGCAAGCTGGTCAATCCTTACCTCCGTGTAGTAGAGGTATGAGAGTCCGGTGAATCTGTTTACTCCCTTCCTTATGGAGTCCTTGTCAATCATAAAGCCCGGCACCGGCTTAAGATCCTCAGTCAAGAGTCTCCTCATGGTCCAGTGAGATCTCTTCTTTATCACAGGGCAGGGCCTCTTTAGGTTACGGCTTGATGAGATGGCTATGAGCTTCTTCTTGTCCTCATCCAGGATGTCAAACTTCATCTGCCCCTGTATCTCTTCATCCGGCTGCTTGCATATATACTCAGCCAGTCCTCCAAAGCCTCCGGTCTCTTCTATGGTCGTGTAGTCAATTGATCCGGCATCCTTGGTTGCCTTCTTCCATGCATCCCTCATCAGAAGATCTCCCTCCGGTATCCTGTTGATGACCATGTGGCAGTGAAGGCCTCCCCTCTTGCCTATTTCAATCCTGTAAACAAACATTAGAGGCTGTCCTCTTGCCTTATACTTCTTTCTGAGTCCGTCAAGGTACTTCTTGACATCTACTTTCACTTCTTTGATGTTTTTTCTGGTACCGGCCTTATACTTTACAGTTATCCAATAGTCTCCTGGATAAAAGTTGAGCTGCAATGTCCTCCTTAATCTCTTTATCCTGTTCCATTGATTATTCTTTGCTACCTGCAGAGGAGTGATCTTCTCCCTCTCTGCTCTCTTCTCTCCCTTGGCACCATAATTGCCTGCATAATAAAATTCATGCTCAATAAAATTCGGTGATATATAATCACACTCTCTATATGCCATTGATCCCCCTAAGACCTCCCTAACTTTAATAGGTTATAAAGCTATGAAAGACAGACAAAATCTGCCTTTTAGCCTTGCATAAAGGTTCTCAATGTAGTACACTTTTCTTGTCAAATATGTTTTGTGTACCACTTGAGAATTAGCGGATGAGTAAAGCTCATCTGCTTTTCTTTTCCCCTAAAATGCCGGCATTCGTTATGAAGCCGTTGCTCTCTAATTCTGTGATTATCTGATATCCTACCCTCTCAGCCCTGCTATGAAAGTCTTTAGGTACCGGAGGCTGGTCATTGTACTCATGGATGAGGTTGTCAATGATGATATCCAGCATCATCACCTTTTCTGTATCTGTTGTCTGTAATTGTCGCATTCCCTTTTACTGCACCTTCCATTCCCTTTTATCTACTTCTTGGTGAAAAAGTTGTGATGCTTGTAGTTGAAGGCAAACTTAAACCACTTCTCCAGGATATCTGTGCCTGTTACCTCAAAGGCTATGATCCCAGGACTGACATCTCCGGTCTCAAGTCTTGCAAGAGCTGTGCCACTGTCTCCTGATGGCTTTGCGGTTTCAATCCTCCCATCAGCCACACAGCTAAACTGGTATATCTTCTTGCCTTCCTTGGTGACTCCGTACTGATTGATGACCTCATGGATTGTTGAAGGATATTCCGGATCCTGTACCCGGTTCCATACCACACTCATGACAAGCCACTGGCCCTCACATCCTTCTCCTTCAGCTTCCGCTGTGGCCAGCCTCTTAAGCTCTGCAGCCTCGTCATAGGACAGCTCTATCACTGATCCTGCTGCCGGAGGCTCTTCTTCATCTCCATCACGCTCTGATGTACTATCTGATCCAGAGTCTGCAGCTCCTTCTTTGATGCAGCAGTCTGTCTCATACTCTGGAATATTCTCTGCTGCTCCTTCTTCTTCGATATAGGTATGTATCTCTTCATCTGGTATCTTCTCCCATATACTTTTTTCTTCCTGTGGCTCCGGCCACATCCCCATCAGTATCCCCAGGATGATGGCCAGCACTCCACCGATAATGAGTGACCGCTTGAGTCTCACTTTCTCTCTCCCTTCAAGTACTGCTCCAAAAATTCCTGGTACAGGTAGTATGTAGATCTTCCTCTTCCTTCAATGCATCTGCCTATAGGCAGGGTGCCTTTTTTGACCATATAACGCACAGAGTCAGGACACATATCCAGTACCCTTGCGGCTTCTGCCACAGTTATTCTGTGCAAAGGCTCAATTTTCTTAGGCATTGGTCCTCCTTTCTGTTGCGACGTCGCAACGGCTCAGTAACTTGTGAGGTTACTCTTTAGCGAAAAAAATTTGTATAGGATCCTCAATATGCAATTCCTTAATCATTATCTCTATCTCATCAGATCCAAAGACTCCCTTGCTCATCTTATCGTAAAAGGTCTTGGGAGTGACACCAATCATCCTGGCCACATCTTTCTGAGACAGATTATTTCTCACAATCTCTGCCTTCAAATCCCCTGTTTTAATCATTTATACTCACCTCTCTTTCAAGTAACTTATCAGGCTACTCCTTGAGTTTACATTTCCTTTTTGTATCTTGTCAAGTTATTTTTTATTGCTTGAGTAACTTTTTTGTTATATTATCAATTTATGGAGGTGTTAATATGACGATAGGTACACGGATAAAGAATTTCAGAACTGCAGCAAATATGTCCCAGACAGAGCTGGCTCAAAAGATTAAAGTATCAAAGCAAACACTTTATAAGTATGAGAATGATATTATCACAAACATTCCCTCTGACAAAATTGAGCTCATGGCCAGCGCACTCTCAGTCACTCCTGCTCAGATCATGGGATGGAATGAGTCATCTGTTGACACAAGAAAAGCCCGGCTGGATAGGCTGTATTATTCTCTCAATAATGAGGGCAGGGATAAATTGATAGAGCAGGCTGAGTTCTTTGCCTCTAAAGAATGCTACAAAGTCTCTGAGACTTCTGAAGGCATTGGATAACATAGTTGATTTTAAAAAGTAAAGGAGGCGCTTATGGTATTTCTTATTATTTTCTTAATCATAGTCCTTATAATAGGGCTCATTGTGCAATCACTGCCATACATACTTATCTTTGCAGGACTTACTATCACAGGCACTCTAGTCTACAGACATATCATCAATCAGAAGAAGGAAGCCCAGGAAGCTGAGCAAAGATACTGGCAGGAAAAAGAACAGAGAGAAAAAGAGCAGAGACTCTATGAACAGGAGCAGGCTCATCAGAGGGCTCTTAAGGAAGCTGAGAAGGCCCAAGAGGATGCCCTTAAGAATGCTTATAGGGCATTTGATGACAGGCTCTCAACTATTCCCCGACATGACATAGTCATTGATCCGGACAACGCAAGGATGAGAGCTCCGGTGTTTGAAGAGATCACAGTCTCCAATATCACTCAGAGTACTAACCTTGAGAAGCTTGGTGACTTTGTGGCCATAGATACTGAGACCACTGGCCTCAGTGCTCATACTGAGGAGATCATTGAGCTCACTGCAATAAGGTTCAGAGGCTGGACTCCTGCAGAGATATTCTCAACTCTCATCAATCCTGGCAAACATATCCCTGCAGAAGCTTCTAAGGTCAATCATATAACAGATGACATGGTATCTGATGCCCCCAGCATTGAGTCTGTGATAAAAGACTTTGATGTCTTTATTGGCAAAGACAATCTCCTGGGACACAATATCTCTTTTGACACAAAATTCCTTGATGCTGCAGGCTCTGAGTATGCCTCAAAGAAGAGAAAATATTATGATACAGTAACGCTTGCACGAAAGATCAAGTGGGAAGTTGAGCCGGATAATTTCAAGCTGGATACTCTTTGTGACTACTACTGCATCCGTGATCCTAAGACTGGCCACAGGTCCAGCTCTGATGCTCTGGCCACTGGCATCTTATTCAAGAAGCTTGTAGATGAAAAGCTTTCGTGAGAGGAGGCCTTCATGAAACTTCCAAATGGTTACGGCTCTGTGGTCAAGCTCCCCGGCGCCAGAAGGAAGCCTTATGCTGTTGTCACTTCGTACATGGCAGAGCTTCCGGATGGGACTGCTAAGCGCAAAAGAAAATATATAGGATACTTTGAGAATAAGTCCCTGGCTCTGACATTCCTTGCTGAGTATAACCAGGGCGCTGTTGTGAAGGAGCATGAGGCTTATGCCTACTCTCCTACCTTTGCAGAGATGTTTGAGAAGTGGAAGGCCTACAGGCAATCCCTTAAGTCAAATCCTTCTGACTCCACCTGGAGGAATTACAATATTGCTTTCAATATCTTTGCTCCGCTGCATCATAAGAAGCTGATAAACATAAGAGCCAATGAGCTGCAGGAGATCATCACATCCAAGTCCTCAAAGTCTGCTGCCACCATCGGCAGCATGAGAGTCATATTGAAGGGCATGTATGGATATGCCATCAATAATGGATATCTGGACAGAGATCTTACTGAGCATCTGGTATATGAGTGGACTGATCCGGAGTCTCCCATCCATACATCCTTTTCTGAGAGTGAGCTCAAGCTCCTGTGGGAGAGTCTTTATATTGTCAATAACGTTGACATCCTGCTCATATATATCTACACAGGCCTCCGGCCGGTGGAGCTTCTTGACATAAGGTCAGAGGATGTCCACCTGGATGAGAAGTATATGACCGGAGGAGTGAAGACTGAAGCCGGCAAGAACAGGATCATCCCTCTGCATGACTCAATCATCCCTCTTATAG
>JAEEGL011381846.1_pt1 | contig 13748 bp, 26 predicted proteins | sample 9134231 | NCBI WGS metagenome assembly JAEEGL01 (sample SAMN16246548, study PRJNA631951) | gut metagenome | biome: gut microbiome; feature: rumen; material: fiber-attached | host: Bos | place: Iran: Karaj | collected 2018-10 | reverse complement strand
CGTCTTGTTGATCAGATCTTCCACCGTATTGATGTTGGCTCTCTTCAGGCAGTTATAGGAACGCACAGAAAGATCCATTTCTTCGATGGTAGTCTCAAGCGCTTTTTCTTTCTTGTCTTCTTCTTTTTCGACAAGAATCTCAGTGTTCTTTGCGTTGTCGGAAAGATCAATGAAAAGCGCCAGATGATCGTTCAGGACTTTGGCTGCCAGAGAGACAGCTTCATCCGGTTTGATCGTACCGTTGGTCCAGATCTCCATGGTGAGCTTATCGTAGTCGGTAATCTGACCGACACGGGTATTCTCAACGATGAAATTGACTCGTTCCACCGGCGTATACAGCGAGTCGATCGGAATCACACCAATCGCCTGCCCGGGAGCTTTGTTCTTATCTGCGCCAACATATCCGCGGCCTTTGGTGATCGTCAGATCGATCATCAGCTTACTGCCCTGGCCACCGGAAAGGGTCGCGATCACCTGATCGGGATTGATGATTTCATAATCATCATCCACTCTGATGTCTTTTGCACGAACGATTCCTTCACCTTCGAACTCGATATAGGCGTTCTTCGGTTCATTGCTGTCGGTATTGGATTTGATGGCAACATTCTTCAGATTCAGGATGATCTCGGAAACATCTTCCTTTACTCCCGGAATCGTGGAGAATTCATGGAGAACTCCATCGATCTTGATCGTGGAGATTGCCGCTCCAGGCAGAGAGGAAAGCATGATCCGGCGAAGGGAATTGCCCAGGGTCGTACCATATCCTCTCTCCAGAGGTTCGACAACGAATTTGCCATAAGTACCGGCATCGTTGATGCTCATTACATCAATACGCGGTTTCTCAAATTCAAACAAAGGAAACCTCCTTACGTTTTAACGCTTAATTATTTGGAATACAACTCGACGATCTGCATGTCGTCTACAGGAACATCGATCTGCTCACGAGTGGGCAGTGCATTCACGGTAGCTTCCAGTTTGTCATTGTCTCCGGACAGCCATTCGGGAGTCACTCTGCCATTGGTCGCATCCAGGATCATCTTGATGCGGGTATAGGACTTGAATCCTTCGCGGATCTCGACCTTATCGCCAGCCTTTACCTGGTAAGAAGGAATATTGACCATCTTGCCATTGACAGCGATAAATTTATGATCGACGATCTGACGAGCTTCTCTACGGGTACGTGCCCAGCCGAGACGGAACAGGATGTTATCCAGACGGGTCTCCAGCATAACCATCAGGTTGGTACCGGTCATTCCCTTCATAGCAGCTGCTTTTGCATAATAGTTGCGGAAGGGTTTTTCCATAACGCCATAGATGAATTTGGCTTTCTGCTTCTCGCGAAGCTGTCTGCCATACTCACTCATCTTGCGGTTTGCTCTTTTCAGTTCTCTCTTGGACTCTTTGTTGATTCCCAGATAGGAAGGCTCCAGTCCCAGAGAACGGCATCTTTTCAGAATCGGATCTTTATTAACAGCCATTTCTCATCTCTCCTTCATTAGACTCTTCTGCGTTTGGGCGGACGGCAGCCGTTGTGGGGAACCGGAGTTACGTCACGGATGGCGGTAACTTCCAGACCTGCCGCAGCGAGTGCACGGATCGCAGCTTCACGACCTGCGCCGGGACCTTTAACGTTTACTTCCACTGTTTTCAGACCATGCTCCATAGCTGCTTTGGCTGCAGTTTCAGCTGCCATCTGTGCAGCATAAGGAGTGTTCTTACGAGAACCACGGAAACCAAGTCCGCCTGCGCTGGCCCAGGAGAGAGCGTTTCCTGCCGTATCGGTCAGGGTAACGATCGTATTATTGAACGAAGACTGAATGTGAGCGACTCCGCTGACAACATTCTTCTTATTACGGCGACGAGAGGTTGCCGTGCTCTTCTTACCACTTTTCTTAGGTGCCACGTTTAACTCCTCCTAGGTTACTTCTTCTTATTGGCGATCGTGCGACGCGGACCTTTGCGTGTACGAGCGTTATTCTTTGTGTTCTGACCACGGACAGGAAGGCTTCTTCTGTGGCGAATTCCACGATAGCAGCTGATCTCTGTCAGACGCTTGATATTCAGCGCGACTTCTCTTCTCAGATCACCTTCAACGAGCTGAGTCTCATCGATCACGTTACGGATCTTGTTAACTTCTTCATCGGAAAGATCCTTGCAGCGAGTATCCGGATTTACGCCGGCTTCTTTCAGAATACGAACAGCACTGGTGTGTCCGATTCCGTAGATGTAGGTCAGTCCGTACTCAACTCGCTTATCATTCGGCAAATCAACGCCAGAAATACGTGCCATGTTTTCTCCTCCTACTTAGCCTTGTTTCTGCTTGTGCTTAGGATTCTCGCAAATGATCATGATCTTACCTTTGCGCTTGATGACCTTGCACTTTTCGCAGATCGGCTTAACTGATGAACGAACTTTCATTCTTTCGCTCCTTTCCTAAGTCTGGTTATTTTGCCCTCCAGACGATGCGGGCTTTTGTCAAATCATACGGAGACATTTCCATTGTAACTTTGTCTCCGGGCAATATTTTGATAAAGTTCTGTCGAAGTTTTCCACTGATGTGGGCTCTCACTTCATGTCCGTTTTCAAGAGCAACACGGAACATGGCGTTCGGGAGCTTTTCCACAACCTTACCTTCGATTTCGATCACGTCGTTTTTCGACATTCATTCCTCCTCACACATTCAGGCGCTGTTCATTTACCAAGTGCTTTGGTAATCTCCTCGGTGACGGCTTCTACAGACTGAGTTCCGTCAACAGCGACGAGTTTGCCTGCCTGCTGATAATGACCGATCAAGGGTGCTGTCTGGTCGTGATAGACCGTCAGCCGCTTCAGCACCGTTTCCGGTTCATCATCTTTACGAATGATCAATTCGCTGCCACAGCGATCACAAATTCCTTCCTTAGCAGGAACCTTGTATTCGGTATGATACGGTTCACCGCAGTTCGGACATACTCTGCGCCCTGCCATACGGCGGACAATATTCTCATCCGGAACTTCTACGTCAACTGCTGCATCAATGCTTGTACGTTCATCCAGTGCAGCGGCCTGTGCCAGTGTTCTCGGAAAACCATCGAGGATATATCCGTTTTTGCAGTCATCTTTTGCTAAACGATCCATTACAAGGTCGATAGTCAGCTCATCCGGAACCAGGAGTCCCTGATCCATATAAGCTTTTGCCTTCAGACCAAGTTCTGTCTCTTCTTTCAGATTCGCCCGGAAAATATCTCCGGTAGAAATATGCGGAATCTGGTAAATGTCCGCCAATCTGGTTGCCTGTGTTCCCTTGCCTGCGCCGGGGGCGCCTAAAAGTATGAGTTTCATATGATACCTCCGGAATTATTCGGACAGGAAGCCCTTATAATGACGCATAACCATCTGTGACTCGATCTGCTTAACAGTTTCAAGTGCAACACCGATTGCGATCATCAGGGAAGAACCGCTGATTGACAGGTTGTCGATGCCGAAGATAAACTGAAGGAGAATCGGGAAAATCGCGATGATGGCCAGCATGATAGCACCGATCGTGATCACATATTTGGAAGTCTTCTTCAGATAATCGGAAGTCGGAGCACCGGGGCGAATACCCGGGATAAAACCGCCGTTCTTTTTCAGATTATCCGCGATTTCTCGGGGATTATAGGTGATCGAAGCATAGAAATAGGTGAAGAAGATAATCAGCACAAGATACAGGCATGCTCCGAACGGATGTCCGGTATTGAGCCATTTCAGCGCTGTTCCCCACCAGCCGCCCGGGTTTGCGGTAAAGAAACCGGTGACGATACTCGGCATACTCATGATCGAAACGGCAAAGATGATCGGGATAACACCCGCCATATTGACACGAATCGGGATAAAGGTCGAGTTACCGCCGTAAACCTTACGGCCCTGCATTCTTTTCGCATACTGAATCGGAATACGGCGCTCAGCCAATTCCAGTACAACGATGAATGCACACATGAACAGAAGAACGATCACGATGATCACGGTCAGCCACCATTTGCCGTATCCGGTGATCTGAGAGATCAGAGCAGGAACACGAGATAATACGTTGACCATGATGATCAGAGAGATACCGTTTCCAATACCATTCTCTGTGATCGTTTCGCCGATCCACATTGTAAACATGGATCCTGCGGTAAATACAGCCATCGATACAATGATCGACCAGGCTACACCAAGTTCGCTGGTAAACACAGACCGAAGTCCGAAGCTGATGCCAAAGGATTGAATCAGTGCCAGCACGATCGTCAGATAACGAGTATACTGGGTGATCTTTTTCCTTCCGGATTCGCCTTCCTCCTGAAGTTCCTGAAGCTTGGGAATCGCTACTGTCAACAGACTGATGATAATCGAAGAGTTGATGTAGGGGGTGATACCCATTGCAAACAGGTTCATCTGGCTGAATGCATTACCGGACATGATGTCAAACAACTGCATCACGCTGTTGGCGGATGCGAAGTAGGTTTTCACTACTTCCGCATTCATCAGCGGGCTGGGAATCAGAGCTCCCAGACGAACAAGGGCTAACATTAGGAGCGTATAAATAATACGCTTGCGCAGATCTTCAATCTTGAATATATTTCTGATCGTTTGAAGCAAAATGCACCCTCCTTTCGAAGCTTATGGGTTCAGCAAGAGCTGATTACTCAGCTTTACCGCCGAGGGCTTCGATCTTTTCTTTAGCGCTCTCACTGTAACGGCCGACTTTAACGTCGAGCTTCTTGGTGAGTTCGCCTTTTCCAAGGATCTTTACACCATCTTTGGGATTGCTGATCACACCGGCTTCGACAAGAGCTGCAACGTTTACTGTCTGGCCATCTTCAAAGATGTTCAGACGATCAACATTGATCGAAACGATCTCTACAAAATTCCGATGGGTCTTTTTCTTGATACCACGTTTCGGAAGACGTCTGTACAGAGGCATCTGACCGCCTTCAAATCCGGGACGAACACCGCCGCCGGAGCGGGATTTCTGACCGTTCTGGCCACGACCGGCTGTTTTGCCGTTGCCGGATGCATGACCGCGGCCTTTGCGGAAAGCTTCCTTCTTGGAGCCTTCACTCGGCTTTAAATCAATTAAGTTCATTTTCAAGTCTCCTATCAATCCTGGATTTCTTCTACAGTTACCAGATGGCTGATCGCATTGATCATTCCGCGGACTGCCTCGTTATCAGGCTGAATCACGCTCTTCTGGGTCTTTTTGAGGCCAAGCGCGATTGCAGTTGCACGATGCTTCGGGATAGCTGCGATCGTGGATTTCTTTAACGTAATCTTTAATTTCGCCATGTTCGGATCCTCCCTTAGCCAAGAATCTCAGCAACGGTCTTGCCGCGTTTTCTTGCGATCTCTTCCGGAGTATACAGACTCTTCAGACCTTCGACTGTTGCAGCAACGACGTTGTTCTTGTTGTTGCTGGACAGGGACTTGGTTCTGATATTCTGAATGCCAGCCAGTTCCAGGACTGCACGCGCGGGGCCTCCGGCGATGATACCGGTACCTTCTTTCGCGGTCATCAGAAGCACCTGAGCTCTGCCCTTGACTCCTTTGGTGGAGTAAGGAATGGAGTTTGCTTCATTACGGGGAACACTGATCATGCTCTTCTTGGCAGCTTCTTCACCTTTGCGGATCGCTTCAGGAATTTCCAGAGACTTGCCAAGTCCAAAGCCGACATGACCATTCTTGTCGCCGACAACGACCAGTGCGGTGAATTTCATGTTCTTACCGCCTTTAACAACCTTGGTAACACGTTTGATCGTGACGACCTTGGTTTCCAACTCACCCAGCGTACCTGGATCAATTCTATTTGTATTCATACATACGCCTCCGATTATTAAAACTGCAGTCCAGCTTCTCTGGCTGCATCAGCCAGCGCCGCCACTTTTCCGTGATACAGGAAACCGCCGCGGTCAAAAATGACAGCTTCGATTCCTTTTTCTTTGGCACGCTTTGCAACCAGTTCACCTACGGCCTTCGCAGCTTCAACCGTATCGGTAAATTCGACCTTTTCCTTCACTTCTTTGTCAAGAGTGGAGGCAGACACAAGCGTTGTAGCGTTTGTATCATCAATGATCTGAGCATACATGTGTTTATTGCTGCGGAACACGCTAAGGCGAGGGCGCTCGGTGGTTCCGATAATGTTCTTACGCATACGATAATGCTTCTGAACACGATTCTTAGATGCTTTATTAACCATTTTTCACTCCCTACCTTATTTACCAGTCTTACCAACTTTGCGGCGGATGGTCTCTTCTCTGTACTTGATACCTTTGCCTTTATAGGGCTCCGGCGGACGTTTGAAGCGGATATTAGCCGCGTGCTGACCAACCTTTTCCTTATCGATACCGCGAACGATGATGGTCGTCTGATTCTGAACTTCAGTTTCAATTCCTTCCGGATCTTCCATATTGACCGGATGAGAATATCCAAGGGTCAGATTCAGAACTTTACCCTGCTTAGCTGCACGGTAACCAACACCATTGATTTCCAGAACCTTCTCAAAACCGGTGGTAACGCCGACTACCATATTGTGGATCAGCGCTCTCGTCAGTCCGTGAAGGGCTTTGTTTTCTTTCTCATCATTCGGACGAGTTACTGTGATATGTCCATTTTCCTGTTTCAGAGTCATGGCAGGAGAGAACGTACGGGTCAGAGTTCCTTTCGGTCCTTTGACGGTAACCTTGTTCTCTTTTTCGTCTACCTGAATTTCGACGCCAGCCGGAATCGCAACAGGTAATCTCCCGATTCGAGACATGCTTTTATCCTCCTATTTCCTTCTTACCAGACAAAAGCAATGACTTCACCGCCGACGCCTGCCTTGCGGGCTTCCTTGTCAGTGAGCACACCCTTGTTGGTTGAGATAATGGCAATACCGTAACCGCCAAGAACCTGAGGCAGTTCATCTTTGCCAGCATATACCCGAAGTCCGGGTTTAGAAATTCTCTTAATTCCGGTAATGACCTTGTCATTTTTGTCCTTACCGTATTTCAAAGTGATACGAATTGATTTAAAATTGCCGTCTGCGACAACTTCCTGCTTTTTGATGTAACCTTCTTTAAGCAGAATGTCGACGATTGCTGCCTTCTCCTTGGAATAAGGAACATCGACAGAATCATGCTTTGCAACGTTTCCGTTACGGATGCGTGTCAGCATATCGGCAATGGGATCACTCATCGTCATCTGATTTACCTCCTAGTTAAGCTTACCAGCTTGCTTTTTTTACACCCGGAATTTCACCCTTGTAGGCAAGTTCACGGAAACAGATTCGGCAAATACCATATTTACGAAGCACGCTATGCGGACGGCCGCAGATCTTGCAACGAGTATAAGCTCTGGTAGAGAACTTCGGTTTGCGCTGCTGTTTGATCTTCATAGAAGTTTTGGCCATGGAAAAATTTAACCTCCTAACTATTCGCTTACTTTACAAAGGGCATTCCCATGAGAGCCAGCAGTTCTTTGGCTTCCTCATCGGTTTTTGCAGTCGTAACAAAGACGATGTCCATACCGCGGACCTTGTCGATCTTGTCGTAACTGATCTCAGGGAAGATCAGCTGCTCTTTAATTCCCAGGGCATAGTTGCCGCGTCCATCGAAGGAATCAGCGGAAACACCACGGAAGTCACGGACACGGGGAAGTGCCAGGGAGATCAGACGGTCAGCGAAATCATACATCTTCTCGCCGCGCAGGGTAACCTTGCAGCCAATCTGCATGCCTTCACGAACCTTAAAGTTAGCGATAGACTTCTTGGCCTTAGTGATAATGGGTTTCTGTCCGGCGATCTGAGTCATATCTGCGATCGCACCTTCCAGTGCTTTCGGATTTTCCTTAGCTTCGCCAACACCCATGTTGATAACGATCTTGTCAAGTTTCGGAACTTCCATCGGATTGGAATAACCGAACTTTTTAATCATACCGGGAACGATATTGTTCTTATAGTTTTCTCTCATTCGGCTCACGATACATACCTCCTATTAGTCGATCACTTCGCCGGTAGCTTTGGCAAAACGGGTACGAGTGGTAACCGTCTTTCCGCCTTCGGTCTTGGTTTCAACCTTGATACCAACACGGGTAGGCTTGCCGCCCTGAAGGAGCATGACATTGGAAACATGGATCGGAGCTTCCTGATGCACGATTCCGCCCTGGTTTGCACCGCTGGCTTTCGTGTGCTTGGTAACCATGTTGACACCTTCCACGATAACGCGGGAAGTTTCCTGGTTAACAGAAAGAACCTTTCCTTCTTTACCCTTGTCTTTACCGGTGATGACCCGAACGGTGTCACCTTTTTTGATTTTCATTTTGCTCATCTGTGACGCCTCCATTACAGTACTTCAGGAGCCAGTGAAAGGATTCTCATGAATTTCTTCTCACGAAGCTCTCTGGCAACGGGCCCAAAAATACGGGTTCCGGTGGGGTTCAGATCTTCTTTAATAATAACAGCGGCGTTTTCATCGAAACGAATATAGCTGCCGTCTTTACGGCGAACAGGGCGTTTGGTTCTGACGACAACCGCCTTGACTACGTCGCCTTTTTTTACAACACCGCCGGGTGTTGCTTCTTTAACAGAGCAAACTACTATATCCCCGACATGTGCATATCTACGGGTCGAACCACCGAGTGCACGGATCACTAAAAGCTCTTTAGCGCCAGTGTTATCGGCCACATTCAACCTACTTTCTTGCTGTAACATGGCTTATGATCCTCCTGATTATTTTGCCTTCTCGACAATTTCGACCACACGCCATCTCTTGTCTTTGGACAGCGGTCTGGTTTCCATTACTCTGACACGGTCGCCAACATGGCATTCGTTATTCTCGTCATGAGCTTTCAGTTTATAAGTTCTCTTGATGATCTTGCCATATTCCGGATGCTTAACGTTGTTCACAACACTCACGACGACAGTTTTGTCCATCTTATCGCTGGAAACAAGACCAACCATAGTCTTTCTTAAATTTCTTTCCAATGTTAAGTCCTCCAATTAACTGTTCGCCTTCTGTGTCAGCACGGTTTGGATGCGGGCAATCGTTTTGCGAACTTCTTTAATGCGAGCCGTATTGTTCAGCTGGTTGGTAGCATTCTGAAAACGGAGATTGAACAGTTCTTTCTTAGCGGATACCAGATCTGCCTGAAGCTGTTCGACATTCTTGCCGTTCAGTTCTTCCATATAATCTTTTCTCTTCACTTATGTTCACCATCCTCATTCTGATTAGAGCGATCAGCCTTTGGCATCGACGATCGCATCCAGTTCTTCGCGAGAGACGATTTTGCACTTGCAGGGAAGCTTGTGCATAGCCAGACGAAGGGCTTCTCTGGCAACACTCTCATCGACACCGGCGATCTCGAACAACACACGACCCGGCTTGACTACACTTACCCAGTACTCAACGGAACCTTTACCGGAACCCATACGGGTTTCAGCCGGTTTCGCGGTGATGGGTTTATCGGGGAAGATCTTGATCCAGATCTTACCGCCACGTCTGACATAACGCGTCATAGCGACACGAGCTGCCTCGATCTGATTGGACTTAACCCAGGCGGGAGAAGCAGCGACCAGACCAAATTCACCGTAAGTGATACGGTTGCCGCGGGTGACCTTGCCGGCCATCGTTCCGCGGAACTGCTTACGATGTTTAACTCTCTTCGGCATTAACATTAGTTATCGCTCCCTTCTTTTTTGGCCTTCACAGGAAGAACCTCACCATGGTTGATCCAGACCTTGACACCCAGCTTACCATAAGCGGTATTGGCCTCAGCAAAACCATAGTCAATATTGGCACGAAGAGTCTGCAGAGGCAGAACACCTTCATTGTAGGATTCGTCACGAGCGATCTCGGCACCGCCGACACGACCGCCAACCGTGGTCTTGATTCCTTTGGCCCCTGCTTTCATTGCGCGGCCCATCACCTGCTTCATGGCACGACGGAAGGAAACACGGTTCTCCAGCTGCTGAGCAATATTCTCAGCGACCAGCTGAGCATCTCTCTCCGGACGCTTGACTTCCACGATATTCAGGGAAACTTTTGCACCAGTCATAGCCTGAAGTTCATCTTTCAGAGCTTTGACTCCAGCTGCCTCTTTACCGATGATGATACCGGGTTTCGCAGTGAGAATAACAACTTTCACGCGGCCGGCAGCTCTTTCGATTTCAATCTTGGAGATCTGTGCCTGATACAGTTTATCTTTCAGGAAGGTACGGATCTTGTGATCCTCTACCAGAAGATCTCCGAATTCTTTTGAATCAGCGTACCATTTGGTATTCCAATCTTTGATGACACCGACTCTCAGTCCATGCGGATTAACTTTCTGACCCATGAGTCTCCTCCTTATGCTCTCTCATTCAGAATGATCGTGATATGACTGGTTCTCTTCAGGATGCGGTCTGCGCGGCCCTGGCTGCGCGGACGGATTCTCTTAAGAGTGGGACCCTGATTGGCAAACGCTTCTTCGACGAAGAGTTTGCCAGTATCAATGTCCATATCACGCTCGGAAGCTGCGTATTCAGCATTAGCTACTGCAGAATCCAGAACCTTGCTGATGATGCGAGCACCTTCTCTGGGAGTAGAAGCTAATATTGCAGAGGCAAGAGCAACATCCTTGCCCCGAATGGTATCCAATACAAGTTTAGCCTTTGTGGTGGGAATACGCGCAAAGGTAACGCTGGCTCTCGGCCGAACGTCCTTCTGAGCGTTTCTTTCACGCTTAATTTGGCTTCTATGTCCTTTCGCCATTTCCTAAATCCTCCTATCCGACTTAACGGACTTTACCTTTCTTCTCATCTTTGCCATGGCCGCGATAAGTACGGGTGGAAACGAACTCACCCAGCTTATGTCCGACCATATCCTCGGTCACATACACCGGAACATGCTTTCTTCCGTCATGAACGGCGAAAGTATGACCAACGAAAGACGGGAAGATTGTAGACCGGCGGGACCAGGTCTTGATGACCTGCTTGTCGCCGGAAGCGTTCATTGCATCAACTTTCTTAAGCAAATAGTCGTCCGCGAAAGGACCTTTCTTTAAAGAACGTGACATCGATTATGCCTCCTTACTTGCTGTTCTTCGCACGGCTGCGAACGATATACTTGTCAGAATGTTTCTTCCCGCGAGTCTTAAGACCCATAGCAGGTTTGCCCCAGGGAGTCATCGGGCTCGGACGACCGACCGGTGCTCTTCCTTCACCACCACCATGAGGATGGTCATTGGGGTTCATAACGCTTCCGCGAACCGTAGGACGAATACCCATATTTCTCTTACGACCGGCTTTGCCGATCTTAACCAGTTCATGATCTCCATTGCCGACAGTACCGATCGTTGCGCGGCAGTCGATGGGAACCATTCTCATCTCTCCGGAGGGAAGACGAAGGGTGGCAAATTTGCCTTCCTTAGCCATCAGCTGAGCGGAGTTACCGGCTGCACGAACCATCTGGCCGCCTTTGCCGGGTTTCATCTCGATGTTATGGATATTGGTACCGGTAGGAACATTCTTCAGAGGAAGTGCATTACCGACTCTGATCTCTACATTTTCTCCGGAAAGAACTGTCATTCCAACAGTCAGTCCTTCAGGAGCCAGGATGTAGCGTTTTTCACCGTCCGCATAAACCAGAAGGGCGATATTGGCGCTGCGGTTCGGATCATATTCGATGGCGGAAACCTTTGCAGGAATTCCATCTTTGTTTCTCTTAAAGTCAATGATACGATAAAGCTTCTTGGCACCGCCGCCGTGATGACGGACAGTGATTTTGCCGTAATTGTTGCGGCCTGCCGTGTTCTTAACACGAACAGTCAGAGATTTTTCAGGCGTGCTCTTGGTGATCTCTTCAAAGGTCGAGCTCGTCATGTTTCTCCGAGAAGCTGTATAAGGCTTATAAGTTCTGATAGCCATTACAAATTTCTCCTTTCGATATACTCCATACTTTGTGGAATTACCGATCTAAATAAGATCAGATGCCTTCAAAAAATTCGATGTCTTTGCTTTCCGGTTTCAGGGTCACGATGGCTTTCTTGGTATCAGCCGTACGGCCGGTCGTGTATCCTCTTCTTTTATTCTTGCCGCGATTGTTCATGGTGTTGACCTTAGCAACCTTCACACCTTCGAACATCTTTTCAACGGCTTCACGGATCTGAATCTTGTTGGCATCCGGATGAACAAGGAACGTATACTTGCGTTCGCTCATCAGTTCCATGCTTTTCTCAGTGATGACGGGCTTCAGCAGCACATCATAGTATTTAATGTCAGCCATTATTCAAACACCTCTTCAATCTTTGCGATCGCATCTTTGGTGGCTACCAGATTCTCATACTTGAGAATATCGTAGACATTCACCTGCTCAGCGGGAAGGGTCTTGACGCCTTCGATGTTGCGGGCGGAGAGAATCGCATTGGTGTCAGAAGACATCAAAACGACCAGCGCCTTGGAAAGATCGAACTGATCCAGCACTTTCTGCATCTGTTTGGTCTTGATCTCAGGAAGATCCAGGTTCTCAAGAACCAGCAGTTTGTTTTCCTGCACTCTGGTGGTCAGAGCACTTCTGATCGCCAGACGACGTGCTTTCTTGTTCATCTTTTTGGAATAATCACGGGGCTTCGGTGCAAATACGACGCCGCCGCCGACCCACTGCGGAGAACGGATGCTTCCCTGACGAGCGCGGCCGGTACCTTTCTGACGATAAGGTTTCTTTCCGCCGCCGCTTACTTCTGCGCGGGTCAGAGTACTCTGTGTGCCCTGTCTGCGATTTGCAAGATAAGCTACAACTGCTTCATGCATAACAGGAACGTTGACTTCTACACCAAAAACCTTATCAGACAGTTCGATCTGATCGATTTCAGTGCCGTCCATTTTATAAACAGCAATTTTTGCCATGTTATCCTCCTTCAGCCGTTACGCTTTCACGCTGTTGACGATGGTAACAACAGCTTTCTTCGGTCCGGGAACGGAACCCTTGATAAGGAGCAGATTGCGTTCTGCATCCGCGCGGACAACTTCGAGATTCTGAACCGTCACATGGACACTTCCCATATGGCCGGGCAGCTTCTTTCCCTTAAATACACGAGCCGGATCACTGGAAGCACCCATAGAACCTGCATGGCGATGATACTTGGAACCATGCTCCATGGGGCCGCGGTGGAATCCAAAGCGATGGATGGTACCCTGGTAACCTTTACCTTTGGAAGTACCGGAAACATCAACTTTTTCACCGACTTCGAATACATCAGCCTTGATCTCAGATCCGACAGTGTACTCTTCAGCACCTTCAAGACGGAACTCGCGAAGAACTCTCTTTACGGAGACTCCAGCCTTTGCGAACTGACCCTTCAGGGGTTTGTTCACAAGCTTCTCGCGGATCTCACCGAATCCAACCTGAATCGCTGAATATCCATCATTCTCAACGGTCTTGACCTGCGTAACAGTGCAGGGACCGGCTTCCAGGACCGTAACGGGAATCATCTCGCCGGTTTCCTGATTGAAAATCTGGGTCATCCCGATTTTCTTTGCCAAGATGGCTTTCTTCATGATCTAACCTCCTAATAATCTACAGCGGACCCGTCAAACATCTGTCTGACGGTTCATCCTAGGTCATTAAGCCGACATATATGTCTAACTGTAACCTGCTGTTTTGTTTCTTTAGCTTGTTTATTTCTGTCTATTAGTTCTTTGCAGCTACCTGGATATCAACACCAGCCGGAAGTTCCAGCTTGGAAAGAGCATCCAGTGTCTTTTTAGTGGGCTGCAGAATGTCGATCAATCTCTTGTGAGT
>JAEEGL017346947.1_pt1 | contig 13749 bp, 15 predicted proteins | sample 9134231 | NCBI WGS metagenome assembly JAEEGL01 (sample SAMN16246548, study PRJNA631951) | gut metagenome | biome: gut microbiome; feature: rumen; material: fiber-attached | host: Bos | place: Iran: Karaj | collected 2018-10 | reverse complement strand
TGTTCCACCTTTTTCTTCTTCCTCTGGTTCAATTTCTTTGTTTACAAATACAACTGCATATTGACCATTTTTTGGAAGTTCAGTTCCATTCATGCTTGGATTTTCTAAAATAAAAACCAACCTTCCGTCAGGTGCTTTCATACCTACGCCACCCAATGATTCGGAAATAACTTTTGTTCCTTCCTCAACCATTGGAATTTTTTCGATAGGTTCTTTTTCTTCCTGATCTTGTGTTGGTTTTTTATCTAGAGTTTCATCTTTATTTTCATCCATTATTGAAAACCCCTTTTTATTTACTAGTTTGCTGCACTTACTTGTCTTTCATATATTTCTTTTATTTGTTTTTTGCAGTTCTTAACTTGTTTTGTTACTCCTACTAAAACACCTGCAGCATAATCAATATTCTCATCAACTTTATCTTTTGCTTCTTTTAATGTAGTTCCTTCAAATGTATTTAAAGTATTAATAAATTTGTATCCACCAGTAAAGATATGTATTATTTTTTCAAGAATTCCACCATCTTGAGCAACAGTCATATCTTCTTGAGAACTCTTTTCTGGGAAAGATTCCTCTAGTATCTTCTCAGCTTCATCTTTACACCATTTAAGTCTTGCTATACACTCTTTTACTATAACATTATAATTTTGAATTTTCTTAAGCTCAGCTTTTTCTATTATTTTTCCTTTTACTTTTTCCGCTTCTGTAGCATTAACATTCGCCATTCTTTGTTCATAAGAAATAATGTTAGCAACAGCATTATTTTGGTTATCTATAGCATTGTCTAAATACTTTGTTACTTCAAGATAAAGTTTTGCATACATATGCTCAACTTTTGTCATTTGATAATCATATTCTTCTCTTAACTCTTCAATTATATCTCTGTGTTTATCTTTTGATTGATTATATCTCTGAAGTTCAACTTGAATAAAGTTATCAAAATAATCCATTTTTCTTTGTCTTATTTCGGCAACTTCTTTATAGAAAATTGTTATTTTCAAAAGACTACTATCTACATATGTAGATGTATGTTTCTCTAAATTGTTAGTCAATCTTTTTATTAATTCACCATTATCCATAATAAAAACCTCTTTTATCTACCTATTTCATCCATTCCATCTTTATCTTCTTTTCCTGGTTCTTTTTCTTTTTCACTAGAACCTGTGAAGATTTCCTCTAATGTTAGTGGATTACCTATTCTTTCTGGTTTTTCTTCTACTGGTTGAGTTGGTTCCTCTACAGTTCCACCCATTTCTGCAACTTTTTCTAGGAATTCTTCCTCTTCTCTATCTTCATCTATAGTAAGCATAGCATCATCCAAAATTGCACTACTATAATCAATATCTATATCTTCAGTTTTTTCTGTTTGCAACGCAACTGTCATAGCCTCAGTTATTTTTTTCATAGTTTTTCCTGCTGAAGCAATTCGTGCTGCAACAGCTGTTAAAGGGATTCCCTCTTCATTTTTTCTTTTTTCAGTTGATTGTACTGTTTTATCTTCTTTTTCAGCAGCTCGAGCTATTTTATCACGCTTTTCTGCATTTCGTTCAAAATCTCTTTCTTCTGAAGTAACATCAACAGTTGGTATTGCAGCATTTCCTTCTTTAGGATCGTTTCTTCCTAATTGTTCTGTTAAAGGATTTATAGTCACAACATCTTTATACATAAACTACCTCCTAATTATTGCCTAGCACAATAGCATTTAAGTATTGAACTCTTTCTGCTGTATATTTCTCTTTTTGCTCTTCTACTTGTGCCAAGTATTTATTTAGTTCTTCAACTGACATTTTTTCAATATTGATTAATTTTCCATCCAAATGAATTGAATGTGCTGAATTAGAATCTACCATAAAAAATCACTCCATTTCTTGCAATTTACATTATATTAATAAATTACAATAATTACCAATACATTTATGTTAATTTTATTTTACAATTAGATTTTTAATTAGTGAAAATGCTCTTGACATATTTTCTTCTTTATTGGTTCCTATCTCAATAATCATATTGTCTCTTTTAGCTTGATAATAGTATTTATAATCCCCATCTGTAAGTACTGTTTGAAATCCTATGCTATCTTTGTTTTCAAAATTTAGCATATTAATTGATAATTTTTGGATACTTTGCATGCTATTCATTGCATCAACAAAGTTACTATTTGCTTCTCTTTCATTTTTATAAATATATATGCATCCACGCATATCATCTACTTTATTAGTTAGTTCTAATTTAATAGGACCAACATTGTAATTTGTATTATCAAAATATTCTAATTCTGTACCCTTTACTTTTTCAAACATTTCTTCTTTAGTAACAAGCTCTGCAGAATTTATGCTTAGTATAAATAAAACTATTGATACTATAAGTAGTGCAAGAACAACGATATCTACGATATGTTTTATTGCTTTTGAAAGTTTTGGATTTTTCTTTTCAACATAAGGAGTAAATACTAGAACCATATCTTCGTCTTTTGCTTTCTTCATTAAAAACTTTATTAATTCATCCCTTGTTCCACCTTGAAGAGTATCCTTTTTTAGTATTATGCTTGATTGTTCTTTTAAGTTTAGCAATATTGTGTTTTTTGTTTCCACAATATCTGCAATATATGTGTATAAAAGTTCTTTCTTTCCGCTAGTTGTTAAATTTGAAAATAAAATATTATTTTCATAGAATTCATAGTTTAAAGTTACTGTATCTCCAGATCCTTTTAGTAATCTATATACCATTTTCATTAGAAATGCAGTAAATAGTCCAGTCAAAAAATAAGCTCCTGCAAATGCTATAGCATACATATACATTTTTAGTACTAGCATTAGTACTATTAGAATTATAAATATACTTTTATATAAGAATTTAAAACCTTTCATAGGTCTTACTGTTGATTGATATTCATTAAATAATTCTTCTGTAAGTTCATATTTACATGAAAATTTTGCTTTGTTTTCTGCCATACTTATAAGTCCTTTCTCCCTACATTATTATTTAATACTATATTATTTATAATTCATTAAATAATCAATATTTTAAAGCAAAAAAGGTGGCAAAAACAAATAATTGTTGTAATTTACATAAAAACGTGTTATACTTTTGTGCAATAAGCACTACGTGTGTTTATTAGATGCATTAACTGACTATTTATATAGGAGGTATTTCTTATGGAAGGAGCACTACAACGGAATTTCAGAAGAAGTGACATAGTCTATGTCGTCGACTATTGGGGGTCGGATCTTGGCATGCAGGCTTTCGAAGCAGCCGCCGAGATTTTAAGTGTCAACGAGGCAGACAAAACATTCACTGCTGTCTTATACGGAGACACTTACCAGACGTACAGTTTCAATGACTATGGGCGCCTTATCTTCGATTCACGTACAGAAGCCGTCGCTGCTGCAGATCAAATGCCGAAGCCTGGAGACACCGTGTTCCACCTGATTGGTGAAAGGGTGTACACGAGAGTTGTTCGGGGTATCGATGGATACTACTCAAACGGAGTTTACGATCTTCTTATCATTCCGATGCATGGAAGATTTATCCCGGCTAAAGAAATCGGTCATACCCTGTTCAAGAACAGAGCCGATGCAATCGCTGCAAAGAAGTAAGAAATGAGAGAAGGCATTCCCCTACACTATGGGGAATGCCTTCTTTTTCAAATCTTGCGAATCTTACGATTTCAGCATTATTTGTTTTCATTAAATTACCAACTTTGATTGATGGATCTTTAACAATTTCAATAATCCTCAATAAAATCAACATTTACATCTATTCCCTTTCTCAATTTCTCTCAGCTTTTCGTACGATCTTTTTTCACAAAAAAATATTTATATTTAATTGCATCATTCATATTGTCAATTGCATCATTTTGTGTTATAATGATGCAAATGGAAGGAGATATGATGCAAATGAGAAAATTTGATTTATTAAAAGAATCTAATTCATTGATGAATAATAATATAATAAATTTACTATCTAGTATTCATGAATATAAGGGGAAACAATCTTTATATATTGAAGCCAAACCAGATATTCTATCTAGTTTATTGTCGGTTGCCAAAATACAAAGTACCACTTCTTCTAACAAAATTGAAGGTATTTATACTACTGATCAAAGAATAAGTGAAATAATTAATAACAATGTTAAACCTAAAAACAGAAATGAAGAAGAAATAGCTGGATATAGAGATGTATTAAACACTATTCACGAAAATTATGATTATATTGATATTAATTCAAATATTGTTTTACAATTACATAGAGATTTATATAAATATGCTGGAAAAAAATATGGTGGAAAATTTAAGAATTCTCAAAATTACATTGAAGAAACGTTAGAAGATGGTACAAAAAGAACTAGATTTACACCACTTTCTCCTGTAGAAACACCTATCGCAGTTGAAGAATTGTGTAATAACTACAATGAAATTATAAATAAAGGAGAAGTCGATCCTCTACTTGTAATTCCTATCTTCATTCTTGATTTTGTTTCTATTCACCCATTCAATGATGGCAATGGTAGGATGAGTAGACTTCTTACTCTATTACTATTATATAAATCCGGATATATTGTTGGTAAATACATTAGTATAGAAAAAATTATTGAAGAGACTAAAGAAACTTATTATGATGCTCTAGAAAAAAGCTCTGTAAATTGGCACAACAACAAAAATGATTATTCATACTTTGTAGAATACTATCTAGGTATAATTTTATCTGCATATAAGGAATTTGCTTCTAGAGTAGAATATTTGACTAATAAAAAATTAACTGCCATAGAAAGAATTAGTATTTTGTTTATGGATAGTGTCTCTCCTATCAACAAATCATACTTAATGGAAAGATGTCCTGATGTAAGTGAAACAACTATAGAACGTTCACTAAACACTTTATTAAAGGAAAAGAAAATCGAGAAAATATCTGGTGGACGTTTTACAGAATATAAGTGGATTAAATAAAATACTAAAAGAGCTCCGTCAAACGGAGCTCTTTATTTTAGTTTTTATATATTATTGTAATTGTTTCATTACTTCATCAGCGAAGTTTTCTTCTCTCTTCTCTAATCCTTCACCTTTTTCAAATCTTGCGAATCTTACGATTTCAGCATTATTTGTTTTCATTAAATCACCAACTTTGATTGATGGATCTTTAACAAATTCTTGATCTAATAAGCAAACTTCTCCATAGAATTTTCCAATTCTACCTTGAACCATTTTTTCAGCTATTTCAGCAGGTTTTCCTTCATTCATAGCTTGTGCTTTTAAGATTTCCATTTCTTTTTCTACTCTGTCAGCAGGAACTTCTTCTCTTTTTACGAATTCTGGTCTTGCTGCAGCGATTTGCATACATACGTCTTTAGCAACTGTTTCATCACCCTTTGGAAAATCAACTAATACAGCGATTTTTCCAGCTCCGTGAATGTAGCTTTGAACTAATCCTGTTGATTCGAATCTTTCGAATCTTCTGATTGACATGTTCTCACCAATTTTTGCTATTTTTTCTGTTAATACATCTTGAACAGTTTTTCCTGTTCCGTTGTATTCTAATTCTTTTAATGCTTCAACGTCAGCTGGGTTTTTATCAGCTACTATTTTAGCAACATTATTAACGAATTCTACGAATTCTTCGTTCTTAGCAACGAAGTCTGTTTCAGCGTTAACTTCTATAACTGATCCAACTTTTTTATCGTCAGATACATATGTTGTAACTAAACCTTCAGCAGCAATTCTTCCTGATTTTTTAGCTGCTTTAGCGATTCCTCTTTCTCTTAATAATTCAGCTGCTTTTTCCATATCTCCATCTGTTTCTGTAAGAACTTTTTTACAGTCCATCATTCCAGCACCTGTTTTTTCTCTTAGTTCTTTAACAAGACTTGCAGTAATCATTATATATACCTCCTACATTTAAAGTAGGGCGAAAAAACAATATCTTACGCCCTATTTATTTTTAATTATTCTTCATCTTCTTTTTCTGTTTCTTCAGCTTCTGGAGCTTCTTCTTGAGCTACTTCTTCGATATCTTTAACTTCTTCCTCTTCGCTCTCAGCCATAACTTCTTCAGCTACAGCATCTTCACCTTGTCTACCTTCGATAACAGCATTAGCTATAACATCAGCAATTAATTTAACTGCTCTTATAGCGTCATCATTTCCTGGTATAGCATAATCAACGTCTTCAGGATTGCAGTTTGTGTCTACTAAACCAACAACTGGAATTCCTAATTTTTTAGCTTCTAATATAGCTATTCTTTCTTTTTTAGGATCAACTACGAACATAACTCCTGGCATTTCTTTCATTTCTTTGATACCGCCAAGGTTTTTCTCTAATTTTTCCATTTCATTTTTTAAGCCTGCAACTTCTTTTTTAGGTAATACTTCGAAAGTACCATCTTCTTGCATAACTTCTAAATCTTTTAATCTTTTTACTCTTCCTTCGATAGTTTTGAAGTTTGTTAACATTCCTCCTAACCATCTTTGGTCAACATAGTACATATTGCATTTTTGAGCTGCCTCTTTAATGCATTCTTGTGCTTGTTTTTTAGTTCCTACGAAAAGAACTGTTTTTCCTTCTTCAGCTTGTTCTTTAACGAACTTATAAGCCTCGTCTAATTTTTTTGATGTTTTTTGTAAATCGATGATGTGAATACCATTTCTAGCTTGGAATATATATTCAGCCATTCTTGGATCCCATCTTCTTGTTTGATGTCCAAAGTGAACACCAGCTTCAAGTAATTGTTTCATTGCAACTACTGCCATTTTAATTTCCTCCTTATATTTTGTTTTTTCCTCCACAGGTTTCTTCATTTTAGCTAACAATTTCTTGCACAATCTAAAACTCCGCCCATGTGTGTTATTATATAACTCTTGCATTTTACCAAATTTTTATCCAAAAATCAAGAGTTTTCTTTATTTTTTCTACATTTTTTTATAATTTTTGTCAAATAAAAAAGCACTTTTTAAAAAGTGCTTCTTTTTTTCTATTTTGCTTTGTATTCTTCTCCATCTTCAAGACCATCTAAATATATCAAATCTTCATCTCTAGATGATCCATATCTTATCTCTTTTAACTTAAGTTCATCTTCAGCTGTTATAGTAAATACTAAATAACTATCTATGTATTCTTTTAATGTTCCTTCAGCTTTTGATTCAAAATAAGTTGCATGACATGTTAGTTCATCTCCAACAATTTCGAAATCCCCAAATAGTGAGGCTCCCCATCCTAAATAGAAATTAAAATTCTTGTTTTTATTTAGCTTTAGTCCACAATCCTTGTTTGAAACTCCAGCTTCATCATCTTGTGGATTTTTAACTAAGTATGACTTATTATATAAAACTTCTTTGTTTTCTACTGTTTCTTCTACAACTTCATTTGCAATCTCATTAGCAATTTCACTAAATGCTTGCTCTAAAGTCTCTTCTTTAAATGTTGATGTTCCTATTACTTCATTCTTTACTGTATTTTCTTTTGATTCTTTTCCTTCAGATATTGCTGCATTTATACTATCTGCAATTTTCATTCCTATGAAAAACATTACTACAACTGCAACAAGAAATATTAATACTTTCTTCATATTGGTCCTCCATCTATATTTAACTTAACTAATCAGAAAATAACTTACTTAATTCTTCCTTTTCTTTTTCAATTCTTTTCATAAACTCCTCGAATTCTTTATTTCGTTTTCTTCCTTCTTTTTTATTCTTCTTAATTTCTTCTAACTTCTTATCTGCAAATTTTTCCATAAATGCTAAATCTTTACGTTTTATTCCATGTGCCATTGCTTCGTATACACAGCTAGATGCTACTTCATAGACACTGTACAAAAGCTCTTCATCAACTGTTGTTGGAATCTCAGACAATATTTTCTTTGTGCTTTTTACATCATCTATGCTTGCTTTATACTCTTTTGGATCTTTTTTGATTTGTTCCATAAGTTTCTTATCTGCTTTTTTCTTTTCTTCTTTCATTCTTTCTCTATTAATTCGCATATTTACCTCGCATAAATAAATTCATTTTTATTCTATCATATAAATTTTTATGCTTCAACAATAGTTTTATCCAAAAATGAAAGACGGCTCCCTTTCGGGAGCCATCTTTCCTGAAGGCTTACCAGTCCACTGCTATATCCAGCTGTGTCCGGTTATTTGCCGCGAAACCGCCAGTATCTGCGACGATCCCCCAGCCAAGAGAAGTCTTGACTATTGTTCCTCGGGGCCTTAAGTCCAAGTTTGCCGCGACCATGATATAGTCACCAAGCATCTTGCACCCATCCTCGCGAACATAGTAAGGATAATTCTCCTCATCGAAGCCAATCTGCCGCATGTAACTTACGACCCAGTCCATTGGCAAATTGTAATAGGTTTCTTTGCCAGAAGGACCTTCAACGACACCGACATAAGAATTTAGAACTGGCCCATCCCAGTAGAATTCCTCGAGTTCATCATTTGCTTCTTCTTTGGCATCCGCATCGGAATGTTCCGCCTCGGGTGTTAAAGGAGTAACATATGAATCATCAACTTCAGCTTCTTCTGCTTCCTCAGCCAGAGCAATCTCGGTCACAGTTTTTTCCTGTGCTTCCTCAATTTGTTCGATGACTGCGTCAACAGTTGCTTTGGATCCTCTTGATTCTTCCTTTTGGGCTTTTTCTTCTGCCTTGGTGGTTGGCGTGGGAATCGTCTTTTCGGGAATACCGACGAGAACTTCTTCCACACTGATCTTGGCCTCTTGCTTTTCTGCCTTCTCCTGCGGGTAGGTGTTTGTGTCTGCATTTGCTCTTATACTCACGAATAGTACCATGATGGCCATGAGGATAATGCACACAAATGAGACTACAAAGCTGTACTTCTGTTTCCGGTTCATTTTAGACCTCCATTTCTTTATATACGGTACTTCTACCACGATACTATTATAACATTTTTTAGCATGTTTTTCAAATTTGAAAGTTATTATGTAAATATGGTATAATTATAGTATAGAAAATTTGGGAGGTGTTTCCATGGATATCTTGGGTAAACTGAAGAATTTCGTTTCCCTACTCGTGCTCGCAGCACTGCTGCTTGCCCCATCCAATGATGCTTCTGCAGATTCTCTACTTACATGCTCGACTAACTCAACCGACCTTAATACCTTACGGTATGACATAGCTTCGTATGCTTCCAGTTCCGATTTTCTTGGCATACCCTACGTTGATTGTGGTTGCTCGACTAGTGGCTTTGACTGTTCTGGATTTGTAGTCTATGTGTACGCTCAATTCGGATTTAAACTCAGTCATTACACTGGCGACCTCAAGAAAACTGGCACTAAAGTATCTAAGAAGGATCTCCTTCCTGGCGATTTAGTTTTCTTTCGAAAATATCACCATGTTGGAATCTATCTTGGCGACGGAAACTTTGTACATGCCTCATCTGGTAAGGGGCGTGTTGTGATTTCGACGCTGAAGAAGGGATTTTACAAGGAGAAGTACAGCGGAGCCCGACGAATTTTTTAACATAGAAAAAGACAATTCCAGCTATATGCCTTGCTGGAATTGTCTTTTTTATACTTTTTTATTTAATTAATTTTTCTAAAATATCAATTTCTTGTTGCATTGTATTATCATTTACTGCATTCATTTCAGATGTTAAATAATCTTTTAGTTTTGTAAATACCTCTTTGTATTCATTTCCAACTGTTAAACTAACTGATTGTCTTTCGTTTTCTCCTAGTGATGGCATTGGCCATGGAATAATTCCACATTCATTTGTAACTAAATAGTCCTTATTCTCATCTCTTTCATATGCTATCCAGTCTTTTACTGTACTTACATATCTTGCAAGAGCAATACCTTTTCTAATACCATCATTATCATAGAATTCTTTTCCATCAGTTTTGAAATCAACAGCTGCTTTATTTTCTTTTTTCTCTCCATCTATTGTTTCATATGATACAACTACATCCATAGCTCCATCTTTTGCATCTGCTTTTTTCTTTAGTTGTAAAACTACTAGTCCTCCCTTTACGTCACCACTTGAATTACTTGATGATGGGAATAATGTATTTACATGCATTATATTTGCTTTTTCACTATCAATGCTATCTGTTCCATATACTGCTTCTATCTCATATGCATCTGAAGAAAGTGATAAGTCTAAATCATATACAAGTGGAGTAACCATGAAATCAAATTCGTCAGCTAAGATTTTCTTAAATTCTTCTACTTCTGAAATTGAATAATAATTTGCTCCTCTTATATCTGTTATATTTTTAACTAAATTTGTATTGAAGTCTACACCAATTCCAACAAATGAAGTATATATTCCCTCTTGTGCATTAGCATACATTTCTTTCTTTAGTCCTTCTTTTGTTGTAGTTCCAACATTTGGCATAGCATCTGTTATAACTATAATTCTATTTGTAAATCCTTCGATATTAAATAGTTCATCTTCTTTAATCATTTCTGTAGCAACTTTATATGCTGCATCGAAGTTTGTTCCACCCCTTGCCTCTACTGATAAGATTTTTTCTTTAAGTACATCCACATCAGTATTAATCATTAAATCCATATTTTTTGCTCTAAATGCTTCATCATCAAATAGTACTATACCTACATTATCATAATCTTGAAGTGTATCTAATGTCATAGCCAAAGCTTCTTCAGCTAGTTCCATTTTAAGTTTTTTTGAATCTGGATTTAATTCTGTTTGTCTTTCTCCTGTATATGAATCATAGTAATAACCATCTAATCTTGCATCCATTGATCCTGAAATGTCTAACACTAAAATAAGATTTAAATGCTCTCTTCTAAAGTCTGATTCTTTGATATTTGAATTTAATCCAACTGATAGGAAATATTCTTCCTCTCCAGAAATTGGATCTTTTGATACAGCTTTTGAATATGTTGGATAGAACATCTCTCCATCATTTGTTGATCCATTTTTTCCTGTATCAAAATAATAATCATAATATATTCCTTCGTATGTAATATCTGTCTCTAGTGGGAAGTAATTGTTTTCTATATTTTCTCTATAACTTGATGAATTCTTTGCACCACCTACTGAAAATCCAAGATAATCTGATTCTTCAACAGCAGATTCGAAATTTACGCTAGAACTTGATATAGAATCTGAAAATGATTGTGTTGACGCAGGTGCAAAGCTTTTGCCTGCAAATGATGCACTGCTTGAATCAGCTATTCCGGTAAATGATGTATATGAATCACCGATTGATGTTGTACGATCATATATCCAGTCACAAGTTTTTTCATTCTTAACAAACTGTGCAATATCTTTCTTTACTTTATTTAGCTTTGGATAGGTTAATACCTCTTCTTCTCCATCTCCAACATTTCCTGTTCCAACATTACCTGGTCTTGTTGGATATGTTGTATCATCGTGTGTTGCTTCATAAATAATTCCAATTCCAATTAGTATTACTAAAAACACTATTACTAATTTTATAATACTAATTCCTTTATTTGAACTTAATTTCATCCTTTGTGTCTCCCCTCATAAATATTTTTACAATACTATGATATCATTAATGTTTTTTTTCTACAATTATTATTTTTCAAATAAAAAAATCCACTTTTAAATAAGTGGATTTTAAGCATTTTTCATATCCTCTAACACGTCTTTTTTTCTTTGCTCATCTGCCATATGATAAAGTACAGTTTCTGCCTCATTAATATCATGTTGATTTAATTTCATCAAAGCTAAAACTACTTGAAATTCTTCTGGAGAAAATTTTATTCTGTTTTCACTGTGATAAGCTCTTTCTTCTGGTTCAATATATATTCCATTTTCTTTAGCATACGCTTTGACTTTGTTTCTTAGATGTTTTTCTGCATCATTAATGTCATGTTGTTTTAATTGCATATATGCTAGTATATCTCCAATTTCTTCTGAATTGAATAAACTCTTTTTCTTATTAGCATTTATCATCATAGTTATTAAATCTACTTGATCTTTTATAATTAGCAAATTGTAATCTGTGCTTCCATATTTTCTGGTAAGTGCTTCAAGTTCTTTTTCTGGTATTTCAATATTGCTTGCCTTAAAACGACTTTTTATTAATTTCTTTATATCATCTACATCATTTCTCATTTTTTATCCCTTTTCCCTTTGATAGATATTCTATATTTAAAAATAATTTTAGTCAATCGATTGCATTTTGAATTTTTCTGTGTTATTATCTTGCAGACACTCTTAAACTGGGTTTCATATATAGATTGGAGGTCTAACTATGCCCAAAATCGTCGAATTTACTGGACTGCCTAACTCTGGTAAAACAACACTGATTCACCGGTTAGCGGGTGCTCTCCCTACGCTTAACTACTCTGTCGAGGTCATGCGTGAGGACGCTGAGATTGTTCCAGATGTCATCCCCAAGAAAACTTGGCACAGGAACATGTGGATCACTTTCGGACAACTTCAGTCCCTGATCCAGGCATCTCACACTGACAGCGATTTCGTATTGATGGACCGTGGCCTTTATGACGCTCTGTTCTGGGCAAACTTTATGGGTTCCCAGGGAATTTGTTCAAAAGAAGAGTCTGAATCTATGACTCGTATTCTGACTGAATTCCGTGATTCCTACAAGTTTAAGCCCGACCTTGTGTTTGTGGTCAACGTTTCCGTTGAAGAGTCGGTAAGACGCCGTATGGAAATGTCCGGAGAAGTCGCAGTGTATTCGAAGAATGATTTTCTTGAGCAGTATCTCGCGTATCAGAATGCCTTCTTTCGCGAGATCGGCGATGGAACAAGAATCGTCTTCTGTGATACCACTTCGATTTCCCCTGACGAGCTCTGCACACTGGTGCTGGATGAGATCTTTAAGCCCTAAAGCTTAAGCCAGATCTATTCCAAATCAGGGAATGCTCCCTAGCCTTCGGGCTGGGGAGCATTTTTTATATATGAAAAGAGCATACCTTTCGGCATGCTCTTTGGAGTTTTTTATTATAACATTGTATCAAAATGTTTTATGATGTTTGATGCATTTACAATCTTATCATATCCATTGTCTTTTAGTTCGATTAATGTTGGAACTGACATTATTTGATATTTTTCTGTAAGATCTGCTTTTTCTTCTGCATCTATAAATTCATATGAAACATTTTTCTCTTTTAATTTTGCTTTAGTTACATCACAATTTGGGCATCTTTTTGTTCCAAATAGTAAGTAACTACCATTGTCTTTTGCGCCTTTGCTATCAACTTTTGCTTCTTCTTGATCTTCTACTTTTTTGCTTTCGATTTCTTTATGTACTTTAGTATTTCCTTTTCCACCTCTGAAGTTTAAGTTGTATTCTTTACGCATTTCAAATTCTTTAGTCTTACCATCATTCCAGTTACATACTGGTCTATAGTATCCTGTAATTCTTGAATATATTTCAGTTACAGCTCCACAAATTGGGCATTTGTTTACTTCACCATTGATATATCCATGATCTCTACATACTGAATATGTTGGAGACATTGTATAATATGGAAGTCTATAGTTATTTGCTATCTTCTTTACAAGTTCAGCGCATGCTTTCCAATCTGGAATTCTTTCACCTAAGAATACATGGAATACTGTTCCTGATGTGTAAAGTGTTTGAAGTTCATCTTGGATATCTAATGCTTTAAATACATCATCTGTATATCCAACTGGTAAGTGTGAAGAGTTTGTATAGTATGGTGTTTCATCATCAGATGCTGTGATTATATCTGGATATAATTCTTTATCTTTCTTAGCTAATCTGAAAGCTGTTGCTTCAGCTGGAGTAGCCTCTAAGTTATAAAGGTCACCAT
>JAEEGL017234759.1_pt1 | contig 13749 bp, 9 predicted proteins | sample 9134231 | NCBI WGS metagenome assembly JAEEGL01 (sample SAMN16246548, study PRJNA631951) | gut metagenome | biome: gut microbiome; feature: rumen; material: fiber-attached | host: Bos | place: Iran: Karaj | collected 2018-10 | reverse complement strand
TTTGCAGCGCTGACCAGTGCCGTTTCCCTGATGGAAGCGTTTACGGCAGGCGTGCTCGATCCCTGCCACAAGATGAGCCGTAAGAAAGCAACCGTTCTCTGTGGTATTGTAACCATTGTTGGCGCAATTGTTGTGTGCCTTGGTTACAACATTTTCTACTTCGAGGTATCTTTTGCGACTGTTAAGAACGGACAGATCCTCGACTTCCTCGACTACATCAGCAACAACTTTGCGATGCCGATTCTGGCGATCTGCACCTGTGTTCTGATCGGATGGGTCGTAGGCCCCAAGGCGATCGTGGAAGAAGTAGAAAAAAGCGGCGCAAAATTCGGTCGCCGCGGTCTTTACATTGTCATGGTGAAGTATGTATCGCCAATTTTATTGACGTTCTTACTTCTGAACTCTATGGGGCTTATCAGCCTCTGATGACCCGCTAAACGCGGGGTGTTTTCCCCAACACATCTCTATGCCGCAAGGCATAGAGATTTTTGATTTTCAGGGATTTATTGACTTTTGAAAAGTCGATCGAAACATTCATACTTTTCACTTTAAACATGAACAAAATGTGCTATAATGGTTCTTAGTTTTAGTTGTGGAGGAAAAGGATATGACGATTCTGTCTTATCAAATCTTTAAAACAGTCGTGGAGATGGGAAGTTTTCACAAGGCTGCCGATATTCTCGGTCTGACACCGTCGGCGATCAGCCATGCGATCTCTTCTTTTGAAAATGAACTTGGCTTCTCGCTTCTTGTCAGGAGCAAGGCAGGTATCTCGCTGACCAATTATGGCGAGCATTTGCTTCCGTACGTGAACGTTGTCTTAAACAGCGATGAGAGTTTGCAGCAGGCGATCTCGGAGCTGAACGGTCTCAAGAAAGGTAAAGTGAAGATCGGGGTTTTCTCCAGTGTATGTACGACCTGGCTGCCCAATATCATGCGCTCTTTCAACAGCAAGTTCCCGGAGATCGATATCGAGGTGTTCCAGGGGACATATGATGATGTATCGTACTGGCTTAAGAACGGCGTAGTCGATCTGGGCTTTCTGTCCGTGTCGAGTTCGAAAGACATCCCGATCGAGCCGCTTTTTACAGACCCGCTCGTGTGCGTGGTATCGAAAGAGATTGCAGCGACGCTCGATCATGATTACATGACGATTGAAGATATGAAGCAGCATCAGTTCGTTACGCAGCGTGAGTGTACCGATGCGGATATTCAGAATTTCTTAAAGACGAACAAGCTGGATGTGAAGTCCAGTTACCATGTGGTGGATGACCTTTCCACCATCGCGCTTGTCGAGAAGGGCTTCGGGATCTGCCTGATGCCACAGCTGACCATGACGGATATCCCGTACGATGTCGTATCGTATCCAATCAGGCCGGCGGCCAGCCGGATCATCGGTGTGGCTGCGGTCAATCCGGAGTTTATGGCACCGGCGGTGCGAAGTATGTATAAGCACATCATCGACTCGTATAAGACGATCGAATCATAAAGACCATAATAAAAGACGGGCTCCATATGCGGATCCGTCTTTTTTTATCTTCCGGCAAAGAACCTGTTGATCTTATTGAGCAGCTCGTCTTTGCCGATCGATTTCAGAAGATAATCGACCGGTCTTAAATTGACCACTTCCATAACAATGGATTTGTCCTGGTGTCCTGTCAGCACCATGATCGGGATGGAGCAAAGCTCCGGATCCTGACGTAGCATCTCGATAACCTGCGAGCCGTTTGTGACAGGCATCTCGTAGTCGAGCAGGATCAGATCGGCACCGTTGCTTGTAAGATAGCGGATCGCCTGGACGGCGCCGGATGCCATCTGTATGCGGTAATCATCCTTGAGCCATTCGCGCACGGTTCGAAGGTATGTGACATCGTCATCGATGACAAGGATCCGTTTGGTGTAATCATTTTCAAACATGCCCGGGAATCTGTTATATTGCGTGATATTGGAAAGAACGGTATCCATATCAAGCGGTCGTGCGTAAAGCCCCAGAATCAGCTCGCTGGGGATCTTTTGCTCCAACTGTGCGAGAATATCCGGCTCTCCGACCGCGATGATCTTGTGATTATGGCGGAGTGCCGCATTCTGGACAATGTCAACGCAGGTCTGCATAAGCGAAGAAAGCGCGTTAGGGAACAGAATGTACAGATTATAACCCAGGACAGTATCACGGAGCCTCAGCGGGTTCGCCGGCTCTGTTGTGGTGGTCAGATCCAGCTCGGACAGCTTTTCCGACAGTGCCTTTGCAAGGAAACTGGGAGACTCACATATGATTAGAATTCTGCCGTCAATCGGTATCATTGACGTTTCTCCTTTCGGGATTCAGCTTCGGCTATGATGGCATCATAGTCGAGGTTAAACAGTGCATCTTCGATCTTGGCGAGCCTTCGCTCATTTTCTTCCGAGATCGCATATCGTTTCATTTCATCCAGCATATTTTCCAGCATATCGTGATCCATCACCATCGCAGCCTCTTCAAGGGACTGCCATGCGTCGGACGGAACCGGCATATGTGCCAGAGGATCGGATGCGCTTCCGTTTTCTCCGGGCTGATATGCATCAAAATCGATCGAGCCCAGTTTTTTATCAAGGGCACCAAGAAGCGATAGCAGCTTGGGCGTGAGCGCGCTGACAAAGGCGGAATCGCCACATTTTGCAGCATTCTCAAGCGCAGCGGCCAGACCGCTTACTTCCATGGCGCCGATGGCTGCAGCCGATGATTTCAGCGCATGTACTTTTACCGCATAGTCGCCAAGCTCGTTCTTCTGTAAGAGCGCATCGATGACTTTGCGCGTTTCATCCGTGCTCCGATGAAAAACTTTGATGACGGACAGATAGCTTTTGACGGTGCCGCATGACTTTAAGCCGATCATGGTATTGAGCTCTTTGATCGCCTTTAAGAAGTCGGGAACGGCAATATCTGTTTCCGCGACCTGTTCGGTCTTTTTTACTTTGCTGGCCGGCAGGTAACGAAGCAGCATTTTTTCAAGCTTTTCTCCGTTAACCGGCTTGGGGCAGAAGTCCGTAAATCCGGCGTCGAGGTACATCTCCCGGGCACCCACGATGGCGTTTGCCGTCAGGGCGATGCAGGGGATGAGCGCATGCGCGGGAACCTCGCGGATCTTCTTTAAAACCTCGATCCCGTCCATATCCGACATCATGTGATCGATGAAGATCATATCGTATGAATTGTCCTTTGCAGCCGCAAGACCTTCTCTTCCGGATTCCGCCGTATCGATCTGCAGCTGTGTCGGCGCCAGAAGCTCTTTGATCACTTGCAGATTGACGGGTGCATCATCGATTACGAGGATCCTGGCATCCGGTGCGACGAACAGTTCGCGGTAGTCAACAAAGGTGCCGCCGGTAACCTCCGTTACGTCGAATACGCCGATCGGCGCGGGGCTCACAACTTTCTGACGGATCGAGAATGAGAAAACGCTTCCGCGGCCGAAGGTACTCTTTACCTGGAGCTTGCTTCCCATCAGTTCAAGGAGGCTGTTCGTGATGCTCAGACCTAGACCCGAACCTACGACGCCCCGATTTTCGTTCGATTCAAAACGCGTGAACGGGGTGGTAAGCTTGGCAACATCTTCAGGTCGTATACCGATGCCGGAGTCCTCTACCGTGAAACGAAGATTGATCGTACCGTCTTTATCGGGTGTATAGGTCACGTAAAGACCTACGGAGCCGGATTTCGTGTACTTGACCGCATTGGTCAGAAGGTTCATTACGCACTGCCTGATGCGGACAACATCGCCGATTAGTCTGTCCGGGATTGCCGCATCCGCTTCCCAGAAGAACGAGAGAGAGGCATTCTTGGTCCGAAGCTCTGTCATGTTGACAAGGTCACTGATCAGGAGCCGCAGTCCGTACTCTGCGGGCACGATCTCGAACTTTCCGGTCTCAACTTTGGCAAGATCCAAAATATCATTTAAGAGAGACAGAAGGGCATTGCCGGCATCCAGGATGTAAGCAGCGCGGCGCCTTGTTTCTTTTTCTCTGCTTTCCCGGAGGATCAGCTCGTCCATACCAAGGACTGTGTTGATCGGTGTTCGGATCTCGTGCGACATATTTGCCAGAAAGACATCTTTGGTTCGATTTGCCTGTTCTGCAAATTCTTTGTGCTCGAGTGCCTCCTCCGAGATCAGCCGGATCGTCTCTTCGCGCTTAAAACGCTCAAACCGTTCTTTAAACCAGTACTTGGAAGACCATATCAGCGTCAGTGTAAAGAGTACTATATTCATATATACGGTGCGGGATTGCATTCCACCCATATAAAGTGCAAAAAGACTTAAAATCATTGCGATAAACAGGTTAAAGAGGGAAAAAACGGGAAGCAGGAAGACCGCTACCGTCGGCAAGAAAAAAGAAAGACACCAAGCGATGAAGAGGACGGGCGCGCCGTCTCTTGTTTTGATATAGAGTTCAAGTGTCGCCCAGTGCGGCACCAAAAGCGCAAAAGCATAATGGACACACTCAAGACGAAATGTATCCTTGGAGGTGGGGGTTTTGAACAGGTATGTCAGAAGAAGCGTGACGCCACCAAGGAGCAAACCGCTTCCGAAGATGATCAGTCCGCCTGTCATCCCGACATCACGAAAGCGCCCCAGGATCGGAACCTCCAAAAGGGATTCGACGCTCACAAAGAGCAGGATAAGAGCACCGACACGGATCACGTGATTCTGCGCCGGAATAATATCCTGTCGAAATCCTTTGTATTTGCCGATCGCCCGTTCGTACAAACTCATGCGGTCACCTCGAAATGCATGGAAAAAGGAACATGATAATACTGTCAACATGATAACATAGGAGACCTGTATCGAACAAGAAAGACAAGTTTTTTGAAAAGAAAAAAGTTCGATGAAAGATATAAAGTTTTGTAATAGTTTTGACGATAAAAAGAACAACATGTATTATATTTTATAAAAAATTTAGCATATATTTCTCATTTTGGGTTTATAATGGAAATAAAAAAGGTGTGGGAAAGGAGAACATATTATGGGAAAAGTGAGGAGAAATGTGAAGGAGAACGGAATCCACTTATCGATGGTGCTGCTGCTGATCGGCATCCTTCCGCTGATCGTGGTATCGGTCGTATCGGTAATTGCGAATTCAATCCAAACGCAAAGCAATGTCGAATCGGTTATCTACTCTAAACTGAATGCAAGTGCAATTACGATGGGCAAGTATTTTCAATACGACATCGAGCATGATGTGTTTGACCCTCTTGATGATGTTTCATTGCAATACATCGACAGCCTTAAGAATGAAGACATCGAACTGACGGTATTTGAAGGCGATACACGTGTGACGACATCCATTAAGGATGCGAACAATCCGACCGGCCGCAATGTCGGAACCAAAGCCAAAGACGGTATCTGGGATATCGTAAGCAAAGGCGGTACCGTACAGGACAAGAATGTACAGATCGGCGGAGAAGATTATTATGTATGCTATATTCCGCTTCACTCGGGCGATAAGGTATGGGGCATGGCATTTGCCGGCACACATATGAGCCATGTGACGAGCATCATCTCTTCGATGACGCTTTCCATGGTGCTGATTGCTACCGTGTGTGTGATTCTTGTCGGCGCAGTAATCTTTGTGATTTCCAACAGGATCAAACATTCAATCAAACAGGAAGTTGACCAGATTGTTACGATCGCAGACGGCGACCTGACATCTGATGATAGTATTCATTCCAGCATTTTCGAGTTCAACCAGATCGGTGCGGCGATCCTCCGCTTAAAAGACGGTCTGACAGAGATCATCGGCAATGTACAGAACATTTCCACCAGTTTAAACGATACTTCCGTAGGCGTTGCGGAATCGGCAGAATCCGGCGCGGAAGGATCAAGACATATTAAAGAAGCAATTGATGAGCTCGCGCATGCGGCGCAGAGCATGGCAGAGAGTGTGCAGGATGTCAACGAGCAGGTCGGCGAGATGGACGGCAACATCATCGGTATCTCCGATAATGTTGAGCGCTTAAGCGACAGCTCACGCAACATCAAGAAGGCCAATGAAGAAGTTGAGCGTTTCATGGATAACCTGTATCAGAGTTCCATAGATTCCGTAAAAGCGGTTAACAGCATCAACGAATCTGTCGGTGAGACCAACAAGTCCATTGACAAGATCAACGATGCGATCAAACTGATCATCGATATCGCAAGCCAGACGAACCTCTTAAGCTTAAATGCCAGCATCGAAGCGGCAAGAGCAGGTGCGGCAGGCAAGGGCTTTGCGGTTGTAGCAGAAGAGATCGGCAAGCTCGCTGAGCAGTCCTCCGAAGATGCAAACACAATCAAAGCAATCGCGGATGAGATCATGGAGCGCTCCGAAAAAGCGGTTCAGGCGTCCGAGAACGTGAAGGGTATCATTGACAAAGAACAGGATCTTGTAAACAAGACACAGGAGAAGATTAAAGTTCTGAACGACGAGATCGAAAGCTCCATCGAGCAGATCGATTCCATCAGCAGACAGACGCAGGAGCTTGAGACGGTCAAGACCAATATCATCGCAAACATCAGTGACCTCTCGGCGATATCTGAAGAAAACGCGGCAAGCAACCAGGAAGTAAACGCTTCGGTTATGGGCGTTACGGACAACATCGCAAGCATCAGCGACGAGACGACCGGTGTCAAGGATCAGGCTGTCGAGCTCAACAGGCAGATGCAGCGCTTCAAAATCAGATAACTGTTTTCCCCAATACAGTTTTTCGTTTCTACCCCATCGAAGAGACCTCCCGAACGATCGGAAGGTCTCTTCGCATTTGGGAAAAAGAGACCGATCGGGATTGTTTCGGTATTTGGAGATGTGTTATACTGTAAAGGATTTGTCGCTTTAAAGGGGCGACTTGGAATGAGAATAAACACAATTTTTTCAGGGGAGGCAACAAAAGATGAGTGATTACAGAATGGGAACAAAGTGTGTGCAGGGCGGCTATACGCCGGCGAACGGTGAGCCCAGACAGATCCCGATCGTACAGTCCACCACATTTAAATATGCGACAAGTGAAGATATGGGTAAACTGTTCGACCTCGAGGCGAGCGGTTATTTCTATACACGTTTGCAGAATCCGACCAATGACTATGTGGCAGCGAAGATCGCAGAGCTTGAAGGCGGTACCGCAGCCATGCTGACTTCATCCGGGCAGGCAGCGAACTTCTTCGCTCTTTTCAATATTTGCAGCAACGGCGATCATATCGTATCTTCTTCCAGCATTTACGGCGGAACATTCAACCTGATCTCCGTAACGATGGCACGTATGGGTATCGATGTGACATTTGTTGCACCCGATTGTACGGAAGAAGAGCTGAATGCGGCTTTTAAACCCAACACAAAGGCAGTATTCGGTGAAACGATCGCCAATCCGGCACTGACCGTACTGGATATCGAACTTTATGCGAAATGTGCGCATGCGCACGGCGTGCCGCTCATCGTGGATAATACATTCGCAACACCCGTCAACTGCAGACCGTTTGAGTGGGGCGCTGATATCGTTACACACTCCACAACGAAGTATATGGATGGTCACGGTGTCGCGGTCGGCGGCGTAGTCGTTGATTCCGGCAAGTTTGACTGGATGGCGCATGCCGATAAGTTCCCCGGCCTTTGCACACCCGATGAGAGCTATCATGGCCTGACCTATGCCGAGAAGTTTGGCAAGGAAGGCGCTTTTATCACGAAATGTACCGCACAGCTGATGAGAGACTTCGGCGCGATCCAGTCTCCGCAGCATGCGTTCTATCTGAACCTCGGCCTTGAGAGCCTGCATGTACGGATGCCCCGCCACTGTGAGAACGGACAGGCGGTTGCGGAATTCCTCGAAAAGCACCCGAAGGTTGCAAAGGTAAGCTATCCCGGCCTTCCCGGTGACCGCTTCCATGCGCAAGCGAAGAAATATCTGCCGAACGGTTCCTGCGGTGTTGTCAGCTTTGAACTTGCAGGCGGCAGAGAAGCGGCACAGATATTTATGAAGCATTTAAAACTGGCAGCGATCGAGACGCATGTAGCGGATGCGAGAACATGCTGCCTTAATCCGGCAACATCCACACACCGTCAGATGACAGACGAGCAGCTTGCGGCAGCAGGCATCCCGGCGGGGCTTGTTCGTATGTCCTGCGGTCTTGAAAGCAAAGAAGACCTGATCGCGGATATCGCGCAGGCGCTCGACCAGATCTAAGGAGAGTTATACACAGTTATGCCTATTAAGATTCCGAACAGTTTACCTGCTGCGGAGACGCTTCGCAGCGAGAACATATTTGTTATGACCGAGGAGAGAGCGATCAAGCAGGACATTCGTCCGCTTGAGATCCTCATGGTCAACCTGATGCCCAAGAAGATCCCGACGGAGACACAGTTTTCCCGTATTCTCGGCAACACGCCGCTTCAGATCAATTTGGAGCTTGTTGCACCGACATCACACGAATCCAAAAATACGCCTGTGGAGCATCTGCAGCGATTCTACAAGAGCTTCGACGAAGTGCGCGAGCGCAAATTCGACGGCTGTATCATCACCGGTGCGCCGCTTGATTTTGTCGATTATGAGGACGTGGATTATTGGGATGAAGTTGTGGATATCCTCGAGTGGAGCAAGTCACATGTGCACAGCTCGATTTTCCTTTGCTGGGGTGCGCTTGCGGCTTACTACCATTTCTATGGCATTCGCAAGTATGAGCTCCCGGAAAAGTTGTTTGGTGTCTTCCCGCATACCGTGGATTACAAGCAGTCGATCCTGTTCCGCGGTTTTGATGATGTGTTCTATGTGCCGCATTCCCGCCATGTGAATGTGCGCCGAGAAGACGTGGAGAAGGTACCGGAGCTCAAGATCCTGGCAAGCTCGGAAAAGACCGGCGTGCATGTTGCGATGACGCAGGGCGGTCGCCAGATTTTTGTCCTCGGTCATATGGAGTATGATCCGGATACGTTAAAGCAGGAGTATGACCGTGATGTCGCGGCAGGGCTTCCGATCCATGTGCCGGACAATTATTATCCGGACGATGACCCGACCAAGCCGCCGCTGGTAAGGTGGCGCGCGCATGCGAATCTTTTCTACAGCAACTGGCTGAACTACTTCGTATATCAGTCCACGCCGTATGATGTCATGGAAATTGACGGCAAGGAGAAGAACGCAGAAGAATAATAGAAAAGAGTTGAACGCATCTTGTTCATTGTGATATAATTATTCTGGCAATTTGTAATTCTGAAACAAAAACAGCAAACGGTTAGGAGAGTCACAATGAAAAAGACGAAAAACAGTACCATAGCTGCAACCCTAAAATCCATGTTTTCTTTTGCTAACGGTATGCTGGCATTAAATGCGGCTTTGATGATCGCATTTCTTGTTGTCATTGCGATCAGCGTAGCGAACTTCTATAAAGTAGACTACGTGACGGAGACTAAGCAGATGGAGATCCGCAAGGATGTTCAGACGATCAACAAACGTCTCCTTGTGGCACTTGCCGCAAATGACCCTGCAGTCACGCAGGAGCAGGCGGATGATTTTGCAAAGCGTTTTGATAAGATTCAGGGATATATCAATACGGTCGGTGATAACCTGAATGATTCCGCGCTGAAAACGGAACTGACCACCGACTGGAAAGCATTTTCGGATGCATCCTATAAATTCCTTGATATCGTGAACAACGGACAGCCCGGAGAAGCGATCGCATATTACGATACGACTTACAATGACATTTCCGAAAAACTTGCCGATGCACTCGATGTTGCGGGCAATAAGGCCGATGCGGCGATCGAAGGCAAGTATATGCTGATCATGATCCTGACGATCGTGGCGATCGTTTCGGCATTCGTGGTACTCATTGTATGCAACTTGATCACGAAGAAGCGTTCTAATAAGCTTGTTAAAGAGATCTCCGACAGCCTCGCAATCCTTGTCGGTGCATCCGAAGAGATCGCAAAGGGCAATGTACACGTTGCGATCAATTACGAGAAGGACGATGAGATCGGTAAAGTAGCGACTGAGCTTCGCGCAGCGCTCGCGACCATGGCGGGATATATCGATGATATCAGCAAAGTCATGTCCACCATGGCAGCAGGTAACTTTGATATCCGCTTCGACGAAGAGTTCAAGGGCGATTTCGTTGATATTCAGGTTGCGGTCGATCGTTTTGCTGAGCAGATCTCGGCCAGCATGAATGAGATCATGCTGGTATCCGGCCAGGTATCCGGCGGTGCGGATCAGATCGCAGGCGCAGGTCGTACACTTGCAGAAAGCTGTACGGATCAGGCGAATATCGTAGAGGATCTGTCCGGTACGGTCAACAAGATCACCAAACAGATCGAAGACAATGCGCGTGAAGCCAGCAACATCAGCCGTGAAGTGGATAACGTATCCGACGGCATCGTAGAAGGCAACGCGAAGATGCAGGATGTTGTGCATGCGATGAAAGAGATCGAAGCAACATCGCAGGAGATCGGCAAGATCATTGACACGATCAACAACATCGCAGATCAGACGAACCTTCTTGCACTCAATGCTTCCATCGAGGCAGCGCGTGCCGGCGAGGCGGGTCGCGGCTTTGCGGTTGTAGCGAATGAGGTAAGTTCCCTTGCAGGTCAGTCTGTTGAGGCAGCGCAGAATACGACCAAACTGATCGAAGCGGCTGTAACGGCAGTCAATGACGGTATGCGCATTGCAAACGGTACCGCAGATGAGCTTTCCGCAATGGTTGACAAGGTAAAAGATATCAACGACAAGGTTAACAAGATCGCAAAGGCATCCGAAGCGCAGGCTGTTGCGGTAAAGGAACTCAATTCCAACATCGGCAACATCTCTTCCGGTGTAGAGACCAACGCGGCGACATCCGAAGAGAGCTCGGCACTGAGCATGGGCCTCAACGAGCAGGCGGATTCCATGAAGGAGCTTGTAAACCAGTTCAAGCTTCGCACCTGACATAAGCGAATAAAATAACAATTTCACATGTGATTAAAAAAGCCTCATCCCGATTCTTCGGGATGAGGCTTTCAGTAATCTTATTATTACAGATTGGAATGAGAAAAATATGTTGAATCAGTTTTCGCGGACAGAGCTGTTGCTGGGGCCCGATGCGATGGAATCGCTTCAGAAAAAACGCGTTGCCGTTTTCGGAATAGGAGGCGTTGGAGGTTATGTCTGCGAAGCCCTTGTGCGCAGCGGGATCGGTGCTTTTGACCTCGTTGATGACGATAAGGTCTGCCTGACTAATTTAAACCGCCAGATCATTGCAACGCGGAAGACCGTCGGAAAGTATAAAACAGAAGTGATGAAGGAGCGGATGCTTGAGATCAATCCGGATGTGAAGGTAACGATCCATAACTGCTTCTTTTTGCCGGAAAATGCGGATACGTTTCCATTTGACGAATATGACTACGTTGTAGATGCCGTTGATACGGTGACGGCCAAGATAGAATTGATCATGCGTTCGCAAAAGCAAGGCGTTCCGGTTATCAGTGCGATGGGGGCGGGGAATAAGCTGGATGCCGGCAGGATGCAGATTGCGGACATCTATAAGACCAAAACCTGTCCTCTCGCCAGAGTCATGCGCAGAGAGCTTAAGAAGCGTGGCATTGAGCATTTGAAAGTGGTCTACTCCGATGAGCAGCCCATCCGTCCGCTGGAAGATATGTCGATCAGCTGCAGGACGAATTGCATATGCCCGCCGGGCGCACAGCATAAGTGTACGGAGAGGCGGGACATTCCCGGCAGTACGGCGTTTGTGCCTGCGGTTGCGGGTCTTCTGATCGCAGGAGAGATCGTAAGAGATCTGTGTGCGAGATAAGACGGAACAACCATGAAAAAACAGAATAGTGTTAATTAAGAAAATAATTGGATCCCTGGGGGACGGGGTTAATGGCTCATAATAGTAACAATAATCCTCGGATTTCAGCGATGGAGTCCGGGGATTTTTGTCATCCTAAAGGAGGCTTTCTCATAACATGGTTTCTTTTCGCAAATACATGATAGCTGCCCTCGTAGCGGCTGCAGCCCTTCTACTTGCAGCGTACGATTATCCGGTCACACCCGACACGGATAAGCATATCGTCATTCTTGCAACCTCGGATATGCATGCAAATATCTGGGGATATTCATATGGGAGTGATACCGAAAGCACCAACAGCGGTATGGCGCGGCTGTATACGTATATAGAGAAAATTCGTGAAGAAAACCCGACTGTCTTTCTGATCGACGGAGGTGACGAGATTCAGGGAAACGTCATGACGGACAGCCTGGCGAATAAAACACCGGACAGAGAACATCCCGTGATGGCGGCCATGAATTACATGGGCTATGACGCGATGACGCTTGGAAACCACGAGTTCGACTGGGACATTGATACGATGACGCGGATACTCCGGCAGGCAAAGTTCCCGATACTCGGTGCAAATGTGCTACGTTCTGACGGAGAGCCTCTTACGGGACAGGGGTGGACGATCGTCAGCCGGAACGGTATCAGGCTGGCGGTCATCGGTGTATGTACACCCGATATCCCGATCTGGAACGGAGATAAGGAAGGGGTCGCGCAAACGACCTTTGAAGCTGCGGATGTTGCTGTAAAGAGGGCTATGGAAGAGATTGGAGACCGCGCTGATATTGTTATGGTTTCCGCTCATATGGGACAGTATCCCGAATATGATATGGCAGGCGGATCCGACTCGGGAGAGCGGATCGTAGAAGAAAACGCGGGGATCGATATCCTTCAGCTTGCCCATATGCACATGACCGTAAATGATGTGATAAGTGGGGTTCCGGCTGTGGCTGTCCGCAATGCCGGCCGTGAGATCGCGCGGATAGACCTGACGCTGGATCAGGACAATAGGATCAAGGACATCTCAACCTCGATCGTTGATATGCAGGATTATGAGCCGAGTGAGAAGCTTCGTAAGCTCCCGGTCGTAAAGCGTTTTCACAAAAAGGCGATCCGTTATGTCCGAAACGGCAGTGGCAGAGATTCCGACGAAACTGCAGGTCAAGGCGAACCGGTCGGCGTGGCAACGGCAAGATTTCAACCGGATAATACGATCAAAGGGATTCCGGAAGGAAGACTTCGGGATACGGCATTAATGGACCTGATCCTTAACGTGCAGCTCGCATATTCCGGCGCCGACGTAACAGCCGCGTCACTGTTTAAGGACACAAGTGATCTGCCGGAGGGCAATATTTATTACAGTGATATCATGAACATCTATGGTTTTGACAATACGCTCGTTACAATGAAGGTCACCGGCGCAGAGTTGAAGAGATACATGGAGTGGGCCGTTGCCGGTTACAACCGGTGGGAGCCTGGGGATAGCAGTATTTCCTTTGATCCGGATTATCCCGCTTACCTGCTTGATGTATTTGCCGGAGTGGATTATGATGTCAATCTTTCCGGGCCGAAGGGTGAGAGGATAGAAAACGTTATGTTCCGGGGCAGACCGCTTAAGGACGATCAGGTGCTGAAACTTGCGGTCAGCAATTATCGTTACGCTTCCGTTATTAAGCCGGAGAAGCTTGCTGCCGGTGAAGCTGATTGGAGCTCTTCGGAACTGATCCGTGATATGATACGTGACTACATCGCTGCGAATTCCCCGATCAGCCCGGTGACGGACAACAATTGGCGTATAACAGGTGTAGATAATATCTGCAGCTCTAAAAGGTGACGCGCAGGCCGGAAAGGAGACTTCAGATGGTACAAACTTTCAGTTTTATCGACTAATGAAAAATAGTGAAAAAATAGTGAAATTTTAATGGAGGTTCCAGAGACG
>JAEEGL016619895.1_pt1 | contig 13749 bp, 6 predicted proteins | sample 9134231 | NCBI WGS metagenome assembly JAEEGL01 (sample SAMN16246548, study PRJNA631951) | gut metagenome | biome: gut microbiome; feature: rumen; material: fiber-attached | host: Bos | place: Iran: Karaj | collected 2018-10 | reverse complement strand
TCAGGCAACGCGCCGGTGCCTCTTTCTGCCGTCAGCCGGACGCCGAAGATCAGGCTGAGCACCGGATTTCCGGAAATGGCCCGTGTACTGGGAGGCGGTAGTGTCAAAGGATCCCTGATACTTCTGGGCGGCGATCCCGGTATCGGGAAATCAACGCTCCTTTTACAGACGGCCGCTAATCTGGCAGGTCAGGGTGAAAGAATCCTGTATGTATCCGGGGAAGAATCGCTGGAACAGATCGCGCTTCGGGCGGAGCGGATCGGCGGGGCAGGAGATTCCCTGAAGTTTTTCTGTGAAACGGATCTGGACGAGATTACGTCGGCGCTTGCGGCGGAAAAGCCGTCGCTGGTCGTCATCGATTCAATCCAGACCGTTTACAGCAGTACCGTCCAGTCGGCTCCGGGCTCTGTTTCCCAGATCCGGGAAACGACGGGAATCCTGCTCAGGATCGCAAAAGAAAGTGGGATCGCGTTTTTCATTATCGGCCACGTGACCAAGGACGGAAGCGTTGCAGGTCCCAGGATCCTGGCACATATGGTGGATACGGTGCTTTATTTCGAAGGGGACCGTTATGCGTCCTACCGGATTCTCCGCGGTGTCAAAAACCGTTTTGGCTCGACCAATGAAATAGGGATCTTCGAAATGCTGGCCGAGGGGCTTCGGGAAGTTGAGGATCCGTCCGGATTCATGCTCAGCGAAAAACCGGCCTCGGCAAGCGGCGCTGCCGTTACATGCGTCATGGAGGGTACGAGACCGATCCTGACGGAAGTCCAGGCGCTTGTGACAAGGACGGCATACGGATTTCCGAAAAGACAGGCTGCAGGCGTGGACGTTAACCGCGCGGGCGTTCTTCTGGCGGTAATGGAAAAGCACATGAAACTCCCGCTGTCCCAGTATGACGCTTATATCAGTCTGGCGGGCGGACTCAGAGAAAAAGAACCGGCCCTGGATCTGGGAATCGTTCTCGCGCTGCTGTCCGGGCTTAAGGGGAAAGCAGTTCCCGAAGGATATCTGGTATTCGGGGAGGTCGGCCTTTCCGGCGAAGTCCGGTCGGTCACGATGGCAGCACAGCGGATAAAGGAAGCCGTAAAAATGGGATACCGCGACTGTATCCTGCCTGCAGGAAACGTCCGGAAACTTCCGGATACGGAAGGCATCAGGCTCCACGGCATCAGCCGGATCGACGAACTGTCCGGACTTTTTGACAGGAACGGAAACATATGAAGTTTTATCATCTTGCTGATCTTCATTTCGGGAAATCAATTTACGGACTGTCCATGCTGCAGGACCAGCAGTACTGGGTGGAAAAATTCCTTTCACTCTGCGCGGCGGAGAAACCGGATGCCGTTCTCATCGCCGGGGACGTATATGACCGTTCGGCTCCCGGTGCGGACGCCGTTTCGCTGCTGGATCATTTCCTGACGGAACTGGCGGAAATGGATATCCCGGTCCTAATGATTGCCGGGAACCACGACAGCGGACAGCGGCTTTCTTTCGGAAGTACGATGCTCGCGAAGCAGAATATTCACATCGCGGGGACTGTCCGGAAAGAACTGGAGCATGTGACCTTTGCCGATCCGGACGGATTCGGGCCGGTCACATTCTGGCTGATGCCGTATCTGTTTCCGGAACAGGTTTCGCAAATTCTTGAAGACGATACGATCCACAGCTATGAGTCGGCGGTCCGGCGCCTTCTGGATCTGCAGGATATCGACCCATTAATCCGCAACGTCATTCTTTCCCACCAGAACGTAACCGCTTTCGGAAAAGAGGCGGAAAGGGACGGCTCCGAGTCCATGATCGGCGGCACAGGCCAGGTGGATTATTCGGCATACGACTGCTTTGATTACGCGGCGCTTGGGCATATCCATTCTTCCTATCCTGCCGGACGGGAAGAAGTCAGGTATGCCGGCACGCCGCTCTGTTATCATTTTTCAGAAACCGCGCAGCGGGAGAAAGGACCTCTGGAAATCCTCCTTCCCGAAAAAGGCGGGAAACCTTCCATCCGGCGGATCGAAATAAAGCCCCTGCATCCGATGCGGCTGTTTACCGGCGCTAAAGAAGAAATTATTGAAAGTCTGAAAAGAAATCCGCCCCGGGAGTCATACGTCGGAATTACCGTTACAGATGAGCGGATTACGCCGGAGACGTCAGCATACCTGCGGGACTTTCTCTCGGCAAACGGCAGTGTGCTGCTGGAACTGGTTTCATCATACCGTCCGTTTGAGAACGCCGGGGTCTCCGAAAACCTGCAGGCGGCTGATGAAAAGCCGCTGGAGGATCTTTTTTCAGACTTTTATACAGAACAGAATGCCGGAATCCCGCCGGCTGACGATGAATACAGCCTGATGCAGTACGTCGGGGAAACGGTCAGGAACAGGGACCCGTATCTGCCGGCCGATCCGAAAGAAGCGGAAAGAATCATAGAATTCGCCAGGAAAACAGGGAGGAAGGCGTTATGAAACCGGTCACGCTGACAATGACGGCATTCGGTTCCTACGCGGATCCTGCCGTTGTGGATTTTACGAAATTCGGAAGCGGCCTGTTCCTGATTACGGGCGATACGGGAGCCGGAAAGACGACGATTTTTGACGCGCTGGTATTCGCGCTCTACGGGACGGGCAGCGGGCCGGACCGGACGCCCGAAATGATGCACTGCGACTTCGTCCCGAAATCACAGGATACTTCCGTCGCCCTGATATTCGAACAGAACGGCCGGGAATACACTGTCAGCCGGACAATTCATTTTCCCAGGAAAAAGCGGACTGATAACGAATATAGTGCAGGCCTGTCCGGGGCTGTCCTGACAGAACCTGACGGTACAGTTCTGGAAGGCAGCAGCCGGGTAACAGACAGGATTACGGAAATCCTCGGCCTGGACAAAGACCAGTTCAGGCAGATTGTCATGCTGGCCCAGGGAGAATTCAAACGCTTCCTGAAATCGAACAGCGAGGAAAAAAGCGATATCCTCGGAAAGCTTTTCGACAACACGGTTTACCTGCGTTATGAAGAACTCCTGAAACAGGCTGAGAACATGCTGGAAGCGGAGCGGAGAGAAAACCTCGATAATATCCGCGCGGCCATGGAACAGGCTTTCATCCGGCCGGAAACGCAGGACGGATTTGAAGAAGATGCTTTTCTGCCCGGAAATCCCGGTTTGGCTGGGAATCTGGAAAACCTCATCGGAAAGGAGAGGGATGCCCTTGACGGGGCATACCGGCAGCGTTCTCAAAAACAGAAAGAACTGAACGAACTGATGGCTGCGTTCGGAGCCGCCCGGGATAACAACAGCCTGCTGGAAGATCTGTCCGGGAAAACCGATGCACTGCAGGAACTTACGAAAAAAGCGGACGAAATGTCAGCGTTAAGAAAAAAGGCCGAAAAGACAGAAGCGGCTTTCCTTAAAGTTATGCCGGTCAGGAAAGCCTCGGCAGACGCTGCAAAAGACCTGTCGGAACTGGAAGACAGGATTCAGGGCCTCCGGTCCGTCCTGACACGGAAAGAGGAAGAAAAACAGGCGGCGGAAGAGGTGCTGAAAACAGACGAACCGCTCCGGAAGAAACAGTCGGACATGGCCGCGGAAATCAGTATTCTGGAAAACTCTCTGCCTGATTACGACCGGCTGGAAAAACTGGGGCAGGATATTCTGGACAAGAAAACCCAGATCGCCGGATATCGGGATGAACTTCAGGAAACAGACGATATAATTCAGAAGCTGGAAGCGGATCTGGCTGCCTGGCTGAAAGAGACTCAGGAAGCCGGCAATCCCGAAAGCAGGAGAGTTTCCCTGCAGGCTGAACTCGGGATAAAGGAAAAGGCGCTCGGTGAGCTCGCCGGCAGGAACGGGCTGTGTGACAGGACAGACCATGTCCAGCGGAAATCAAAACTGTTCGCTGAAAAGCAGGACCGTCTGCTGGTTCTGAATAAAGAGAAAAACGAAGCAAAAGAGGCGTACGAAACGGCTGAACGCCGAAACCTTGAGGGACAGGCCGGTTTTCTTGCCGAAACGATCCGGAACGAACTGCTGAATTCAGGGAAGGCGGCTTGTCCGGTTTGCGGAACAGAGATCCTGAAAGGACAGGAAGAAAACCTTGCGGTTCTGGAAACGGATACCCCGACCAGGGAAGAGGTTGCATCGGCTAAAAGCAGATATGAAGAGATAAATGACCGTCTGAACGGTCTTCTTCAGGAAATGAAAGTGATTTATTCCGAAACGGAAGCCGGCAAAGCAGAATGTGAGAAGGAAGCGGCGCGGCTGTTCGGAAAAAGCGTTGGGTGGGAAACGCTGTCGGCGGACGGATTCCTTGATGAACAGACTGCTCAAGCCCGCCGTATGATGGAAGAACTTCTGAAAGCCGAAAAACAGGCGGAAAAAGACTGTGCACGTCTTTCTAGCCTTCGGGAATGGCTTGAAGAGGGAAACCGGAAGAAAATCGAACTGACCGGGAAGCAGAGCAAACTCCGGGCAACGATTGATACCGAAACCAGTAACCTGTCTGCCTGGCAGGAAGGTTTTGAAGAACAGAAAGCCGGCCTGAAATTCGCCTGCCGTAAAGACGTCCTGGAGGAAACCGGGAAGCTGAGAAGACAGATCGATGAAACGGATAAGCTGCTGAATCTTCATGTAAAAGAAAATGAAGAGGCACAGAAGCAGTTCAATACCGTCAAGGGAGCCCTGGATACTGAACTGGGAAGTCTGCCCGGTTTCCGGAAGAAAGCCGCGGAATCAAAGGAACTGCTGGAAAAGGCTGTTTCAGAATACGGTTTTGATTCGCTGGAGGATGCGGAGTCATTCGTAAAGGACCTGGCAGATCCGGAACTGTGGCTGGAAGAAACCCGGAAAATTCTGAAACAATATGAAATTGATTTCCGGACGACACAGGACAGGGTACTGGAACTCAAAAAACAGACGGAAGGCAGGAAAACCGTAGATATTTCCGAACTGGAAGGAAAAATCAGTGAAGCCTCAGCCTCGTTCGATAAATCGAACAATGATTATAACCGGCAGGAAAGCCTGCTCAATAATCATGAAGCAGTATACCGGAACGTCACTGCGTGGAAGAAAGAACTTTCAGACAGCGATCCGGCATGGAAACTGATCAGCCGTCTGTCGGTACTGGCTTCCGGTTCGACCGGAGAAGGCGGAAAGCTGTCTTTTGACCGGTATGTGATGGGCGCGGCTTTCCGGGATATCATCGAGAAGGCGAATTTCCGGCTGGAAATTCTTTCGGGCGGACAGTACCAGTTGGTTCACCGGACAGAAGCGGCGAAGAAATACGCCAAAGCCGGACTCGATCTGGAAGTGCTGGACCGGAATACCGGAATCCGGCGTGATTCCGCCTCGCTTTCCGGCGGGGAGTCCTTCATCGTGTCGCTCTCGCTTGCCCTCGGGCTCTCGGATACAGTCCGCAGCCGTTCGGGCGGGCAGTCCCTGGATACACTGTTCATAGACGAAGGATTCGGGTCCCTCGATGACGACGTCCTGGACAAAGCGCTGGAAGTCTTAAACGGGCTGTCGGAGGACAGCTGCCACCTCGTTGGGATTATTTCCCACGTCAGCCGGCTGGAAGAGAGCATCACGAGAAAGATTGTCGTAAAAAACGGAAGCCGGGGCAGTACGCTGCGTATTGTCGAAGGTTGACAAGAAACCTCAATATGGTAGAATATTGCTTTGGAAGTCCAAAGGGGAATCATACAATGGCTAGTATTACGGTCTCCAAAACCGTCCATGCGGGTTCGAATCCTGCTTCCCCTGTCGGCACAGGGTCCGGTATATATCAGATACCGGACCTTTTTTAAATCCATGGCGGAGTGTGCATGAAAGCGGAAAAAGACAGATTCCTGGAAAACCAGAAAAAAATCAACCAGGATATTAAAAACGGGTCTTTTGACCCGGTTTACCTGATTTACGGCACGCAGGCCCATCTGCGCAACCAGAACCGTGACAAACTCTGCGCCGCCATATGTGGGGAAGAGCATTACACGGAAAGCATGAACGTGTCCCGGTTCTCCGGGAAAGACGCCGACATACTCCAGATTCTGGAGGCTGTGCGTACGCTGCCGTTTTTCGCGGAAAGACGGGTTATTCTTCTGGACGGGTTAAACGTCCTTGAAAAACAGGAGATGGCGGATCCGCTGGAAGAAGCTTTATCGGGAAACTGGCCCGGAACTTCGCATCTGATTATCTGCGACGAAAAGGCCGACCAGCGGAAGAAACTATTTAAAACGGTCATGAAAACCGGAACATTTCTTCCCTGCGATGAGATTACGCCGGACCAGATCGCAGCCTGGACGGCCGGTCTTTTTAAGAAGGCAGGTCTTTCGATCGGACGCCCTGAACTCGCCCTGTTCCTGGGAAGGACCGGGACGGATATGCTGCATATCCGCTCGGAAGCAGAGAAACTTGCCGCGTACTGCAGCGGGCAGGTCACCCGGGAACAGATTGAGGAACTCTGCCATCCGGGACCGGAGGACAAAATCTTCGACATGATTGAAATGACGGCGGCCGGCAATCCCGGGGAGGTAATGGCCCGTTATGCGGATCTTCTGGCCCTGAATACCGCTCCGCAGGTGATCCTTTCTCTTCTGGTGAGACAGTTCAGGCAGCTTCTGTTTATCCGGGAAATGGGATCCGGAATGCCTGAAACGGAGATTATTTCTTTCCTGAAAGTAAATCCTTTTATTTTCAGAAGGAAACTGAAACCCCTGGCCGCGAAAAGGCCGGCAGAAGACTGGCAAGAAGCATTGGAACTGTGTCTTCAGGCTGACCTTGATTACAAGAGCGGAAAGATGGACGACCGGACAGCTGTGGAAACGGTCCTGGTCCGGATTGCCCGCCGGTGATACCGGCGGAAAGGGAGACTGATGTGAAATTACTTTCCATTGCAGTACCTTGCTATAATTCAGCGGCTTTTATGGAAAAAAACATCCGGCCGCTTACTTCCGGCGGCGAGGAAGTGGAGATCATTCTGGTAGACGACGGATCAACGGATGAGACCGGCAGGATCGCAGACAGACTCTCGGAAGAGTATCCCTCTGTGATCCGGGTAATCCATAAAGAAAACGGAGGCCACGGTTCAGCGGTCAATGCCGGCATAGATGCGGCGCAGGGTGTGTATTTCAAAGTGGTGGACTCCGATGACCATCTGGATCCTGAAGCTTACCGGCAGGTGCTGGAAACGCTGCGGGCGCTTATCCGCAAAGAAAGCGGTCCGGACCTGATGATCTGCAATTATGTATACGATAAAGAAGACGAGCAGCAGAAAAAGGTTATTCACTACCGCGAAATCATGCCGGCAGGCCGGCTGATCACGTGGAAGGAAACCGGGAAGTTTTCCATAAGCCGCTATATCCTGATGCATGCGGCGATTTACCGTACCGCTTTGCTGAAGGAATGTGGGATGCGGCTGCCGGAGCACTGCTTCTATGTCGATAACATTTATGTATTTGAACCGCTTCCGTTTGTGAAAACCATATATTACCTGGATACTGACCTGTACTACTACTATATCGGCAGGGAAGGACAGTCGGTTAACCAGGACGTCATGATTTCCAGGCTGGACCAGCAGATGCGGGTCAACCGGCTGATGGCTGATTTTTGTGCAGATCCCGCCATAGCCGGAAGAATAGAGAAGGAACCGGCCTTAAAAGAATATATGCTGCATTATCTGGACATTATTACGGCGGTATCCTCTGTCCTGGCCGTCTGTTCCGGAACGCCGGAACACCTGAAAATGAGGAGGGAACTGTGGTCGTATATCCGCGGTGAGGACGAAATGCTTTACCGAAAGCTGCGTTACGGGCTGCTGGGGATTATCGTTAACCTTCCCGGCAGAGCCGGCCGTCTGGTGACAGTCCTTGCTTACCGGATCTGCAGGTGTATTTTTAAATTTAACTGAAGAAACACGCCCTCGAATTATCAAATAAAACAGTCGGGATCATGAAATTGACAGATAATTTTATAAAAATAATCAAAAGTGTATTGACAAATATGCGGTAGGTGGTATTATTAAATTACAAAAGAACAGAAGAGAAGGTGACGAGAAGATCACCAATCCTGAAGAAGGAGGTACGGTCCGAAAAAAACCTGAAGTTCCACAGAAGTATAATCGAGACTGTAATCTGAGTTCTTTCGAAACTGTCAACCGGCTTACAACTGAATAGTATTCGACCTCCATCCCTATAACAGTGGAAGCGGATCGTCCGGATGAGTAATATCCTCAGGGTAACGGCTCGGAATGAGATCCCGGCACACAAAGTACAAAACGTACAAATGATTAATGGAGAGAATACAAACGACGGAGGGCTACACCGTTGGACAAGAATCACTAGAAGAGGGTATTCATCGAAAGATGCATACCCTCTTCGCATAATGTTTTCATGTCCGGTCTTTCTGTTTCAGATTCCTGGATGCAGTGGAAAGCATGAGTTTAATCCGGTTCAGCTGGTTGACCTCGCTGGCTCCGGGATCGTAATCTATGGCCGCAATATTCGCTTCCGGATATTCTTTGTGAATCCGCTTGATAACTCCTTTTCCGACAATATGGTTGGGCAGACAGCCGAACGGCTGGATGCAGACAATATTATCTACGCCGTCTTTGAGAAGTTCGACAATTTCACCTGTCAGGAACCATCCTTCACCCGACTGGTTTCCGATCGATACGATTGGTTCCGCATAGTCTGCCAGACTGAATATACTGGCAGGCGCTTCAAAATGTACGCTGTCCCGGTAGGCCTGGTAAACCGGCTTCAGGATCCATTCCACGGCACGGATGCCGGAGCCGCTGGCGAAGGCAGTCTTTTTGCTGGTGCCGAAATTGCGGGCTTTATATACCTGGTTGTAAAACGCATAGAGCATGAAGCCCATCAGATCGGGCACAGCCGCTTCGGCGCCTTCCGATTCCAGGAGTGAAACCAGGTGGTTGTTGGCGGCCGGCGCAAATTTGACCAGGATTTCCCCGACGATGCCGACGCGCGGCTTTCTTTCTTCACGGATCGGGATGCGGTCGAAATCGTTGATCATCTCAATACACATTTTCCGGAATTTCCTGTATGGGAATCCCCTGACACCGGTGAGGAATTCAATACAGTCATTCTTCCATTTCTCGTGTATTTCACTGACAGAACCCGGAGTCAGTTCATAGGGACGCATGCGGTAAACGCACCGCATCAGGACGTCGCCGAACATTGCGGCGAAAGCGCAGCGCACCAGGAGAGTAAGGTTCAGTTCGAAACCGGGGTTTTCCTCCAGGCCGGACATATTTGCGGAGATGACGGGAATCTGTTCCATACCGGCTTTTTTGAGCGCCCTGCGTATGAAGCCTATATAATTGGACGCCCGGCATACGCCGCCTGTCTGCGACATGATGACCGCGGTCCGGTTCGGGTCATATTCCCCGGATTCCAGGGCTTCCATGATCTGCCCGACGACGAACATGGAAGGATAACAGGCATCGTTGTTGACGTATTTCAGGCCGTAATCGACGGCTTTCCGGTTGTCGTTCTGAAGGATGACAAGCCGGTAGCCGCAGGAGTTGACGGCCGGTTCCAGCAGGTCGAAATGGATCGGCGACATCTGGGGGCAGAGAATGGTATAATCTGCCTTCATTTTTTTCGTAAAAGGAACTTTCGGCATGACCGGAGATTCCATTGTCCGGATTTTGTGCCGGCGTTTCCTGATCTTTATGGCGGCGATCAGAGAACGGACACGTATCCTGGCGGATCCCAGATTGTTGACCTCGTCAATTTTCAGGCAGGTATAAATCTTATCCGCGGCAGACAGAATGTCGCTTACCTGATCGGTGGTGATGGCGTCAAGGCCGCAGCCGAAGGAGTTGAGCTGGATCATGTCCAGATCATCACGGGTTGCCGCGAAGGAAGCGGCGGAATAAAGCCTGGAATGATACGTCCACTGGTCAAGGGCCACAAGCGGGCGTTCAACGTTCCCCAGATGCGCGACAGCGTCTTCCGTCAGGACGGCGATCCCGAAGGATGAGATCATTTCCGGGATGCCGTGGTTGATTTCAGGGTCCAGATGATAAGGCCTGCCGGCAAGAATAATGCCGTGTGTGCCGGTTTCCTGAAGGTATGACAGGATCTTTTCGCCTTCTTCCCGGATATCCGCTTTGGCTTTCAGCAGTTCCTCCCATGCTTCGGCGCAGGCTTTGACCACTTCTGATTTCGGAAGATTCCGGAATTCCCGCGTCATGCAGTCCGTAACGGTCTGCAAGGACGTAAAAGCGATGAACGGGTGACGGAATTTCTCTTCATCCCGGTCAATTTCCTCAACGTTATTCCGAATGTTTTCCGGATAGGAGGCGACAATCGGACAGTTAAAATGATTGTCTGTCCCGGCGTCTTCGATCCGTTCATAGAAGAGAGAAGGATAGAAAATGAAGTCCACCGGCTGTTTCATGAGCCAGCTTATATGCCCGTGGACCAGTTTGGCCGGATAACACTCGGATTCGCTGGGAATGGATTCGATGCCCTGTTCGTAAATGCTGTGCGTGGAAAGCGGCGAGAGAAGCACCCGGTATTTCAGTTTCGTAAAAAACGTAAACCAGAACGGGTAATTCTCATACATATTCAGGACACGCGGAATTCCGACAGTGCCGCGCAGTGCCTGCTCCTTCGGGAGAGGCCGGTAGCCGAAGATGCGGCCGATTTTGTATTTGAACATGTTGGGGACCGTATTTTTCACAACGTCTTTTCCGAGTCCCCGCTCGCACCGGTTGCCGGAGATAAATCTGCGTCCGCCGGAGAACTCGTTGACCGTCAGACGGCAGTTGTTGGTGCAGAGCCCGCACGGACGCATGCTTGTTTCATACGTCAGGTATTCGATCTCTTCCAGGGAAAGCATGGAAGAAGCTTTCCCTTCCACATGCCGTTCCCGGGCGATCAGCGCCGCTCCGAAAGCGCCCATGATCCCGGCAATATCGGGACGGATGACGCTGCAGTCAGCGACGGATTCCAGGGCTCTTAAGACCGCGTCATTGTAGAAGGTTCCGCCCTGTACGACGATATGGCTGCCCAGTTCAGCGGCGGAAGAAACCTTCATGACTTTGAACAGGGCATTTTTAATGACCGAGTAGGCAAGGCCGGCGGAAATATCGGAAACTTCCGCGCCTTCTTTCTGGGCCTGTTTGACGCGGGAATTCATGAACACTGTGCAGCGCGTGCCCAGGTCGATCGGATGGGCGGCAAACAGGGCGGTTTTCGCGAAATCAGCGACAGAATAGTCCAGGGATTTCGCGAAGGTTTCAATAAATGACCCGCAGCCGGAAGAACACGCCTCGTTCAGGGTTACGTTATCGACTGCCCCGTTTTTAATCCGGATGCATTTCATATCCTGGCCGCCGATGTCGAGGATGCAGTCCACAGCAGGATCAAAGAAAGAAGCGGCATAATAGTGGGCGATGGTTTCCACTTCCCCTTCATCCAGCAGGAAAGCGGATTTTAAAAGCGCCTCGCCGTAGCCGGTTGAACAGCTCCCGGCGATAACGGCCTTCGGGGGCAGAAGCTTCCTGAGTTCCTGCACGGAGCGGATGGCGGTCCGGATGGGGCTGCCGTCGTTGCTGCTGTAGAAAGAGTACAGAAGAGACCCGTCTTCCGCAATCAGCGCTAGTTTGGTAGTGGTGGAGCCGGCGTCGATTCCCAGATAGCAGTTTCCTTCGTATGCTGTTAGATCAGACGTGGGAACGTGCGCCCTGCTGTGCCGGTCGATGAACCGCTCGTATTCCTCCCTGGAAGAGAAAAGAGGCTGCATCCGTTCAATTTCATATTCGATCCGGAGATCGCCTGAAAGCCGCTCATAAAGATCCTTCAATAAAACCGAGTGATCTTCAGAAGCGTTCATTGCAGCGCCCATGGCTGCAAAAAGATGGGAATGCTCCAGTTCTATGGTATGCTCGCTGTCCAGGGAAAGTGTACGGATAAAAGCCTTTTTAAGTTCCGTCAGGAAATGGAGCGGGCCGCCGAGGAAAGCCACATGGCCGCGGATCGGCTTGCCGCAGGCAAGGCCGGAAATTGTCTGGATCACAACAGCCTGGAAAATCGAGGCGGCAAGGTCTTCCCTGGTGGCGCCTTCGTTGATCAGCGGCTGGATATCCGATTTCGCGAATACGCCGCAGCGGGCGGCAATGGTATAAAGCGATTTGTAATGCCTGGCATATTCGTTCAGGCCGATGGCATCCGTCTGGAGAAGGGAAGCCATCTGGTCGATAAAAGAACCTGTGCCGCCGGCGCAGGTGCCGTTCATGCGCTGTTCAACGCTTCCTTTTTCGAAATAAATGATTTTTGCGTCTTCTCCGCCCAGTTCGATTGCCACGTCCGTTAAGGGCGCCCTTTCCGAGAGCGCGGCAGAAACGGAAATGACCTCCTGTTCAAAGGGAATATCCAGGACAGACGCAAGAGCAAGGCCGCCGGAACCGGTAATGACCGGATGGACGGTAACGTTTCCCAGTTCCTGAAGGGCATCGTGAATCAACCCCTGCAGCGTGCCGCGGATATCGGCATGGTGACGGCGGTAATCGGAAAAAATCAGGTCGTGGGAAGAGTTCAGAACAGCGATTTTGACGGTCGTGGAACCAATATCAATACCCAGCGTAAAGTCCTGTGAAATCAAATCGGATGCCCTCCTGAAATGCTTTAATCATTGTAGGGGTTTCCCCCTGAAAAATCAAATAAAGAAAATATTAAGAAACATTTTCGACATGTATGTCATTTTTGTTTACAAAAAGTGACAAGAATGATAAAATTAGCAGGCCGTCTCACTTAAAAAGACCGGTTTTCAGCGGATTAACAACGGAAAGGAAGGCGCTTCATGTCGAATCTGGAAAGAAAGTTCGGAAAATACGCAATCCGGAATCTTTCATTGGTTCTGATCGTTTGTTATATGATCGGATATATCCTGCAGTTTATGAATCCCTCCCTGTTGTACTACCTGACCTTAAATCCCTACGAAATCCTTCATGGCCAGGTCTGGCGCCTGTTTACATGGATCCTGATCCCGCCTCCGCAGTCCAGCCTGTTCTTTATCCTGATCATGATGTATTTCTATTATTCGATCGGGACGACGCTGGAGAGAGTCTGGGGGACCTGGGAATACAACGTTTATATTTTTTCCGGAATGTTTTTTACGGTGCTGGGCGCGTTTCTTGCGATGGCGATTATACGCCTTACCAATCCGCAGGCCGGCAGCAGCGCTTACTGGATACTTTCCCTGTATTTCAGCACCTATTATATCAACATGTCGATTTTCCTCGCGTACGCAGCAACGTTTCCGGACGCGCAGGTCCTTCTGATGTTCTTTATCCCGATCCGGGTCAAATGGCTGGGCATCATTTACGGGGTCATTGTCCTGTTTGATATCTTCCAGTATCCGCTTTTCGGGAAAATCGCGGTTATCGCATCGCTTTTCAACTTCATTGTTTTCTGGTTCCGCAGCAGAAACCTGAGGCGGTACAGACCGGATGAAATTCTGCGCAGGCAGCGGTTTAAGAAAGCATATTCAGGGAACAGGCCTGACAGCGAGGGAGCAGGGCCGAAGATGAGGCCGGCCGGAGGAGAAGGCCACAGAAACGGAAAAGTGAAGACAATCCATCGCTGCGCCGTCTGCGGGAGGACCGAACTGGACAATCCGGAACTTGAATTCAGGTATTGTTCAAAGTGCGCCGGCCTCCGTGAATACTGCAGCGACCATCTGTTTACGCATGTACATATTACACAGGAGGGACAATGATCAGGACAGAG
>JAEEGL014088790.1_pt1 | contig 13749 bp, 11 predicted proteins | sample 9134231 | NCBI WGS metagenome assembly JAEEGL01 (sample SAMN16246548, study PRJNA631951) | gut metagenome | biome: gut microbiome; feature: rumen; material: fiber-attached | host: Bos | place: Iran: Karaj | collected 2018-10 | reverse complement strand
TTCCATCAGGGCGTGGAAGGCCGGGATGGAGTGGATGAGGGTCTCCTTCATGTTGGTGAGGGGACCGTGGACCGCGACCCACTCGTCGATGACTCGGCGGGTCTTTTCATCTGCATTTTCGTACTTGAGCTGGGAAATGTAGGGCATATTTGTTCTCCTTTGGTTTATTTGGTAAGCATGCCGGCGTCGATGACGAAGGGATAGCCGGTGACGAAGCGTGCGCGGTCGCTGGCGACGTACCTGAGCGCTTCTGCGACGTCCTCGGATTCGATCCACGGGACGGGCAGGAGCTGGCCGCCGGAGCGGTTTGCGATGGCTTCGGGGGTTTCACCCTCCTGGGCCGCCATGCCTTTGTTCATGTCGGTGTTGACGTCCGTCGGGTGAAGGGTCAGGACGCGGATGTTGTAGGGGGCCAGTTCGATGGCCTGGGAGCGGGCGAGGCCGACCAGGGCGTGCTTGCTGGCGGAATAGTGGGCCAGGCGGCGGCAGCCGCGGAGGCCTGCGATCGAGGAGTTGTAGATGATGACTCCGTGCTTCTGCTCGATCATGTGAGGGATGATGAAGCGGGAGACATTCCAGCTGCCAGTGAGGTTGATGCCGATCATGGCTTCCCATTCAGCGGGGGTGAGCTCCCAGGAGTTCCCGTAGGCGCAGATGCCTGCGTTGGAGAAGAGGACGTCGATGTGGCCGAAGGCCTCGATGGCATGGTCGACGGCGGAACGGACGGCTTCTTCGTCGCGGACGTCGCCGGCACAGATGAGGCAACGGCGGCCGAGCGCTTCGATCTCGTCTTTTAAGCGCTCCAGATCTTCGTTGGAGGAGCGGTTGTAGGCGGGATAGGGGATGGGCTCGCCGAGGTCAAATGCGACGATGTCGGCGCCTTCTCGTGCGAGGGTGAGGGCGGCGACGCGGCCCTGGCCTCTGGCGGCGCCGGTGATGAATACGACTTTGTGGTCAAAATCTCCCATGGACGGATCCTTCTTTCTTGTGTGTGGCGCGCGGGGCGCCTGAGAATAATGTAAGACAAGAAGGGGAGGATGTCAAATGGATTGGCGAAGGGGGCACCATGTCTTTTCTCCTCGCCTGAGACGGCTCGTCAAAAAGCACATGGTGCTTTCGTAGTCTTGCTAGTCTGGGATTCGCCTGCCATATCCCCTGGCTCTGTGATTCGAAGAGGGGAGGGATGGTGGAAGTCATCCATTAATAGCACCATGTCTTTTCTCCTCGCCTGGGGACGGCTCGTCGAAAAGCACATGGTGCTTTCGGCGTCGTGCTAGTCTGGGATTCGCCTAGCCATAGCATGTGAAACGCATCCGGCGTTTCACGTGCTTATGATCAGGTTTTCCGAAGGAAAATCGGCCTGCCGCAAGGCAGGTTTGCGGAACGCTATTTCCTTGCGTTCCGCAAAGTCTACTCCCTGAGTCTAGGAGTCGCGGAGGGGAAAATCATCCATTCATGAGGGAAACAAGCCTGTGTGAGTGGATGGAGCTGTGCCGGGGGCGGGATGGCTGCATTTCCCTGTGGGAGCCTCGGTGGCGTGAAAAAACGCCGGCGACATGCGCCGGCGGGGGATTGCGGATTCATTTTACAGATGGGTGGTCAGGCCGGGGTTTTTCGCACTTTCAGCAGGTGCAGGTAGCTTGCGGCCTCGGCGATGAGGATGATGGCCATGTACCAGGGGTAGAGGCGGAGGGAGGTGGCATTGGCCAGGACGCCGAAGAGGGGCGGCATGATGAGGATTCCGATGTAGGCGGAGGCCATTTGCACGCCGATGATTGCCTGGGAGTGTTCGGCGCCGAAGAGGTCGGGGGTCGAGTGGATGATGCAGGGGTAGACCGGGGCGCAGCCGAGGCCGATGAGGATCAGGCCGATGATGGCGGGGGTCTTGCCGAGGGGCAGCAGGATCAGGAGGAGGGCGGCGGCCTGGATGGCGTAGCCCAGGCGGATCAGCTGGGAGTCGTTGAAGCGCATGGTGAGGAAGCCGTTCAGGAAGCGGCCTGCGGTGATGCCGATGTAGAACATGGAGGCGTAGGAGGCGGCTTCTGCGGCGCCGACGTTCCAGATGCGGACGAGGTAGCTGGCGGCCCAGAGGCCGGCGGTGGCTTCGAGGGCACAGTAGCAGAAGAAGGCGAAGAGGATCTGCTTCGCTCCGGGGATCCGGAGGATCTCGGGGATGGTCAGGGCCTTCGCGGGGGTGCCGTCTGCGGCTGTCGGGGCGACGGGCCGCGCCCAGAGGGGCAGGGAGAGCAGGAGGATCAGGGTGAGGCCGATCTGGATAAGGCTGATGGTGCGGTAGCCCTGGTTCCAGGTGCCGCCGCCGGTCAGGATGTGGCCCATGATGACGGGGCCGGTGGATGCGCCGATGCCCCACATGCAGTGCAGCCAGCTCATGTGGCGGCTGGAGTAGTGGAGGGCGACGTAGTTGTTGAGGGCAGCGTCGATGCTTCCGGCGCCGAGGCCGTAAGGGATGGCGAAGAGCCAGAGCATGAGGAAGCTGTGGCTGACGGAGTAGCCCCAGAGGGCGAGGGCGGTCATCGCGACGCTGATGGCGGTAATGCGGCCGGCGCCGAGGCGGCGGGTCAGGCGGTCGCTTAAGAGAGCGGAGATGATGGTTCCGAGGGAAATGGTCGCGGAGAGAATGCCGGCGTAGGAGAGCTGGGTGTTCAGATCGCGGACCATGGAGGGCCATGCGGATCCGAGCAGGGAGTCGGGAAGGCCGAGGCTGATGAAGGCCAGATAGATGACAATCAGAAGCAGTGTAACCATGAGAAGTCTCCTTTTCGGCGTGAAACTGCATTCAATATAGCAGATGCGGGGGCAAAAAGATAGTGGAAGGGCAGATGTTTTCTTGCTTTAGAGCGGTGCAGTGTGATATCATGACAGGGGTTTCCCAATGATTTGGTACCGTTTATGGAGGAGCGGCCCCGGCGGAGTGAGCGATGGTGCTTCTCACCGGGACGAGAGGTTTCTGGCGATGCGCCGCAGGCCTCCCATGAGCGCAGAGGGGATCGCGGCACTGTGCCGTGCTTCGTAAAGGAGGAAATGAGATGGATAAGATTCGTATGACGACACCGCTTGTTGAGATGGATGGCGATGAGATGACAAGGATTCTCTGGAAATGGATCAAGGAGCAGCTGCTGCTGCCTTATGTGGATCTGAAGACGGAGTATTATGACCTGGGGCTTCCTTACCGGGATGAGACGGATGACCGCGTGACGTTTGAGTCTGCGGAGGCGACGAAGAAGTACGGTGTGGCGGTGAAGTGCGCGACGATCACTCCGAATGCGGGGCGGGTGGAGGAGTATCAGCTCAAGAAGATGTATAAGAGCCCAAACGGGACGATCCGGGCCGCGCTTGACGGCACGGTGTTTCGCAAGCCGATCCTGGTGGACGGGATCGAGCCGGTCGTGACTTCGTGGAAGAAGCCGATCACGCTGGCGAGACATGCCTACGGGGATGTGTATAAGGCGGCGGAGATGCGTGTGCCGGGGCCTGGCAAGGTGGAGCTGGTGTACACGGGCGCGGACGGAAGCGAGATGCGCGAGACGGTGCATGAGTTTGCCGGCGCGGGCGTCGTGCAGGGCATGCATAACCTGGATTCTTCGATCGAGAGTTTCGCGAAGAGCTGTTTTGAGTATGCGCTTTCGACGAAGCAGGACCTGTGGTTTGCGACGAAGGATACGATCTCGAAGAAGTACGATCATCATTTCAAGGATGTCTTCCAGGAGATGTATGACGCGGAGTACAAGGAGAAGTTCGCTGAGGCGGGCATCACGTATTTCTACACGCTGATTGATGACGCGGTGGCGCGGATCATGAAGGCGGAGGGCGGATTTATCTGGGCCTGCAAGAATTATGACGGCGACGTGATGAGTGATATGGTGTCTTCGGCGTTCGGGTCGCTGGCGATGATGACGTCGGTGCTGGTCTCGCCTGCGGGCATGTATGAGTATGAGGCCGCGCACGGGACGGTGCAGAGGCATTATTACCGGTATCTGAAGGGGGAGGAGACTTCCACGAATCCGGTGGCGACGATCTTCGCGTGGACGGGCGCGCTGAGGAAGCGCGGCGAGCTGGACGGGATCGCAGAGCTCTGTGAGTTCGCGGACCAGCTGGAGAAGGCGACGATCGGGACGATTGAGGCCGGCAGGATGACGAAGGATCTGGCGCTGATCACGAAGAAGAAGGATGTGACGGTGCTGAATTCGGAGGATTTCCTCGCGGCGGTCCGGGAGACGCTGGACGGAATCCGCGGGTAAATGTGCGGGCTGCGGCAGGCGCTTCGTGGATGTTGGGATGGATGTAGTTCTACAGCGGTAGAAATATGATATTTAGAGGTTTCTGCGTTGAAGAAGTTATATTTTGCGTGTATTTGCCTGGCGCTGCTGTTCCTGACGGGCTGCGGCGCGCGGGTGGTCTCGGAGACGGAGTTTAATTACGCCGGCGGAGGCACCCGGGATGTGCAGATCTATCTTTCGGATATCGTGAGTTCGGTCTCGGAGGAGGACCTTGCGAAGATCGACGAGATCCTGAAGGCGGCGGTCCCGGAGGGGATGAATTATGCCCGTGAGGTGGAGAAGAACGGGGAGTTTAAGTATCATTTCATGTTCTCCTTCACGGATATCGAAGATTATAACGCGAAGGTCCTTGCATTTACCGGGCGGAGGCATCATGCCACGTGGGCGACGTCGAAGTCGGTGTTCACGAGTGATATCGATTTCTCGGAGAAGGAGTGCAGCTATGAGCTCGCGTCCTGGGTGGTGAAGGCGCTGCAGGAGTCGGAGTACAAGAGGTTTACGACTTTATTTGACAGCAAGACGCCGCAGGAGAGTGTGTTCTACCTGGAGGAGGAAGAGGTCTGGCGCGGGAGCCGGGAGGACCCTGCGTTCCGGATGGAGATGGCTCCGGAGGTCACGCGGATCAGCATGTACACGGATTTTGAGGAGAATGAGGCTCCGGTCCGGCGGCTGGTGCTGGACGCGGAGGCGGACAAGATGCAGCGGCTGGACCTCGCCCGCGCGAAGGAAGAGCTTGGGAAATGGTGCGAGGACATAAACATCGACCGGGCGAACGGCGTGATCACGCTGAAGTTCGGGGATACGGCGGCATTTCGGGCGTTTCTTAAGAAGGCGGACCCGGGCTACGCGGAGGAGCGGCTCTCATATGAGAATGTGGTCTCGCCTTACGCGGTGAACTTCGAGGTGAAGGAAGAATACCGGATGTCGAGGTTCTTCGGGCTCTTTCGGCTGGGGACGGATTATGTGCGGGATTACATCTCGCTGCCGGAGCTGCCGGCGCTTACGGTGGAGCATCTGTCGACCGTGACGAACCCGGACGTGGTCGAAGGGTATGAGTATCAGGGCGCTTATCCGCCGGAGAGCGAGTATGTGCTGCACGCGGCCTCTCACAGGGAGGTGCGGCTGTCGGGCATCGACGTGAGCTATTCATTTGACACGCCGGAGAGCGGCGAGCGGCAGGTGAAGCTGACGTTTGAGAAGAACGGGTGCGCGCTGACGAAGGCGGAGCTTGAGCGGGATCTCGCGGCGAAGGGGCTTGCGGCGCATGCCGCGGACCTGGAGGAGAAGATCACCGCGACTGTGGTCGATAAGATCGGTCCGGGAAATGCGCTGCGTTTTGACGATGTGCGGGATCATAATCCTGCGGTGAAGACGCGGGTGTTCGCGGACCTGGTGGTGCTGACGGACTGCCTTCCGAATACGCCGGAAGGGGTGGTGCCCACGGAGGGCGCGGCCTGTACGGTGCAGGTGAAGATGCTTGCGGCGGCGAAGGCGGGCAGCCTCTCGATCGGTGACCGGGAGTATGCCGCGCAGGAGATGCTCGGCCCGGACGGGGCCGGGACGGTGGAGAGCGTGTGGGACGGCGAAGGGCTGAACCTGGAGATCTACACCAGGGAGAGGTCGGTGGCCTTCCTGACGGTCTGCACGGTGATCCTGCTGATTGCCGCGGTGATCGGGTCGGGGATCGCGATCTATCATTTCCGAAAGGGGCAGGCAGCGGCTGCCGCGAGGGAGAAGGCCGAGCAGGCGAAACCGGCGGAGAAAGTGCCGGAAGATGAGCCGGAGGCCCGAAAAGAAGAGAATCTGTGAACTTCTTGACTTTTCATTTGAGAAGATTTGCGCTATAATGCTGTGCGGGGCGTCTTGCCCCGCATTTTTCTTGAAGGACTGATTTTTATGACTGGAGATATTATCTATCTGATCGGCGGGGATGATTCCCTGCGTGAGAAACTTGATACACATGGTGCGAGGCTCTGCATCATCTCTGTGCCGGACTGGAACCGTGACTTAAGCCCGTGGCCGGCAAAGGCGGTGTTCGGTGATGAGGATTTCGAGGGCGGCGCGGATAATTTCCTGCGCACGATGCGAAGCGAGGTGCTGCCGGCGTTTGAGACGGGGTGGTGCGAGGCTGTGATGAACCGGTATGTGGTCGGCTATTCGCTGGCCGGGCTGTTCGCACTGTATGCGCTGCACCATTCGAAGAGATTTACCGGGGCGGCGGCCGTGTCGGGCTCGTACTGGTTCGACGGATTCACGGAGTATGTGGAGAAGACGCCGTTTCGCGGGACGCCGAAGAAGATCTACCTCTCGCTGGGCGACCAGGAGGCGAAGACGCGCAACGAGCGGATGGCGCAGGTGGAGGCCGCGGGGGAGAAACTCTGCGAGATCTACCGTGCCCGGGGCGTGGATACCTGCTGGGAGCTGAATCCGGGGAACCATTTCGCGGATGAGGCGGGGCGGATCCAGAAGGCGATTGACTGGCTGTGTGCCGGGGAGTGAGAATATGAGACTTGCGGGAAAGACGGATGTGCTGCTTTCCTGGTACCATGAGCAGGCGCGGAGTCTTCCCTGGAGGGAGGACCCCACGCCTTATCATATCTGGGTGTCGGAGATTATGCTGCAGCAGACGCGGATCGAGGCGGTGCGGGGGTATTACCGGAGGTTTCTGGATAAGCTGCCGGATATCCGGGCGCTTGCCGGGGCGGATGAGGAGACGTACCTGAAGCTCTGGGAGGGCCTCGGCTATTATCACCGTGTCCGGAATATGCACAAGGCCGCGGTGCAGATCGAAGAGCGCTTCGGCGGGGAGATGCCCGGGACGTATGAGGAGCTTCTCACGATTCCGGGGATCGGGCCCTATACGGCTGCGGCGATCGCTTCGATCGGCTTCGGGGAGTGCGTGCCCTGTGTGGACGGGAATGTCCTGCGGGTGACGAAGCGGCTCGCAGGAAGCATGGAGGACATCTCGAAGGAGTCGGTGAAGCGGCGGACCTGGGAGGAGCTTCGGACATTGATGGAGGAGGAGCTTCCGGACGGGGCTGCCGGGGATTTCAACCAGGCGCTGATGGAGCTGGGCGAGGTGGTCTGCGTGCCGAACGGGGCCCCTCACTGTGAGGTGTGCCCGCTCTCTTCGTGCTGTGCGGTGTGCCGGGAGGGAAACTGGGCGCAGATCCCTTATAAGGCGCCGAAGAAGGCCCGAAGGATCGAGGAGCGCACGGTGTTCGTGTTAAAATGCGGCAGGCGCGCGGCGCTTCGGAAACGGCCGGATCAGGGGCTCCTTGCGGGGCTCTGGGAGCTGCCGGCGGCGGAAGGGCATCTCGCGGAAGAGGAGGCGGTCTTCTGGCTTCGTGAGCGGGGACTGTTCCCGGAGGAGGTCCGGATGCTTCCGGACGCGAAGCATATCTTCTCGCACGTGGAATGGCGGATGCGCGCCTACGAGGCGAGGTTCTCCGAGACTGCGGGGCCTGAGGAGCTCCTGTGGACGACGAAGGAAGAGCGGGAGGGCGGCTACGCGCTCGCCTCGGCATTTGACGCGTTCCGGGAGAGCTTGGACCGGTAAATGAATGACAGAATGAAGAAAAGATGCATGATCATGAATGCGGGCGGCGCGGCAGAAGTCTGACGGGCCGCTTTTTTTGTGCTTTCGGAAGAGAAAACGGGAATTTCGTTTGCATAAAAATACATCAGTGAACTTGACGCGAGAAAGGTTTGATGTTATCTTTTCAGTTATAGCGTCTCCGTTATATGGAATAATGTATTTCCTACAGCGACAAATGGGGAAAGCGAGACGCTTCAGCGGATATTCCGGCGCAGAATCCCCGGGTTTCGGGAGCGGCCGGAAGGGAAAGGAGAATCTATGGGCAGAGTGTATAATTTTTCTGCGGGACCTGCGGTACTTCCGGAGGAAGTGTTAAGGGAAGCGGCAGCCGAGATGCTGGATTACCAGGGCTGCGGCATGTCGGTGATGGAGATGAGCCATCGCTCGGCGGTGTTCCAGAAGATCATTGACGATGCGGAGAAGGACCTGCGGGAGCTGATGAATATCCCGGATAATTATAAGGTGCTTTTCCTGCAGGGAGGAGCGCATCTGGTCTTCTCGATGGTTCCGATGAACCTCATGAAGAACGGTGTGGCGGATGATATCATCACCGGCCAGTGGGCGAAGAAGGCGCACGCCGAGGCGAAGCGCTACGGACAGGCGAACGCGGTAGCTTCTTCTGCAGACCGGACGTTCAGCTATATTCCGGACTGCTCGGATCTTCCGATCGACGAGAACGCGGATTATGTCTATATCTGCGAGAACAATACCATCTACGGAACGAAGTATCATGAGCTGCCCAACACCAAGGGCAAGACCCTGGTGGCGGATGTCTCCTCCTGCTTCTTATCGGAGCCGGTGGATGTGTCCAAGTACGGGATCATCTACGGCGGTGTCCAGAAGAACATCGGACCGGCGGGCGTGGTCATCGTGATCATCCGCGAGGACCTGATCCCCGAGGAGCCGGCGGTGGAGAACACCCCTACGATGCTGCGCTTTAAGACGCATGCGGACGCGGGCTCCCTCTACAACACGCCTCCCTGCTACGGAATCTATATCTGCGGCAAGGTCTTCAAGTGGCTCAAGAAGCAGGGCGGACTTGAGGCGATGAAGAAGAAGAACGAAGAGAAGGCGAAGATTCTCTACGATTATCTGGACGAGAGCAAGCTCTTTAAGGGAACCGTGGACAAGAAGGACCGCTCCCTGATGAACGTTCCGTTTGTCACCGGTGACGCGGAGCTCGACAAGAAGTTCGTGAAGGAGGCGGAGGCCGCCGGATTCGTGAACTTAAAGGGTCATCGGACCGTCGGCGGCATGCGCGCGAGCATCTACAACGCGATGCCGAAGGAAGGCGTGGAGAAACTGGTGGCGTTCATGAAGAAGTTTGAGCAGGAGCAGCTGGAGAAATAAAGGGACGCCTTCGGGCGGACCCGGCATAAGGGGGGAATCAAAATGTATCATATTCATTGTCTGAATAAGATTTCGCAGGTAGGACTGGAGCATCTGACCGGGGCTTATGCCCTGACGGATGAGATTGAGTCGGCGGACGGCATCCTGGTGCGCAGCGCGCAGATGCATGAGATGGATTTCGGCAAGCGTGTCGCGGCCATCGCGAGAGCCGGCGCGGGCGTCAACAATATCCCGCTGGACCGCTGCGCGGAAGAGGGCATCGTGGTCTTCAATACGCCTGGCGCGAACGCGAACGGTGTCAAGGAAGCGGTGCTGGCAGGCCTGTTCTTATCGTCCCGTGACTACTTCGGCGGCGCGACCTGGGTGCAGACCGAGCGCGAGGATCCGAACGTGGCCAAGGTCGTGGAGAAGAAGAAATCTGCCTTCGCGGGCTGCGAGATCAAGGGCAAGAAGCTCGGCGTCATCGGCCTGGGCGCGATCGGCGTCCTGGTGGCCAATGACGCGGTGAAGCTCGGCATGAAGGTTTATGGCTGCGATCCTTACCTGTCCTTGGAGCGGGCATGGCAGATCTCTCACAACGTGAACCTGGTCAAATCCAACGAGGAGATCTACCGCGACTGCGACTATATCACGATCCATGTGCCGGCGCTTCCCAGCACCAAGGGTATGATCGGACGTGACCAGCTGGCCATGATGAAGGACGGCGTGGTGGTCTTAAACTTCGCGAGAGACGTCCTGGTGGACGATGACGCGATGGCCGAAGCGTTGGCCTGCGGCAAGGTCAAGAAGTATGTGACCGATTTCCCGAACCCGAAGTCCGTGGCGATGGACAACTGTCTGGCGATCCCGCATCTGGGCGCTTCCACCGAGGAATCGGAGGAGAACTGCGCGGAGATGGCGGTCAAGGAGCTCAGAGAGTACCTGGAGAACGGCAACATCCTGAATTCCGTGAACTATCCGGACTGCCAGGCCGGCATCAGCGTGACGGGCGCCCGCATCGCGGTGCTGCACCGGAACGTGCCGAACGTGATCTCGGGCCTCACGACGGTGCTCGGATCATTTGACATCAACATCGAGCATATGACGAACACGAGCCGCGGCAATTACGCGTACTCGCTCTTTGACTACGTCCCGAACCCCGCGGTTTCGGCGGAGGAGCTCAAGGAGAAGATGGAAGCGCTCGACAACGTGCTTCGTGTGCGCATCATCTGAGAAGAAATGCAGGAATGCCCATCCCTTCGGGGATGGGCGTCTTACTATGAGGGGGAACAAGGATATGAAGCTTAATGAGAATTACCGGAACCTGAAGCAGAATTATCTGTTCGCGGAGACCGCCCACCGGACGGCGGCTTATATCGAGGCGCACCCGGACCAGAGCGTGATCCGCCTGGGAATCGGCGACGTGACGCTGCCGCTGGCACAGAGTGTCGTGCGCGCGATGCAGGAAGCGGCCGCGGAGATGGGCGACGCGGCGACGTTTCGCGGCTACGGCCCGGAGCAGGGCTACGGCTTCCTGAGAGAGGCGATCCGGGATTATTACGCGACGCGCGGGATCCGGATCGATGCGGATGAGGTGTTCATCACGGACGGTGCGAAGTCCGATACCGGCAATATCACCGATCTCTTCGCGAAGGACAATGTGATCCTGGTGCCGGACCCGGTCTATCCGGTCTATGTGGATACGAACACGATGGACGGCCGGCAGATCATCTACGCGGACGCTTCGAAGGAGAACGGCTTCCTTCCGATGCCCGACCCGCAGGTGAAGGCGGATATCATCTATATCTGCTCGCCGAACAACCCGACGGGCGCGGCCTACACGAAGGAGCAGCTGGAGGCCTGGGTGGCGTATGCCAGGGAGAATCACGCGCTGCTGCTCTTTGACGCGGCTTATGAGTGCTTCGTCGAGGAGGGCAAGGCGGCCAGGAGCATCTTCGAGGTGGAGGGTGCGAGAGAGTGCGCGATCGAGTTCTGCTCGCTCTCCAAGACGGCCGGATTCACCGGCACGCGCTGCGGCTATACGATCGTGCCGAAGGAACTCTGCTTCGCGGGCGCGGACGGGGAAATGCTCTCGGTGCGGCAGATGTGGCTTCGCCGGCAGACCACGAAGTTCAACGGAGTCTCTTACATCATCCAGAGGGGCGCGGCCGCAGTCTTCACCGAAGAGGGCATGGCGGAGTGCCGCAGGAACATCGAGTACTACAAGGAGAATGCGAAGGTGATCGCCGGGACATTTGACCGGCTGGGCATCTCGTATTTCGGCGGGATTCATTCGCCTTACATCTGGTTCGAGTGCCCGTTCGGCATGGAGTCCTGGGAGTTCTTCGACTATATGCTGGAGAAGATCCAGGTCGTCGGCACGCCGGGCGCGGGCTTTGGCGCGAACGGGACGCATTATTTCCGGCTGACGTCGTTCGGAAGCCGGGAGAATACCGTGGCGGCCATGGCGCGGTTTGAGAAAATGATGGCGGAGAAGAGATAAAGGTAGAAAACATGACACAGACGATCATTGAATGGTTAAATGAAAAGGGCCGGGATGTCCTGCAGTTTTTGTGGCTGGTGGTGCTGGCCCTCCTGCTGATCTGGATCGGTCGGATGGTGATCAAGCTGATCTCCAAGGGGCTGAAGAAGATATTCGCCCGCTCGAAGATGGAGCCGGGTGTCGCGGGATTCCTGCTGCGTCTCTGCCAGGTGGCGATGTATCTGCTGCTTGCCATGGGCGTGACGGACGTTGTGGGAATCGGCGCGAGTTCGGTGATTGCGGTGGTCGGCTCGGCAGGCGTGGCGATCGGCCTCGCCCTGCAGGGAAGCCTCTCCAACCTCGCGGGCGGGGTTCTGCTGCTTGCGACACAGCCGTTTCTGTCCGGGGATTTTATCATCAGCGGAGGGGAGAGCGGTACGGTCTCGAAGATTGATCTGTTCTACACGACGCTTCTGACGCCGGACGGGCGCCAGGTGGTGATCCCGAACGGGACGCTCGCGGGATCTGTGATCCAGAATGTGAGCAAGATGTCGGAGCGGCGGATTGATCTGATGATTTCGGTGGCATACGAGGCGGATACCGAGGAGGTGAAGCGCGTGCTTACCGAAACGGCCGGGAAGGATCCGGCGGTTCTTCGCGACAAAGAGATCCTGGCTTACGTGAACAGTCTCGGGGAGAGCGGCGTCGAGATGGGCCTTCGCTTCTGGGTGAAGCGCGAGGACTTCTGGACGGCCACCGTGCGCATGCGGGAGGCGGTCAAGGCCACGATCTGCGCCGCGGGGATCGAGATCCCTTACAACAAGCTGGATGTCACGGTCAAATCTGCGGATGTGCCGAAGGAAACGACGAGTTCAGCACGGAATGCTTAAGATTCTAAAGTTGACAACGGCGCCTTGCGGTGATATCGTTGAATCCGAATTAAGAAAATATTGCTGATCAAGCTGCACAGGGGTGCTCTCAGATTCCTGAGGGCACCTTGTCATTTACAGGACGCGCCTTCGGGCGCGGTGCGGCGGGGAAAGGCATCGCAGGCGAGGCTTCGCGTGCGGCTGCCGGAATGGAGATATGATGACTGGTATTACCGATATTTTTGGCAAGAATGTATTCAACGACGATGTGATGCGGGAGCGCCTTCCGAAGGAAGCCTACGACGAGCTCCAGGACGTCATCAAGAACGGGGCGGCACTGGACTCCCAGACTGCGGATATCATCGCCGGAGCCATGAAGGATTGGGCGATCGAGCGGGGCGCTACGCATTTTACGCATTGGTTCCAGCCGATGACCGGCATCACCGCGGAGAAGCACGATTCATTTATCTCCCCGATTCCGGGCGGCAAGGTGATGATGGAGTTCTCAGGCAAGGAGCTGATCAAGGGCGAGTCGGATGCTTCGAGCTTCCCGAGCGGCGGCCTGCGGGCGACCTTCGAGGCCAGAGGCTATACGGCCTGGGACTGCACGTCTCCGGCGTTCCTGAAGGAAGACGCGACGGGCGTGATTCTGTGCATCCCTACGGCATTCTGCGCGTACACGGGAGAGGCGCTGGATAAGAAGACGCCCCTGCTGCGTTCCCTGGAGGCCATTGACCGCGAGGCGACGAGACTGATGCATCTGTTCGGCTACGAGGACGTGCACAGCGTGTCCTGTTCGGTCGGGCCGGAGCAGGAGTATTTCCTGATCGATCATGAGAAATACATGCAGAGAGAGGACCTGATGCTGACCGGGCGGACGCTCTTCGGCGCGCCGGCCCCGAAGGGCCAGGAGCTGGATGATCATTACTTCGGCACGATCAAGGAGCGGATCGGCTCGTTCATGAGGGAGCTCAACGAGGAGCTGTGGAAGCTGGGCATCCTGGCGAAGACGCAGCACAATGAGGTGGCTCCCGGCCAGCACGAGCTGGCGCCGATCTATTCGACGGCCAACATCTCCACCGACCACAACCAGCTGGTGATGGAGACGATGAAGAAGGTGGCGAACCGCCACGGGCTCAACTGCCTGCTGCACGAGAAGCCTTTTGCGGGCGT
>JAEEGL016963246.1_pt1 | contig 13750 bp, 9 predicted proteins | sample 9134231 | NCBI WGS metagenome assembly JAEEGL01 (sample SAMN16246548, study PRJNA631951) | gut metagenome | biome: gut microbiome; feature: rumen; material: fiber-attached | host: Bos | place: Iran: Karaj | collected 2018-10 | reverse complement strand
GTAAGCCCGTTGGAAGAATCTGTCGAGACCGAGGTGTCCGAGCTATCTCTCGCAGAAAGAACAGGCGTGCCGGACGGAACGGATTTCGACGGATGGAATTTCAATGCTCTGGTTTACAATAACGCCAACTGGGGCTGGGATGAAATCGTGTACGAGGAACTGACTGGAGAGACACTGAATGACGCATATTATAATCGCAATCTTCAAGTTGAAGGACTTCTGAATATTACGATCAGCCAGACAGCAAGAGATGCTGGTACTCTTCCGAGCGCGTTCAAAAGCAGCGTGACTGCAGGAGACAATGCATATGCGGCAGGATGGCTCAGGCAGAAGGAAGCAGCTTCCTGCGCGATGTCGAATCTGTGTTTGGACCTGAATACCCTTGCCCCTGTAAATTTGTCGCATCCGTGGTGGGACTATCATTCCATCGAGGATACAACCATGGGTGGAAAAAACTATCTTGTTGCAACGGATATCTCCATAGCTGACAAGGATGCGATTTGGGTCATCTATTTTGACAAGCAGAATCTGGAGGATACAGGGCTTGAATCTCCTTACGATCTCGTGGACAGCGGCGCATGGACTCAGGACAAGATGAAGGAAATGATGGACGCTGCCGCCATGGATGTTGATGGCGATGGGAAAATGGGAAAGAAAGACCGCTGGGGCCTTCTAACGCATTCGGAGAACTTTGCCGCGTCATGGCTTGCGGCTGGGGAAAAAATCGTCAGCATCAATTCTGAGGGACTTCCCGAAGCCACTTACGAGAATGAACGCTTCTACGATGTATGGGACAAGACACTAAAACTGATGAATGCGGATAGTTGCTATTACAAGGACATCGGGTATATCTCTTCTGGTCTAAGGGATGGTAATACATTGTTTGCCACGGAAGTGATCGCGTTTCTTCGTGTTTACCGTGTGAACGAACGGGATTTCGGCGTAATCCCAATGCCGAAATATGATGAAAGCCAAAAAGAATTCCACACCTACGTAGCGGAAGGGACCGGATTGATGATCGTGCCGAAGACTACGGACGATACGGACCGTCTGGGCAAGGTGCTAGAAATACTCGGGGCGACCGGACAGGATTCCATCCTTCCTGCTTACTATGAAGTTTGTGTCAAAACCAGAGATTCCCGTGATGAGGAGAGCGGAAGGATGCTGGACATTTGCTTCAGTACACGATGCTATGACCTCGGACTGATGTTCAACTGGGGCAGCGTGGTTTCGACTCTGAAGGACAACGCACCGGAAAACCTGTCGAAAGCCTTCGCATCCACACGGAAGGGTTTCAAGAAGAACATGGCGAAAGCCTTTGAGAATTTGGGAATCGATACAGGGGAATAAAGAGAGGTGTGTTGGCATGTACAAACTTACAATTCATGGAGATGACGTGATTGCACGGGTCGAACCCGAGATCTACGGGCACTTCACCGAGCACATTGGCGGCGTGTTTTACGACGGGATCTGGGTTGGCGAGGATTCGAAGATCCCGAACATCCGCGGGCTCCGTCTCGATCTGATCGAAAAGATGCGGCAGATCCACGCCCCTGTGATCCGCTGGCCGGGCGGGTGCTTTGCGGAAGCTTATGACTGGCGAGACGGCATCGGCCCCCGCGAAAACCGCCCCACCCGCATTAACTGGTGGCGCAACTGGGACGGACGCTACGAGCCAAATTCCGTTGGGACCCATGAATTTGTCGACTTCTGCCGCCTCGTCGGAGCGGAGCCCTACATCGCCGCGAACATCACCTCCCTCCCCCCCCTCGCCATCCGCGACTGGATGGACTACTGCAATTCCCCCGCCGGTACCACCACCCTCGCCCGTGAACGAGAGAAGAACGGCGCTCGGGAGCCCTTCGGCGTCAAATACTGGGGCGTCGGCAACGAGACATGGGGCGGCGGCGGCAACATGACCGGCGAGATGTACGCCCACGAATACCGCAAATACGCCGTTGTGATGGAGAACGCCGACCGGAAGGCACAGCTGATCTGCTCCGGGGCCGATCACGACGACTGGCGCTGGGCGAACGACGTGCTCCGGGTTCTCGAACCGTCCTATAAGATCATGAGCGGGCTGTCCCTGCACTTCTACTGCGGAGCGGCGGGCGATCCCCTCGCGTTCACCGAGGAGGAGTGGTACCGTCAGCTGAGGCAGGCTCTGGACCTCGAACGGGCCATCGAGCGCAACTGGGGATTCGTCGTCGGTTACGGCATGGAAAAGCGCGCGCGGCTGGTGGTGGACGAATGGGGCTGCTGGCATCCGGGCGGATCAGGTCCCTCCCCGCGCATGAAGGAATACGGCATCGAGCCCGCGCCAAACAACCCGGAGGGCGTCGGGAACCTCTTCGAACAGCAGTCCACCATGCGGGACGCGATGGTTGCCGCGGCGACGCTGAACCTCTTCCAGAACCACGCCGAAAAGGTGAAGATGGCGACGGTGGCACAGCTGGTGAACAACCTTCACTGCCTCTTCCTTGCAGGCGGAGAGCACTTTATCACCACCCCGACATATCACGTCTTCGACATGATGAAGGACCACATGGGCGGCGACGCTCTGCGGGTCTCCGGGACGAAGGGAGAGATCGCGAGGGAGAAGTATAAGATCCCTGGAATTTCCTGTAGTGCTTCTGTTAAGGATGGGAAGCTGACCATAACGCTGGCTAACCTGAGCGTGACAGAAAGCGCTGAGGTCCAACTGGCTCTCTCCGAGCTGAATGCAGGGGGAGAAGCAGAATACACGATCCTCACAGCAGGCGATCCACACGATCACAATTCCTACGAAGAACCAGATAAGGTTACACTGAAACGGGATAAGGGAGCTTATGACGGTTTCGTAACTGTACCTCCGTTTTCAGTGATGACGGTGAGAGTTCGAATTTGAGCAACAATGGCTGTGTTGGGGTTACGAGATCGAGTTTCGTATGCTCAATGGGGCATCTTCAGAAAAGGAGATGCTCTTTTTTGTCCCCGGCGCGAGGTGTACCGTTGTAAAAAAACAATAAACAATGGCAGAAAAACAATCGGCCGGATGTAACGGGGAGCAAATATAACGACAGATACGGGAGGTACAGCGTTTAATCGAAGAAGGGATTGTCCTGCCGAGAGTTTCGTGGTATAATAGAAGGGCAGGAAACTTTGGACTGCTCAGAGAGAGGGAAAAGCATGATAAGGGGGTTGTCGTGGAAATCATCAGCGGAGAATTTGTAATGCGTGGATGCGATCGTTCAGAAGCGTTCTGTTCAATAGAAGATGCTGTTTCGCTGATCCATCAGATTGGTTTTCTTCCCCTGTTTTCGAACGAAATATCCGGATTCTCTGTGGAGGAGCATGTTCCGGCAGATGTTTGGTGGACAGGTGACAGCCATACTGATCCTTGGGAGTGGCGAATGATTCTGGCTGAAGACCAATCCATCGCATATGGGAAATTCTTTAGCCGTGCCGCCGGATTCGTCAGTAAAGACTTTTTCCCGCTTTTTGCGAACTACCGCCGTAACGGATATGATTTCGATTCCTTGTTCGATGATGGACTGGCAAGCTATCGAAGCAAAAAGATCATGGACGTGTTTGGCAAGGAGCCGGAGCTATTGACGTATCAGCTTAAAGAACGCGCTGGGTTTGGTAAAAAAGCAGACGACGGGCAGACTGCGGAGAAGAATTTCGAAGGATGCCTGACCGACCTCCAGATGCAGACGTACTTGATCATTTCGGGATTTCATCAGAAGAAAAATAAGAAGGGCTTACCCTACGGCTGGCATATCGCAGCCATTGAACCTCCCGAAGTCAAGTGGGGGCGGGATTTTGTCGTCTCATCCTATACTGAGGATCCGGAACAAAGCTGGGAAAAGATCGTCAACAGGGTGAAAGAATACTATTCAACCGCTACGGATGAACAGATTCGAAAAGTGCTGGGGATCAAATATCCAGGGGCTGAAAGGCCCACCGCGACCACTGAAAAGATCGAGAAAAAGCCGTCTGAAAAAAAGCCCGCACTTCTGTGGCCGGAAAACCTTATGCAGGCCTTGGTTGCGGAAACAACAAATGCAGAGAAAGAGGGAAATAAACCTGAGTCCGTCATGGAGCTTTCAGAGCATTTGAACGACGACCAACTAGAGGGGGTGAGATTTGCAATCAGCACACTTCTTGAAAGAGAACAGACCGTCATTCATCTCAGGTTTGAGGAACAGCGGAGATTTAGGGAAGTGGGCGAGGCGCTTGATATATCCGCATCACGGGCACAGCAGATATGTGCAAAAGCCCTTCGGAAACTGCGACATCCGAGCAGGTTCAGATTCATACAGTATGGTTATCAAGGCGTCCTGAGCGAGAAATCGAAATCCAACGGCAGAGATGACCCCATAAGACGTGTGGATTATGAACACAGCAGGGATTTGAATGACATTTCGGTTTTTGCCTGTGATCTGACAGAGAGAGTTGCATCCTGTCTTTCAAGAGCGGGGATACAAACTCTGGGGGAACTTGTCGGTGATTTGGAGAAGAGTCCTAAAATACTAAACAAGGTTCATAATCTGGGTACGATATGTCTCATTGAAGTAATTGAAAAACTGGAAGAATATGGCGTAGATTGCACACGATTCAGAATAATGTTCGATTTCAATGAGAAATATGCCGTGCGCATAGAGGAACTTGATCCAACAGTCCGGCTTTTCAGCATACTCAAACGTGCTGGACTGGATACGGTTGAAAAGATCAGGTGGAAGATCCTTAGGAATCCCGAGGATATCCTAAAACTTAGAAACATGGGGAGTAAGTCCGTTTTGGAGTTAACAAGGATCCTTGAGAGAGTGGGGGTCGACTGTACGCCGTTGTGGAAAGCGCTACAAGATCGCCGCAAAGCGCGAGTAAAAAAGACTTCCATTCAGAATTGACAGAAGCTGATGCGATGCCCATTTTCCGGGCATAACACAGCTAACGAAAGGATAAACATCATGCAAATCGATCTGAAAAGAATCCCCTTCTCCGTCCCGGGGACATACTTCTCCGTGAATGAATTCGACCGGACAGTCTGGTCCTGGGTGGAACCGGGACTGGCTCTGCGGTCAAACCGATCACATGAAGGGGATTCCGGCGGCGTGATCGGATATCTCTGTCTGCTGGACAAGGCGCAGAAGAGGATCCCCTATGACGCTTATGCTGTGCCGGGAGAGCTTACCCTCGTCTCCGATCAGGCGGAGGGAATTGTCCGCTTCACCTTCGACGATAAAGGCGCGGTTCGAATCTCGGGACGGGGACTCGGCTTGTCATTGACCTCCGCACCGAGGCGCTTTTCGGAAGTTCTCCGGTATTCAAACCGGGGCTGGTACGGATCAGCGGGGGCTCTCGACTGTAGATACCTCTTCACCGAAGCGTCAGGGCAGATCGAATGCGTCAGAAGTGAAAGTGGTATCACGATCCGCTTTTCCGGTGAATCATGGGAAGCGCGGATCTCGGAATATCGGGGAGCAGTCGGACCGGAAGAAACTGAACTCAGTGATCTCGACACGCTTGTCGAGCGGAATGCGGCGGCATTCCGCGATTATTCCGTCACCGTTGTTCGTGGAATCCCCGAACAATACCGAAAGGCAGCGGAACTCGCGGCCTACGTGAACTGGTCTTCGGCAGTCGGACCGTGCGGAAATTACCGGGACCGCGTATTGCTCATGAGTAAAAACTGGATGAACTCCGTGTGGGCGTGGGACTGCGCGTTCAACGCTGTCGAGCTTACACATTACGATCCCGACTCCGCGTGGGCGAACCTCGTCTGCCCGTTTCTCTATCAGGGAGAAAGCGGCCTTCTGCCCGATACCGTGAGCGATCACGCGATCACGTACAGCTACACCAAGCCCCCGATCCACGGCTGGGCGCTCCGCCGGCTCCGGGAAGCGGGCGTTCTGACAGGGAAACGGCTTGGAGAAGCGTATCGGATGCTCACGCATCTGGTCGAAGGATGGCTCCGGACGATGGATTGGGACGGGGACGGCATATGCCAGTATCTCCACGGAAACGATTCCGGCTGGGACAACTGCTCGGCAATCGGATGGGGACGGGCGGTCGAAGCGCCGGATCTGTCTGCGTATCTCGTTGTCTGCATGGACGAACTTGCAGACGAAGCGGACGGATTGGGCCTGAAAACTGAATCCGAAAACTGGAGAAACCGGTCGGATGCCTTGTTGTCTGCTTTCCTTGCCCATTCGTGGGATGGCGAACGGTTCCGTGTCCCTGAAAACGGAACGCACCGGGAGATCGAAAACACGGACAGCCTCCTGCCTTTCCTGCCACTGGTTCTCGGAAACCGTCTTCCCCAAGAAATATACAGCAAGCTTGTGGCCGGACTGTCGGACGAAAACCGTTTCCTCACGCCTCACGGACTAGCGACGGAGAGCGTGAAGAGTCCGTACTACAAGCCGGACGGTTACTGGCTGGGGCCGATCTGGGCTCCGCCGACGATGCTGATTGCGGACGGATTGCGGCGGGGCGGAGAAGCTGAACTCGCAGAGGAGATCGCACGGCGGTTTTGCGATACCTGCACCATGTCGGGTTTTGCCGAAAACTTTAACGCTGTGACAGGCGCTCCACTGCGCGATCCGGCGTATACCTGGACCTCCAGCGTGTTCCTTACGCTGGCGAGAGAGTATCTGGCAGACAGATAGCAGGCTGAAGAAGCGGTCCCTGTCACGCAAGCGTTCCCTCGCGATGAGGGAGTTCGCTCTTGGGATGGAATCCCTTACCCGCTTTGTGAACAAGGAACCGCTTTACAGGGTACATGAGTGCGTTTTCGGTGTACTTGCCTTTGAAAGCGAGCCGGTGGATCCGAGACTGTAAGTACAAGGAGCGACCGTATATGACAAAAGAACTGATATGCCATGCAAACTACGCCAAGGGTATGTGCATCTACGATGTGGAAAGGGAAGAATACGACGATCATATCGATGTCCTGCTCTATAAGGTCGCCAAACGAAAGAAGACTCTTCAGGGACACAGTCCCCAGACAAAAACCTTGGCCAGTAAGATTGAATATAAAAATGTGGGAAGGGAATACAAGCATCAGTTCTTAAGTTGGTACAACCTCTTTTTCTGCAGCAAGTGCTATGCTCCCATAACCGATAACGCCTACATGGAAACAGCCGTCCAGCGTGGAATGAAAACCGCCGCTACCGTCTTGCACCTTTCAACAACGACCAGGAAAGGACAACGCTTCAAGCGTCACCTGCCGGAATCCTGTGGCTTTGTGATTTACGGAGAAACGGGCTTCTTCGTGTACAATAAGGGGACGCTGAGGGATTTCTTTGATATGGAAGAGGTTATGCAGATCTACGCAAGTCATGGCATTGACGACTTGGATTGGAAGGAGATATTTGCGCTTTCCAAGATTGACTTGGCGGATTACGGCAACTACATGACTTCTCCGTTCAGTCTTCATAGTCCGGTTGAAAGAGAATACTTTGTTCTGGACGGGTTGTTGCTCGGCTATCCTGTCGAGAGTACGGTAGCCCTGCTGAAGAAGGACGTGTATAGATATGATAGAGACGAGGAATAAAGAAAACCCACAGCGAAAAGCTGTGGGCTTCGGATATGAACTAACTCGGATCACTGCTATTGGCCATTTAAGATATATAGCTCTTCAGCCATCCGGGCATATTGGGGTCATCAATATCCCAGGATTCCTGGAGGCTTTCTTCTGTTTCCCAATTGCTTTCGTCGCCGTCGAATATTTTGTAGCGGTGACATCTATATTGGTATATCTGACTGTGGTTCCCAAAAACGTGATGGATCTTATGGGGCAGAGGTTCATCTGCCGGAGGGCCGTATAGGGGTATTGGCCGCCAGAAAAGTCAACTGGGAATTTGTTGAATATGCGGTGAAGGACTGAAATGCCCAAACCAGTCCTTGGATGGGATGAAAAGATTTGTCATTTTTGTCCCCTGGCTTGTCAAAAATGAAGATTTTCTCACCGCTAAATTGACTGTTGATTCCGGCTGTGATAAGATCATTGTGGAGTACAGTTGGGTTGTTTCACAGCCTTTGGGAAAAAGACAGCCGGAAAACGGCAGAAAGGGAATCTCAAAATGAAGACGGCGCTGTTTCTGAAAAGAGCGGTCCTGTTTCTCCTGGCCGGATGCATGATCGCGTCGCTCGGTTCCTGTGCAAAGGAAAAAGAATCCGCCCCGGGTCCGGAGACGGAAGAAAACGGTTCCTCCCCCGGGCAGGCTGAGGAAGAACCCGCGGAAACGGAGGCAAAGCCGAATATCACGGACGAAAAATTCGGCGGCATCGACTTTAACATTGCCTATATGACCGGCGGCTCGTACGGAATGGGGAACGAGGTCGATTACGACTACGAGGAGTCCGAATCGACCATGGTGAGTTCCGCAGTATATGAACGGAACCTTCTGACAGAAGACAGGCTCGATATCAAAATCAACGGCACCTTCATCGAGCCCACAACAGCCGATGCTTTCAACAACGAGATCATGGCCCTCGTAAAGGCGGGGGACAGCACCTATGACGCGATCTGTAACTATCTGCGCTACAATTATCATCTCGTATTGCAGGACGGACTGATCAATATCAAGGACGTTGACAGCTTTTGTCTGGAAAATACCTGGTGGGATCAGAACGTAAACGAAGCGTTCAGCTTCAGTGAAAAACAGTTTTTCGCGACGGGCGACATCTGTTTTGACGATGACTGTACGACCCAGATCATGCTTTTCAACAAGAAGCTTCATACGGATAACGGCATCGAATCGCCCTATGAAAGCGTAAAGAAGGGTACCTGGACGCTCGATACCCTCGTCAAAAATATGGAAGCAGGGTACAAGGATCTGAACGGCGATGGCGTCATGGACAAGAATGACTCTTACGGCTTGAGCGCGGGCGTGGGTACTTTTCCGGAATTTATGATTTACTGCAATGCGCCGTTTACCGTGATCAATGAGGAAGGCTACCCGGAGTTTGCCTATACGAACAACTCCGAAAAGCTGATCAACACATTTGATGCAATATTCAATAAGCTGATTGTGAATCCCGGTTGCGTCGTTACAGAATATGATCTGGGGGCCGACTATGCTGGCGCAAGAAATATGTTCGCCAACAATCAGTTCCTGTACTGTTTCCAGGCGATCGGCAGCTTGCAGAGTCTGCGGAACGATATGGAGAGCGATTTCGGCGTCGTCCCCGGTCCCAAGCTGGACGAACAGCAGGAAAAGCATTACGCCAACGGCTCTATGTGGGCTTCCACGTATGCTTTGCCTGTCTCAACAGAGAATCCCGAACGCGCCGGCTCGATCCTGAACGCGATGGCATATTTCTCCGTTGATACCATTCAGAAAAAAGTTATTGAGACCGTGGTCCTTAACCGCAATCTCCGTGACGAGGAAAGCGAACAGATGGTGAGAATGGTGATCGAGAACAAGCTTTATGACCGGGCGTTCACACTGGATATGGGCGGAATCTTCAGTACGATTTATAATATTGTATCAACAGAAACGATGACCTTCGCTTCCGATATGGAAAAGATCCAAAAAGTGTTTGAAAGGGACGTTAAAAAGCTGATCAAAGCCTATAAGGGAGAAGATTGAATACGATGGCGAACGACATCCTTCGTGACACGGACGTCACCTGCGATTATCTGACCGAGACGACCACGCTCTTTTTCAGAGGACGCTGGGTACGGCTCGAAACCGTGCGGATCGGGCAGGGGGACAGTCTATTTCCGGAAATACCGCACGCGCAGATCCGGGATCTTGCCGACAACCGGATCATCTGCACCTGCATGCATGGCTTCTGGCTCCAGCACGCCTTCGTCTGGAAGGACTGGTACTACGTCTTCGGGACGGACTACTACGGGATCTGGATGATCAAAAGCTTCGATCTGCACGAATGGAGCGCGCCCGAAAAGGTCTTCGACTCCGAAAGGAGCGACGTGCTCCACTATCAGAACAACACGATCGTCTGGAACGGATCGGAATTCGTCATGGGAGTGGACCTGCTCGGGGGACCGTATTCCTTCACGGTCTGCTTCGCCTCCTCCCGCGATCTGACGGAATGGCATTACATCCCCGGAGCGATCTACAGGCCGCACCTCTATACGTCCTGTCCTCTTCTGAAATACTGCGGGGGGTGGTATCATCTGTTCCACGTCCGGAATGTGAACGGGGAATACCATATCTTTGCCGCCCGTTCGAGGGATCTTCTGGTCTGGGAAGACAGCCCTCACAACCCGATCCTGTCCCCCGCGGAGGATGAAAGGATCATGCGGAACCGTTACCCGGACGACCCGGACGTTTATCGCGCAATCAACCGTTCGGATCTGGACCTCTGGGAGCGGGACGGCGTCACATACGCGAATTTCTCGATCGGAGACCAGCAGGGTTATCCGGCGGGGAAGGGCCCGGTCGTTTACATCCGGCAGGCTGTGTACGACGGTTCGATGGATGAGTTTTTTGAAAAGCTGTATTCGTAACGGATCCCCGTCTTCCGGCGAACGGAACAAAAAGCCCGGGCCTGTTCAAGAGGACCCGGGAGATTTCTTCACAAAAGCTGCATCTTCGGGTTGGAATAAGTCCGGGGAGGAAGGGAAGGTCTGACGGAATCCGAAAAGGGCTCCTCCGTGATGAGACGGAACGAGACGCAGGGAGTAAAATCAGCATAGAAATCGCCCGATTCCTCTTCCCGGACTGCTGTCTTCTTCCGATCATTCCGGAACTGCGTCGGGCTTGTGCCGTAGTAGTTGGCAAACGCTTTGCTGAACGAGGCGACGGAGGCAAAGGCACATTTGCCCGCGATTTCGGATACGGGGAGATCTTCGTTCGTCAGGAGGTCGGCGGCGTACTCAAAGCGTTTCTGCATGTACAGCTGAAAAACGGTTTTGTCGGTTTTCTGCTTGGCCAGCCGCGAGAGGACCGTTTTGCCGATTCCGTAGGTCTTCTCAAACTGAGAGATCACGTCTCCTTCCTCCATGTGCGATCCGACAAAGGAGAAGAACAGATCCAGAAGGCTTTCATCCCCGATTTCGGGATCGGATCGGAAGACCCGGCTGCATTCCACAAGAATCTGCTGGAACAGGAGCATAGCGGCGTACGTATACAGGGGCTTCTTCCCCTTCCACTCCCGGAAAAGCTCCTCGAAAATCGCTTTCAGCGCGCCGACCTTTTTGCATACGGTCGGGTCCCCCGGCCTGCGGGAAATCATTCCCTGAATCTCCGGATACAGGGGGTGCTCGGAAACGGCTTCTCCGACGACGAACTCCAACGAATACCACCGTATGTTGTTCTTGGCGGAGAGAGAATGGCAGTCTCCCGGCGTCAGGACAACGGTATCGCCGACCGACATGTACAGCCGCGTATCGTTGATCGTGAGAAACCCCTGCCCGGAGACGACGATCTGGATCTCATAATATTTCTGGATGTGGGCGGACAGATTCTGCGCGCTGTCGATGCCGTTCATCAGCGTAAAGCTGCGGCCCGGGACGGTCTGGCACGGAATCCTCTGCTCGGATAGGGCGGAAGGCACGCGGACACCTTCTTTCGACAATCGTTCGTTGCTTTATTATATCATACTGCGATAAAGGCGCGATTGTCCGTTTTATGAATTTTTTGTCAAATCTCAGAACTCCCGGAAATCCCACATTGACAATCAGTCCCGGCTTCTGTTATCATATACGGCGGGGAGATTCAATCCGTTTCTCTTGTCGAACGGACAGACCGGGGAAGGAAAGGAAGCACAATGAACAGAAGACAGCACCTGACCGATCTGAACGGAACATGGAAGTTTATTCTGGATAAAGACAACAGCGGGGGTGAAAAAGGCTATATGCTCCCCTCGTGCGATCCTTCTTTCTGGAGGGAAGCGGATATCCCCTGTACCTTTGAGGGAGCGGCGCAGGAATGCACGGGATACAGAGGGACCGTGTGGTTCCGAAGGACCTTTGCGCTGGAGGATCTCCCGAAGGATCTGCTGTGGCTGGAATTCGCGGCGGTCAATTACCGGACGGACGTCTGGATCAACGGGATCCCGATCGGTTCCCGTGTCGGCGATTATCTCCCTTTCCGTTTTGAGATTTCAAAAGTTGTCCGGGCCGGCGAGAATCTTCTTGTTGTCCGCGTGAACAACCGCGTGATTCCCGGGATGCTTCCTCCCAGTCATTTCTGGCGCGGTCACGGGGGGATCATCCGCAGCGTCCGGCTGTATGAAACGCCCTTCTGTTATATCAAAACGGTGACGGCAATCAAAGCGGGACAGGCTCTTCGGGTCGTGACGGAAGCAGCCAACTGCACAAATGAACCTCGGACGCTCCTTGTGAAGCATATCTTCCCCAAAACCGGACTTTCCGGGGAGACCTCCGTCTTTGTTCCCCCGCTGTCGGAGGGAAGGACGGAAACAGAATTTCCGCTCGACGGCTTCAAACTGTGGGAACCCGATTCCCCCGCGCTGTATACCTGCCGGACGGAAATGGCTTCCGGGGACCGTACCGATTCGTTCGAAATCACATTCGGCGTGCGCGAGATCCGGACAGAAGACGGGAAAATCTTCTTAAACGGGAAGGAACTGCATCTGCGCGGTTTCAACCGCCACGAGGACTCGCCGAGAACGATGCTTGCCACGGACGAGGAAAACTCGGAGCGGGATTTCCGGACCATGAAGTCTATGAACGCCAATTTCGTCCGGTTCTGCCACTATCCCCACAGCGAAGAAGAACTGGATCTTTGTGATAGACTAGGGCTTCTGGTACTGGCCGAAATCCCCCTGAATGCGCCGATGGTCGGAATCAGGGAATACGACGAGGCGGAGACAAAGCGCGCCTTGCCGCAGATGTATATCAACGCAAAGAACGCCGTTCGGAAGATGATCGAACGGGACTTCAATCATCCCTGCATTCTCTTCTGGTCCGTCAGCAACGAGGCGAACGAAAGCGTGCCGCAGATCCGGCAGATGAACGATTCTCTGATCCGGTATGTGAAAGAGCTGGACAATTCCCGTCTTGCTGTCCATGTTTCTCAGGGATGCTGGTGGGTGAATCCCGAAATCCGGGAACTTCTGTTTACGCAGGACGATGTGATCTGCATCAACGCGTACGTCACGATGGAACATATCGGAACAGCTCCCGATCCGAACAATATGAAGGTACACGATCAGTACGCCGCGTCCTTCTGGGATGACAAGCTGGCCTTCTTCCGGGAAAAGTATCCGGGCAAACCGATTGTCGTGACAGAATTCGGATATCCCACCGGGAAGATCTCGGATGGAATCCGTGACGAAGAAGGGCAGCGGGACGTTCTGCTCTGCGATATGCGGGCAATGGAAGGAAGGATCTCCGGCTACGCGATATGGCATTATGCCGATCACGAATGGGAGGTATCCGAAGACGGAAGCGTCTTCTTCGGCTCCAGGATCAGTCCTTACGGCGTATTCAAAAGGGACCGCAGACCTAAACCGGCCGCCGATGCTATAGCCGCATACTGGAAGAATCTCTGAATGGATGGCCTTTTCGCAGAAAGGAATTACATAAAATGTCGATTACACCCATACGGAAAACCTGGAAGGGTACGATGACAGCGCGCGAACGTTTCAACCGGCAGATGCATTATAAGTCTGTCGACCGCTGTTTCAATATGGAGTTCGGTTACTGGGATGAAAACTTCAAAATGTGGCCGCTGTTTTATGAGAACGGCATAACCAACAACGCCGAAGCAGATATATTCTTCGGTTTCGACAGGATATCACAGTTCAGCGGAGTGAACTGGATGTG